>Ga0169931_10003461_pt1 | contig 24997 bp, 16 predicted proteins | sample Kivu_15m_20L_FD_129675 | JGI IMG/M metagenome (GOLD analysis project Ga0169931, IMG submission 129675) | Freshwater microbial communities from Lake Kivu, Western Province, Rwanda to study Microbial Dark Matter (Phase II) - Kivu_15m_20L... | ecosystem: Environmental > Aquatic > Freshwater > Lake...
AACCTATATATCTGCAGGGATTGGTGGATGATGCCATTCAAAAAGGAGCTTCGGTTTGTAACGAGGGAGGTGGAAGAAGCTACAAGAGCTTTTTTACGCCAACCGTGCTTTTTCCGGTAAAACCGGAGATGCGAATTTTCGAAGAAGAACAATTTGGCCCAATCGTGCCGGTTGTTGAATTTGATCACATCAACGAAGCCATTCAATACATGGTGCAAAGCCAATACGGTCAACAGGTTAGCGTTTTCGGAACCAACCCGGATTCCATTGCCGAATTAATCGACCCACTTGTGAATCAGGTGTGTCGAGTAAACATCAATACCAAATGTCAAAGGGGACCGGACGTTTTTCCTTTCAACGGGAGAAAAGACTCGGCAGAAGGGACCTTAAGTGTGCAGGATGCGCTGCGTGTTTTTTCAATAAAAATTATGGTAGCCACGCGAAATACCGAGGCAAATAAAAAATTGTTCGCTACAATGCAGGAACAAAATCAATCAAATTTTTTAAATCAGGATTCTATTTCATAAAACTAATAAAATCAATATGTTACTAATTGCCGACAGTGGATCAACGAAATGCGACTGGATGCTCCTTGAAGAAAACAAAGAGCCGCGTTCGTTCAGCACCATGGGATTTAATCCCTACTTTCATAACGAAGCGGTTATTTCAAATGCCATTCGGCAGAATGCCGATATGATGTCCTTCGCATCCAAAGTGAAAGCCTTATTTCTATATAGCGCAGGTTGTTCTAGCAAGGACTTGAAACTGGTTGTTGAACGGGCACTACGTTCGGTTTTCGAAAACGCTGAAATTTACGTCGATCACGATCTGGTGGGCGCTGCCTTTGCCACCTGGGATGATACCCCGGCAATCACCGGAATCCTTGGAACAGGATCCAATAGTTGTTATTTCGATGGCGACATTGTCAAACAAGCCAACTCAGGTCTCGGCTTGGGGTACATTTTGGGGGACGAAGGAAGCGGATCGTACTACGGGAAAATACTGTTGCGGGGCTTTTTGAGCAATACCTTGCCCGAAGAAATACACTCAATTCTTCTCAAAGAGAACAAGTTAAGCCGCGAAATCATCGTCGAAAACGTTTATATGAAACCGCATGCAAACGTATATCTGGCTTCATTTATGAAAATATTGTCAGACAATAAGGATCACCCCTGGGTTACGCAGCTGGTAGCCAAAGGCATGCGCGACTTTTTTGAATCACATGTGCTTTGCTACAAAAACTACAAAAGGGTACCAGTTAATTTTATTGGCAGTATCGCTTTCAATTTTGAAGAAATCCTTCGCGCCGAAGGCGAGAAAATGGAAATAAAGGTGGGAACCATCATCCAGAAACCAATCTTCGGCTTGGTAAATTATCATATGAAAAACCACTTTAGTGGAAAAATCAGCTAATCTGATCCATGAACAAACTTAAACGAACCGGAACATTTAATGTGGCCACCGGTGCCTATCAGGCTCACCGTATTTCTGGCCAGGAAATTCACATCGAAACTGATAATGCCTCTGTAAAAGCCATTATTTACGACCGCGATTTGGTCAGATTCAGAATTCACCGAAACGACCAGGACTTTAGCGGCTTTTCCTATGCCGTTGTCTCAGAGGCGCTGCCCGTTCATTTTGACCTCGAAGACGGCGCCAGCGAACTCATTGTGAAAACTAGCCACATGAAAGTGGTGTTTAGCAAATTTCCAGTAAGAATTTCGGTGTTCAACGCCAAAGATGAATTATTGAATGCCGATGATCCTGCATTTGGTACCTCCTGGCTTGGAAACGAAGTTACCACTTACAAAACCATTCAAGAAAATGAACGCTTCATCGGTTTGGGTGAAAAAACCGGTGGACTTGACCGCCGAGGGCAGTCCTATGTTAACTGGAATACCGACTATTTTGGTTATCCCGTAGATGCAGATCCTCTTTACCTGAGCACACCATTTTATATAGGAGTGCTTGAAAACAGGGTGTACGGTATCTTCTTCGATAACTCACATAAATCAACATTTAATTTCGCTTGCTCTAACGAGCGATTCAGCTACTTTCAAGCCGAAGATGGCGAAATGAACTACTACGTTTTTGCCGGCGATTCTGTAGCAAATATCCTTGACCGATATACCTGGCTAACCGGTCGTACTGAGCTACCTCCCAAATGGAGTCTTGGTTTTCAGCAATGTCGTTACAGCTACTATCCATTCCCTGAAGTACTGAACGCTGCGCGTACTTTTAGGGAAAAACACATTCCTGCCGACGTATTGTACCTCGACATTCATTATATGGATGCTTACAAGGTGTTTACCTGGCATCCCGAGCGTTTTCCTGATCCAAAAGGACTGCTGGCTCAACTCAAAGAAATGGGCTTCAATGTGGTTGTTATTCTTGATCCCGGCGTTAAGCGGGAACAAGGTTACCAGGCTTACGATCAGGGCAAGGAGAAAAACTTGTTTGTTAAATACCCCGATGGCACCGAATACAACGGCCAGGTTTGGCCGGGATGGAGCGCTTTCCCTGATTTTACCAATGAAGAAGCTCGCAAATGGTGGGGCGAATTAATGAAAGGACTCACCGATGTTGGCCTGGAAGGTTTCTGGAACGACATGAACGAGCCCGCTGCGTGGGGGCAGCATCTTCCCGACTTGATTGAATTTGAATACGAAGGCGAGGGTGCCACCCACAAAAAAGCACGTAATGTTTATGGGATGCAAATGGCAAAAAGTACCGTTGAAGGAGCAAAAAAACACCTGAACGGTCGTCGCCCCTTCGTTTTAACCAGGGCCGGGTTTTGTGGTATTCAAAGATATGCTGCTGTTTGGACCGGCGATAATGTAAGCACCGATGAACACATGTTGGCCGGCGTTAGACTCATCAACAGCATGGGATTAACCGGAGTTAGCTTTGCCGGTTACGATGTTGGTGGTTTTGCAGGCGAAGCAAGTCCCGATTTGTTTGCCCGCTGGATTTCATTGGGGGCATTTTCTCCTTTTTTCCGATCGCACAGCATGGTGAACAGCCGCGATTCGGAGCCCTGGAGTTTTGGCGAAGAGGTAGAAGACATCTCCAGAAATTACATCCGTCTCCGTTACAGGCTCATGCCTTACATTTACAGTTGTTTTCATCAATCCGCTGTTAGCGGGATGCCCGTTGCACGTTCATTGGCCATTGATTACACCTACGATGCGAAAGTGTACGAAGGCCCTTACGACAATCAATACTTATTCGGACCAAACATTTTGGTCATTCCGGTGGATAGCTTTTCCCGTTTCCACAAAGCGTATTTTCCACAAGGCAAATGGGTGAATTTATACACCGACGAGGTTTCAGAGGGAACACGTGAAGCCGTTCTTGAATCAGGTAAAGAATCCTTGCCTGTTTATGTGAAAGCGGGCAGTGTTTTGCTGATGCAAAATGCAGTTGAATCTCTGCTGAAGGAGAAAAGCTCCAATACACTCGAAGTGCATGTATATCCCGGCGGAGCCGGTAGTTTTGATTATTACGAAGATGATGGTGAAACGTATGCTTATCGCAATGGAAATAGCCTAAGCAGGGTCTTTAGTATTCATGGCAATGAATTAAAAATACATCGGGCCGAAGGCCAATTTACAAGCCATTTTAAAACCTTCAGGGTTTATCTGCATTGCAGCGATGCTTCTTCCTTGCGGGTAAACGGACAGGAACAGAACACCAAGGCAGAAAACTACCGTTTTACGGAGCCTATCTCTGATTTTGATCCTTACCATGTTCCTCCAAAAGATCCTATTCAGATTCGCGATCTTCGCTATGTGGACATCCCGGCTTCGCCGAACGAAATAAGCATTTCCTGGAATGAATAACATGACGAAATACCTCGTACCTGCTTTGTTGCTTCTGGCAGCTTGCCAGAAAAAAACAGACTTTCAAACCCCTGAACAATCGCAAGTTCCGGGATTGGCTGCGGCATTTACCTTACCGGTAGATACCGGCCGAATATTGCTGCAGGATTATTTCCCCGTGCTTACGGCAGTGGATTCGATTGGTAAAGTGGATGGACTTACATGCACCTGGAACAAAGGCAGTGAAGTCATTCTTTTGAAGGTTTCGGAGGAAATTGCTCCTGTGAGTATTTTACCTGTTTACGCCGGCGGTTTTGAATATGCCATACCCTTGTTTAAATCGGTGAAGCAAAAAGTAAAATTTGAATACAAAGCTTTTGCAGAACATCAATCGGTAAAACTTGCAGGCGATATCAATAACTGGCAACCCGATCAAACGGTTTTAACGAAAACTGCTTCAGGTTGGAATACCGAATTAATCCTAAATCCGGGAAGATACAGCTACCAGGTGGTGCTGGATGGAGCCTGGAAACTCGACAAGAACAATCCGGATTCAACCACAAACGGAATGGGTGGCTTTAATTCGGTGTTGAAAGTAGGGGCCGCATCGGGCGACTCCTTGCCGGTATTATTTACCAATTCAGCTGAAAAAGGCAAGCTCCTGCTCGGTTTTGAAAATAAACCCAGCGAAATAATTGCACTTTGGGATAACTATCGCCTTCCGGCAGATTTCATTGAAATGTCGGATGGTACCGCAAAGGTTCATATTCCTGAGCAAGCCAAAAACTTAGAACTTTCCTTTATCCGGGTTTACTCCTGGAACAAGCATGGCCGCTCAAACGATTTGTTGATTCCCCTGAATCGGGGAGAATTAATAACAAATACAGCCGATTTGCCCCGCAATGATTTTCGGAAAGCCATCATGTATTTCATGTTGGTAGATCGCTTTTTTGATGGCGATTCATTAAACAACAAACCTGTGGATGACTCCAGGGTAGATTTTAGAGCCAATTACCAGGGAGGCGATCTGGAAGGTATTGTAGCAAAGGTTAAAGATGGATACTTTAATGATTTGGGCGTGAATACATTATGGTTTTCGCCGATTGTTCAAAATCCCTTGGGCGCCTGGCAGGAATACCCTCAGCCCAGAAGGTGGTTTTCGGGCTATCACGGCTACTGGCCGGTGCTTGAAACGAAAGTAGATACCCGATTCGGAAATGATGCCGTATTAAGCAATTTGGTTGAATCTGCCCATGGTGATAACATGAATGTGATCATGGATTTCGTTTCGAACCACATTCATAAGGAAAATCCTCTTTACAAATCAAATCCCGACTGGTTTTCAAGCATGTATTTGCCCGATGGGCGTGTAAACATTCGAATTTGGGATGAACAGCGGTTGACAACCTGGTTTGACGATTTTATGCCAGACATTGATTACACCAAGCCTGCAGCTGTAGAAGCATTTACAGATTCTGCTATTTACTGGCTAAAGAAATTTAATCTCGATGGGTTCAGACACGATGCAACCAAGCATGTTTCTGAAACATTCTGGAGGAACCTAACTTTGAAAATCAAGCAACAGGTTGTTCAGGGGCAGGGTAGGAACGTGTATCAAATTGGCGAAACTTTTGGAAGCCGCGAATTGATTGGAAGTTACATTGGAAGTGGAATGCTGGACGCACAGTTTGACTTCAATCTTTATTTTGATGCACGTCCGGTGTTTGCCAGTCAGGCGGAGTCGTTCGAGAAAGTTGCTTCTTCCTTATCGGAATCTGCTTTGTATTATGGAAGTCATTCATTAATGGGCAACATAACCGGTAACCACGACATGCCGCGCTTTTTGTATTACGCCGGTGGCGATATTGTTCCGGGTGAAGACGAGAAGGAAGCGGGATGGAGTCGGAATGTTACCGTAAAGGATACTCTTGGTTATCAGCGCCTGAAAATGCTGGAGGCTTTCGTAACAACCATTCCAGGTATTCCGATAATTTATTACGGCGATGAAATTGGAATGCCGGGGGCAAATGATCCCGACAACCGTCGGATGATGAAATTTTCCGGACTCAGTCCGGCGGAGCAAAATGTGAAAGAAACAGTGAGCCGGCTCTGCCAACTTAGGAGCAATTCCATGTCGCTTTGTTATGGCGATACCCGCGTTCTTCAAGCAGACAAGGGGGTTTTTGTGTACCTGAGAAGCTATTTTAACAAATTTAATCTGGTGATGATGAATCGGAGTAACACCGCCCGGCAAATCAGTATTGAACTGCCTGCCCATCTTTCGGCCGCAGGCCTGAAAACCATTTTTGGAAACAAACTAAGTACCCAAGGAAATAAAATAAGCATAGAAATTCCCGCTGTTTCATTCGAAATTGCTAATAACGAATAAGGTATGAGAAAACTAATTTTACCATTTTTACTTTTTTGCCTTTGCAGCCCCTTCGCACAGGCTCAGGTTCGCATTCAAACCATGTCTAAAAGCAAAGCCGACAAACAGAATTATCCGCCCGACTGGGCGTATGTTTCAACTATTTATGAAGTAAACATACGGCAATACACGCCCGAAGGAACTATTGAAGCTTTTCGGAAACATTTGCCCCGCCTAAAAAATATGGGGATTGATATTTTATGGATCATGCCTGTGCAACCCATTGGAAAGGAGAAAAGAAAAGGTTCGAAGGGAAGTTATTACAGCATCAGCGATTATATGTCGGTGAACCCCGAATTTGGCAGCATGGAGGATTTTATCCGCATGGTGGATGATGCGCATGCCCTGGGAATGAAGGTGATTTTGGACTGGGTGGCCAACCACTCGGCTTTTGATCATTATTGGACAAAAAACCATCCTGAATTTTATGTACGCGATGCGCAGGGAAACATCAAATCGCCGGTGGATGACTGGAGCGATGTGGCCGATTTGAATTACGACAATCAGGAATTACGTAAAGCCATGATCCGAAACATGAAATTTTGGATAGAAGCCGCTGATATTGATGGCTTTAGATGCGATGTTGCCTACATGGTACCTACTGATTTTTGGCAAGATGCCCGCCGTCAGCTGGAAGCCTCGAAACCGGGTTTGTTTATGCTGGCTGAAGCTGAAGATAAAGCACTGCACGACCGGGCTTTTGACATGTCATACGGCTGGGAATTTCACCACCTCGCGGTGGATATTGCCAAAGGCAAGAAAAATGCCGATTCACTTAGGACTTACCTGAAGAAAATCAAGGACACCTGGCCTTCCAACGCGTTTCATATGTACTTTACAGATAATCACGATGAAAACTCATGGAACAAAACAGCCTACGAGCGATTCGGTAATGGTTTGGAAACATTTGGCGTATTAACTTTTGCTATTCCTGGAATGCCATTGATTTACAGCGGACAGGAAGCCGGAAACAACAAGGTGATTAAGTTTTTTGAAAAAGATACCATTGATTTCAGTTCTTTTCCACTTGAGAAGTTTTATTCAAAGCTTACAAAGTTGAAAAGTACCAGTCCGGCGTTGATGCACGGCGAACGGGGCGGTCAAATGATTGAAATAGCCAATGGGGCCGATGCCAATGTCATGAGCTTTTTCAGAAAAAAGGACGATTCTAAAATTTTGTTTGTGTTTAACATGAGCAATAGAGAACAGAAAATTACCCTGAAGAGCCCCGATTTGGCAGGTACAGTTACCGATTCCTTTGGCGCCGACACCAAACCGACCCCCATGGCCGATAAACTTTCATTGAAATTAAAGCCTTGGGAATACAAGGTTTACAAATACTCCAATTAAGTTCCTAAATCCAAACCTGATATGTCTTCTACAGCAACAACATTCAATCCGGGCGTTCTTCATGGCGAAGAATTAAATGCCTTATTAAAACATGCCAATAAAACCGGTTTTGCACTACCGGCGGTGAACGTGATTAGTTCACACACAGTAAATGCAGTGCTGGAAACAGCATCAAAGGTGAACTCACCTGTAATTATTCAATTCTCCAATGGAGGTGCTCAATTTTACGCCGGCAAAAGTTTGCCCAACAACCTGCAACAGGCCAGTATTGTTGGAGCAATTTCAGGCGCGCATCATGTGCACTTAATGGCCAAAGCGTATCAGGTACCGGTTATTTTGCATACCGATCACGCAGCTAAAAAATTACTTCCCTGGATTGATGGTCTTTTGGATGCAGGTGAAGAATTTTTCAAGCAAACAGGCCAGCCTTTGTTCAGTTCACACATGATTGACTTAAGTGAGGAACCGATTCACGAGAATATTGAGATTTGCAAGCGTTACCTGGAGCGCATGGCGCCTATGGGCATGACCCTTGAAATTGAATTGGGGGTTACCGGTGGTGAGGAAGATGGCGTGGATAATTCGCATATCGATGCGAAGCATTTATACACCCAACCCGAAGAAGTAGCTTATGCCTACGAAGAATTGATGAAGGTAAGTCCTAATTTCACAATAGCTGCTGCTTTTGGCAATGTACACGGGGTTTATAAGCCCGGAAATGTGAAACTGGAGCCGAAAATCCTTCACAACTCTCAGGAATTTATTCAGAAAAAGTTCAATACCGGCGAAAAACCGGTCAACTTTGTATTCCACGGAGGTTCAGGTTCATCAGTTCAAGAAATTCGCGAAGCCATTTCATACGGAGCTATTAAAATGAATATCGATACCGATATGCAATGGGCTTTTTGGGAAGGGATTAAAAATTACTACGAAAGCAATCGTGGGTATTTACAGGGACAAATTGGTAATCCTGAAGGAGACGATAAGCCGAATAAAAAATATTACGACCCGCGTGTTTGGCAACGGAAAGGTGAAGATTCCTTTGTAGCCCGCTTAACTCAGGCATTTGATGATCTGAATTGCCTGAATCGTTGTTGATTAGAGAAATGACAGAATGCAAAATATAGTTTTTGATAAAACGAAGGCTTATAGCGAGCTCATCCAGCATTATTCGTGGATGCGCGATAAGCACATGCGTGATTTTTTTAAAGATGACCCGGAACGGGCCGATCGTTTCTCCATTGCCTGGCGCGAATGGTTGTTTGATTACTCGAAAAACCGAATCACCGATGAAACCAAACGACTTTTGGTGGCTCTTGCCGACGAATGCAAATTGAAAGAAGCTATTGAGGCTCAGTTTAACGGAGAAAAGATAAATGCCACCGAGAACCGTTCCGTATTGCACACGGCACTCAGAAACCGAAGCGGACAACCTGTTTTGGTAGACGGTAAGGATGTGATGCCTGATATAAACAGGGTGCTGGCACAAATGAGCGATTTTACAAGGGCCGTTCATTCCGGCGAATGGAAAGGTTATACCGGTAAGCGGATTACGCAAGTGGTAAACATTGGCATTGGCGGTTCCGATTTAGGTCCGGTAATGGTTACTGAAGCCCTTAAAGCCTATTCAAACCGAGAAATTCAACTGCACTTTGTTTCAAATGTAGATGGAACTCATTTGGCTGAAACGCTCAGGAAAATAAATCCCGAGGAATGTTTATTCATTATTGCCTCCAAAACCTTCACAACGCAGGAAACCATGGCCAATGCGCATTCGGCACGAAACTGGTTTCTCGAAAAGGCCGTGAGCGATGCACATGTAGCAAAACATTTTGTGGCAGTATCAACCAATGCTGAAGCCGTTTCGGCTTTTGGAATTGACACGGCAAATATGTTTGGCTTTTGGGATTGGGTAGGGGGGCGCTATTCTTTGTGGAGTGCCATTGGTTTGTCTGTCTCGCTATCGCTCGGATACGAGCAATTTGAACAATTGCTTGAAGGCGCGCACGCCATGGATCGTCATTTCAGAACAGCGCCTTTCGGCGGAAATATCCCTGTGATGATGGCTTTGCTGGGGGTGTGGTACAACAACTTTTTTAACGCAGCTTCGCATGCGATTTTACCTTACGACCAGTATTTACACAGGTTTGCAGCTTACTTGCAACAAGGCGATATGGAAAGCAACGGCAAGTCCGTTGATCGTAACGGTAACGAAATTAATTACGCCACAGGCCCGGTGATTTGGGGCGAACCCGGAACCAACGGACAGCATGCTTTTTACCAGCTCATTCACCAGGGAACACAGATAATTCCTTGTGACTTTATTGCACCGGCAAATTCCAAAAATGCACTGGGCGAACATCATACGTTATTGATGTCGAATTTCTTTGCGCAAACTGAAGCCCTCATGAATGGGAAAAACCGTCAGGTTGTGGAGGATGAATTGAAGCAAAAAGGCTTTACGGACGAAGAAATAGCTTTTCATGCGCCTTTTCGGGTTTTCAAAGGGAATAACCCAAGCAATAGCTTGCTTGTTAGAGAGTTAACCCCATTTAATGTAGGTGCTCTGATTGCTGCCTATGAGCATAAAATATTTGTCCAAGGAATTATTTGGAATGTTTACAGTTACGATCAATGGGGTGTGGAATTGGGCAAACAACTGGCCGGTAAAATTCTTCCCGAGCTGCGCTCAGAAGCACCTGTGCATTCGCACGATGCATCAACAAACAAGTTGATTAATGCTTACAAAGCCATGCGTGGTTGAAAAGGATTCACTTAATTTGCAGCAAATTTTAATTATGACAAAAGCAACACTCAGCACCAAATACGGCGACATGGTGATTGAATTTTACGACCAGGACGCTCCAAAAACAGTTGAAAATTTTGTGAGACTTGCCAAAAGCGGGTTTTACGACGGCATCAAATTTCATCGGGTAATTCCTGATTTTGTGGTACAGGGCGGCGACCCAACCGGCACAGGTGCCGGAGGACCGGGTTACAGCATTCCCTGCGAATTAACCGGCGGGAATCAATACCACGATCGTGGTGTGCTTTCAATGGCGCATGCAGGAAGAGATACCGGCGGATCGCAATTCTTTATTTGCCACAACAGAACACGCACGCAGCACTTGGACAGAAATCATACATGCTTCGGCAAAGTGGTTGAAAATGTCGATATAGTTGATCAGATTCGTCAAGGCGACCTGATTGAAAAAATAACAGTTCACGAAGACGCTGAGTAATTCTAATCTTATTCGAATTAAATAACCCGATCATTTTTTGACCGGGTTATTTGTTTTATTGCAGGTAGTTCTTCTGCTTTTTCTATTCTCCAAAGATTTAATCACCATTCATGAAAAAAATACTCTCTATTTTCTTTTTGCTTTGCAGCCTGTTTGCTTTCGCTCAGCAGCCGCCTGAAACACCTGATGTTCTTTGCCTGCCATTTGATTCGGCTGGTATTCCGCGTGAACGGGTTTTGGACTTTGAGCACCTGCGTTTAAAGGCTTCGTTTATTCCTGAGCAGGGTTTAATTTATGGAGAAGTAACCCATATTTTTAAAAGCATCAGAAACAAGGTAGATTCTGTTCAATTGGATGCACCGGGAATTCGCATTTCCGGTATCCGCCGGAACGGCGTGAATTTGAAATACAAAGGCGATGAGGAACAGGTGACTATTTACTTTCCGGAGGCCTTGAAATACAACCAACGCGATAGTTTTAGTATTACTTACGAAGCCAATCCACGCGCGGGCCTTTATTTTATTGGCTGGAATGATGCCAGCAAACGGAGCAGACGCCAGATCTGGAGTCAGGGGCAAGGCATTGATAATCGTAACTGGATTCCGATGTACGATGAAATGAATGACAAGATTACCTCCGAAATGTTGATTTCGATGCCGGAACCCTTTAAAGTACTATCGAATGGCAAATTTATAGGCAATAAAAACCAGGTGTGGCATTACAAAATGACTCAGCCGCATGCGCCGTATTTGATCATGTTGGGCATTGGCGAGTATGAAATTGAGGAACGTACCAGCCAGTCGGGTGTGAAGAATTACCTCTGGTACTATCCCGGTGAGAAGGAGAAAATGATGATTACCTACCAGTACAGTACCGAAATGCTCGATTTTTTTGAACAGGAAATTGGCGTTCCCTATCCCTGGGAAAACTACAGCCAGATACCGGTTCAGGATTTCATGTATGGCGCCATGGAAAATACAACTGCTACCGTTTTTGGCGATTTTTTCTTTATTGATAAGCGCGAGGCACTTGATCGCACTTACATTGGTGTAAACGCACATGAATTGGCGCACCAGTGGTTTGGCGACATGGTCACGGCTCGTTCCAAATTGCATCACTGGCTGCAGGAAAGTTTCGCCACGCACTACAACACGCTTTATGAAGCACAGGTGTTTGGTGAAGATTTTCGTATGCAGGCATTCCGAAATGCCCAAAATGCATCGGTAATGGCTTCGTTAAGAGATTTGCATCCCTTGGCATCATCAAAAGCCGGAAGCACTCGCTGGTATCCGAAAGGAGCCTCGGTTTTGTATATGCTCAGATACGTGGTTGGAAATGAAAACTACAGAAATGCAATCAGGTATTATTTGCAAAAACATGCCTACGGCAATGTGGACTCTGAAGATCTTTTAAATGCTTTTCAGGAGGCCTGCGGTATGAGTCTGGACTGGTTTTGGGAACAATGGATTTATCGCGGCGGCGAGCCGGTTTGGAAAGTCAATGCCAGTCACCAGGCGGGTAGAAGCGAGTTTGAATTAACACAAATGCAGATTGACGAACCTTATGTTTCGGTGTTTAAGATGCCGCTTATTCTTGAACTGCATTTTAAAGATGGCAGCATGCTGCGCGATTCGGTTTTTGTAGATGAAGCTCAGGAAAAATTTGAATTGACCTACGACGCAAAGAAAGAAATTGATTTTGCGCTTGTGGATCCGGGAAACAGAATTCTGAAATACATGGAGTTCGAAAAACCTTTGGAGCAGCTCCTTGCGCAGTCACGAAAAGCTAAATTCATGACCGACCGACTGGACGCTGTGCTTGAAATGGATAAACTGAATATGGATGATAAAAGAAAAGTGCTGCATGAAATTGTAAAATCAAAAGAATGGTATAGTGTCCGCGCCGAAGCGATTGATCAACTGAAAGAAGATCCCAAAAGCCAAAAAATACTGGTCGCTTTGGTTACCGATGCCGATGTAAAGGTTCGCAAAGCCCTTATTGAAGCGTATGATACCATTCCCGCTTGGTTGATCAAGCCTGCCGAGAAGTTATTGCTTGACTCAAGCTATGCGCTTCAGGAAGATGTTTTACGCCAGCTTTGCCTGTCCAATAAAAAGGAAATAAACAAGTATTTGAAAATAACAGAAAAAGAGTCGGGCAACAATTCCAAGAATGTACGCATCGCTTGGTTGGGTATTTCAGTGGAACAAGGCGATTTAAGCAAATTGGAAGAGTTAAATGATTATGTATCACTTTCGTTTGAGTTTGGTACCCGACGCAATGCCATCAATGAGCTGATTCGAATCAACTCGTTCAACGAAACTGCCATGAAACATGCCTTTGAAGCCGCCTGCAATCCAAATGGTCGTTTGGCATCAGCCGGAAGAGGCTATTTGACGCGCATGATTAAAAGTGGAGCGCAAAATGCCCAAGTGGTGGAAGCCTACCTAAATACCCAAATGCAGGGTGCTCCAAAATGGAAACTGGAGGTGATTGAAAAGATAAAAAGCTGATCAAAGCATTATTTAAACAAGAAATTCCGGTCGAAAGGCCGGAATTTCTTGTTTAAGGCCATATTCAAAGGCTTTTATTGAATTTCTTTTTTCAGCGGTGCTTCAATTTCGATGCTGCCCGATGCCGTATTGCATCTGAATGTGTCGTCATACATGGCTTCGCAGGTCCAGGCGGGTAGGTAAAATTTACCGGCGTAAGAAGCATTTACCCTGAACCTGAACACTTTGGTAGATCCACCCTGCATGCCGAAATAAGTCATTACTCGATCGTCGCGGATGTCCTGCCAAGTAAATTCATTACTTGTAACCGAAGCTTCCATGCCCGAAATGCGGTTGTTTTCAATTTCCCAACCCGATGGCATCATCATGGTTAAAGCTAGATCGTTTCCGGGTTTGCTTCCTGCGGCAGCGGTAACCATAACCGTAATATTGATATCGGTGCCACGCTTGATTTTTTCAATACTGATGGGCTTCCCAGAAAGGTCGCTGAAATTAACAGTCAGTTTAAGCTTTCCCTGCTTTGCAGGAAACTGATAGTCGGTGCCCGGCACACCGCTGGTAATTACACGAGTAAATAATTCTGATTTGTTTGGATTGCTTAGCTTAATGAATTGACTTCCTTGTTTATCCAAAGGAATTAGTTTCGAAACAAGTGGTTTGTTGCTAAATAATTTCTCGTTTTTGCCATTCATTTCAATATTGGCGTCGATTCGCTGTGCGCCGCGGTTTCGGTAAAACTCACTCATGGCTAATATGCTCCATGAGGTTGACTGTGTGCTCATCCATTGGTCCTTGCCCATTTTTTCAGCTACCCGGCGAGCCAGTAGGGAAGCTTCCTGCCGTAGTTCCAAACGTGATAATACCCAAAGTCGAATTGCCTCGTCGCGCGTTTCATCACCGTAGGTGAAACCGTAGTGCGCACCCGGATTTTGGGGATTTGCCGGTTTTCTCAATAGAGCCAAAGCAGCTTCCTTTTGTCCGGTTTGCGCATAAGCTGCCGCCAGTAAGGCCGCTGCTTCCTGACTTAAATTTTTGTATTCGCGCAAGCGATTCATGGCACCGGCATCGGCATCGCCCGCCAGGGCCAGGGTAAACAAGCGATAAGCCTGCATCATGCCATTGTCGTATTTCTGCTTTTCGTTGGGCCTCCACAGGTCGGCCTGCGATTTTTGGTAACGTTTCCAGCGCTTCATTACCTCTTCATTAATCGTGTAGGCATTTAGTTTGGCTTCGGCCATAAAGTGTCCGGCATAACTGCAAGCCCAATCATCGGCATAATTTAAACCCGGCCAGTAGGCAAAGCCGCCGCTGGCATTTTGGTATTCGCCTATTCGGCGGATGACAGATTTTACGTGGTTGTTGGTTTTCTTCTGGTCTTTATCGGTCAGGTCAACCAGTTTTGCCAGAAACAGTTGGGGCAAAGCCGAAGATGTTATTTGCTCGAGGCAACCGTGCGGATAGGCGCTTAGGTAATTCAAGCGTTTGCTTAAATCGATGGCTGGCATACCACTCAATTCAATCCGTGCTTCGCAGGTGGATGGCATGCCGGTGGCCGCAATTGTGCCTGTCCAAACACCACCCGGGGCGAGGTAAATATCCTGTACTTCAGTAATTAATGGATTCGGACTTCGTATTTCGAGCAAGGTTTCGGCTCCCGCTTTTTCATTTCCTGCTGAGGCGCTAACAGTAATTTTGCCTGTGCCTGTTTGGTTTCCGGCCTTGAGCCTGAAAAACACAACCTGATCGCCTTCTTTATCGAATCGCAGCGTTTTAGTTGAGCCGGCCAGCAAGCTGAATTGCTTGTCGGTTTTCACCTGAATTTGAACATTGCTAAGTCCTTTGCCAAAGGCAAAGACATTTACAGGCAAGTCAATTTCTTCGCCCGGACTAATGACTCTGGGCAAGGTGGTAAGGAGCATGAGTGGATTTTTTACCTCTACGGTTTTTTCAGAATTTCCCCAGGCGCCTTCGGCCGATGAGGCCACAAGCATGAGCCGCACCGAGCCATAATAGGCTGGAAGCTTGATGCTGTGTTTAGCCGATTCTCCCTTTTTAAGGTGAAAAGGTCCCAAATAGCGAACTACAGGTGTGAAACGGTTGGCCTTGGGCGATTTTTCGCGATCCATCAGCATGCCGTCGCCCCCGAGTTTAATTTCAGCTTCAAGCTTACCCGAAAATTTTCCAATCACCTCGTCATACATGTCCCAGGTATTCACGCCAAGCGCTTCGGTGGCATTCATCGCAGTGTAAGGATCGGGAGTTTCAAATCGGGTCAAATCCAGCAATCCTTCGTCAACAATGGCCAGGGTGTAGTCCATTGCGCGCCCGTCTTTTTCTGATACCACAATTTCGGCAGGACTTTCGGGTCTAAAAACTGCCGGCGTTTTCATAACCGGATTCAGTCGTGAACCTTTGTTTTCGACCGGAATTCTTACAATTCCGTATAGCCTCAGCGGCAAATCATTGTTGTGATCATGCGCTTGCAGGATGGTTACCTGCGCATACACGTTGGGGGCCCATTTTTCGTTCGATTTTAATGTAATGGCAGTTTCAGCACCCTTGGTTTCAAGCCAGTATTCTTCCAGAACCGCCAATCCATCTTCGATGGAGATATGCGCTCTTCCGCCGGTAGGCGATGGGAAGCTGATTTTGACCTGCTCACCACTGATGTACTTTTCTTTATCGACAGAAATAGTAAGCTCACCCGGGTTTTTCACCTCTTTCATTTCTGAAGGTTGATAATCTGATTCAGCCACGTTAAACACCGTACCGCTGCAATGTTTGCCATCGGCATCGCAAACTTTAAAGAGGTAAGCCCCGGCTTCTTCCGGTTCAAAAACAGTTGTGAAAACAGCTTTTCCGTTATTGGAAGTTTTAAGTATTTCCTCGCGCACAGCGATACTAGAATAGGAAGAATAGTAATCGCGTACATTGTCGTAGGACGATTGCCACCACCAATTCGTTTCTAATTTGTAAACAGAAACAAGCAGGTTACGTCCGGCTGCAGGATTGCCCGAATCATCAGTTGAAATAAGATCAAAAGATTGTTTGCGCTCGGTTTGAAGGGCTCCGGAGTAAGCATTTCCTTGTGGTATTTTTACTCCTGCATACACCGAAAAAGGCATCCAGGTCTTGCTGAAGCGGTCGACACTAAACCTACCACCAGCTTCGAAAATTCGTACCGTGAAGTCGGCATTTAAGCTTCCCGGGAAGCGGCGCTCGCCGGGAATTTTGGTATAAAATTCAGCCAGACCGGCTTCATTTAAGTTGCCATCAAACAAAGTTATTTCTTCGGAGGAATTAGAGGCCACCGGATCATCAAAAGAATATCCAGGCCATGACTTGAAAGAGGTAGTGGACGGTTTAAGCACCGCAGTTACCATGGCTTTTAATCCGCCGGCAGGCGAACCATGCAACCAGGCCGCATTCAATTGAATGGCCTGATTCACCTTGCTTTGTTTGATGACATCGCCGGGGAAATTGAGTTTGATTTTTATTCGGTTAGGAAGTACGGTTTCAACTCGCAGGTATTTATTAAATGTGGCACTTCCCACCCTAAGCTGAGCGCGGTAACTACCTGTTGGATCACTTTCCTGGGTTGGAATTTTAAAAAGATGGATGGTTTTATCCACCCGCAGGGGTTTAATTTCTTTGTGAAATTGCTGTCCGCGCGAATTGAACACTTGCAGGAGCAGGGGAGGCAATTCGGTTTCTTTTTTCGAAATACTTTCGGGATGAATCATCGAAGCCAGAAAAATGGTGTCGCCCGGACGCCAGACACCTCGTTCGGTATACATAAATAATTTCAGACCTTCTTCAATGGCAGCTCCGCTCACATCAAAGCTTCCGGTGGGACGAATTTCGGAGCGCATCAGCCTTAAATAGCTTTTTTGCTGTCCGTAAGTGGCTGTTACCAAAAAGGGCGTTTCCTTTAGTTCGCCTGCAAGGCTTGCAGTTCCATTATTATCGCTGCGCAGCGAAGCTATTTTTTGAAGCTGATAATCGACCACCTGCAATTGAACCCCGGGCAATGGCTTACCGGTAAGTAAATCGCTGGCGTAAAAGTGCCAGCTATCATCTTTTCCTTCCTTGGCCATCAATCCCACCGAGGTGGCAATAAAATTGGCGCTGGCTTTTCTGCCATACACATAAAAAGAAGGATCGCAGGGATTGTTTCTTTCGCGCCAGTTATACTCATAATCGCCATCATATTCCTCATCATAATACTCGTCGTAACCGTAATACGAAGCCTGGTTCAATTTTCTGAAATCGGGCCCTTCTTGCGGAGTTTCCATTTCAGCTTCATTTCCAAGGCAGGACAAGTCAACATATTCTTTTTTGAAGCTTAGCTCAACACGATAAATGGCGCCCGGCTCGGTGCTCACCAAATCATCCAGCTTGAGCTGGTAGTTTTTAGTTGTGCTTTTATCTGCGGGACCTGAACCGGTCAGCCTGATAGTTTTCATGGCTACTACTTTTCCGGTTTGTCTAATTCCTGATGTTCCCGAAAGGCTGTTTTGACTTAAAAACCGGGGCACATTGTTTTCCAGAATTCGGATCACTTTTACGTCGGCTTTATTTAAGTGTCGGGCACTAAAAGGGATGGACATTCCTTTTGCCTGCGGCAGAATGTTTCCATTGGATGTAAACTCAATGCCCGGAGTTGCAAGGCTGTTACTTGCCGAGTAGGTGGCGCCTTTTTCGAGTCTTTGACCTGATGCACTTACAATGCCCGGGAAAAGTTCAACCGTTGTTGATTGCCCGTCTTCAAGTTTGAGGAACACACTTAAAACCTGTCCGTTGATGGCCACATCGGGCATATCGGTGCCATAAACTTTGACCAAACCGTTCAGCACCTGATCGTTTTGAAGCGGATCGCTGAAATGAATTTGCATTTGAGGATCCTTATCACCGAGCATTTTCATGGCATTGATGACAAATTCACCCCGGGGATTTGTTTTAACGATTTCAGTATAAACATCTTCAGCTCCAATGATTTGTGAATCAAATTGAACATCAACCTGGGAAGCACTTTCTTTTCTGAGGATGCCGGAGATCAAAAATGGATACTTATTATTTTCTTGAACCGGCTGCCAGGTTAATTTCAGCTCATTCACCTGTTGTTTCGCGCTTAGGGCCTGAGCCAATTTTGCAGCATCGCAAACATCGGCTGTTTCTATGTAGCCTGTTAAGTATTGATTATCGGGCTTTTCGCTATCGGTTTGCAAGAAATCAAGGTGCAGGGCGGCGCTTTGTTTGATTGTTTTAAAGCTGAATTCAAAACGTTTGAGTTTTTCGGGAGTATCTGTCACTTTTCCCAGATAGAATTCGGCCGTGTAAAGCTGGTCATTTTTAAGTGGCTGGTCCGGTATAAATTCAAGTGAGCCGGAGTTTTCCCACTTTATTTTCCCGCTAATAGCGGGATTAAAAGAGAACAAATCATTTTCAGCCAATTCGCCCAACACAAGCGCTCGTGTTGCAGGCTGAGTTAAACGAATTTTTATTCCCGAAGAAGTGGAAATCATTCCGCCGGTGTAGGCGCTTATGTAAGGAATGAAATCACTTCCTGCCTGAATCCACTTGTCTTTTTGGGACAACTGGCAAGCCGCATGAAATAGAATGAAACAGATGAGCAGGAGTGAGGTACTGCGTGAGAGCAAAACCAGTGGGTAGTTTTTCATAAGCGTAATGTTAACGAAATACCGGAATAATTCTTTCACGATGTTAAAAACTATTCCCGAAAAGGTTTGTCATTGGCGGGAAATCGTAATAGTTTTGTTGAAAATTCGTAATCATGGCATTGGAAATAGCAGGAAAATTGAACCGCAAATTTGACCCCGTCACAGGTGAAAGCCAGAAAGGTCCCTGGAGCAAACAGGAATTTCTCATTGAAACATTCGACACCTATCCCAAAACAATTCACTGTTCAGTTTGGGGTGATAAAATAGATCAACTTTCTCGTTTCAATCCGGGAGACGCCATCCGTGCCAGCATCAATCTTGAATCGCGCGAATACAATGGTCGCTACTACACCGAAGTTCGTGTTTGGAAAATAGATCCTTTTCAGGCTGCAGCAGCTCCCGGAGCTCCTTCGGGTTTTGCCCAGCCGGGCAGCTACAATCCTCAGCAACAAGCTCCACAAGCTCCATCGCAACCTAATTTTCAGCCCGCTCCTTCGGGCGGACAAAACTTTTTTGCAGGTGGCGAGGACGATGATCTTCCATTCTAATGAAAGAGATTCTTTCGTTTCTAGAAGAGCTGCAGAAAAATAACAACAGAGACTGGTTTCAGGCCAACCGTAAATCATACGATCTGGCCAAAAAGCACATGCTAATATTAGTTTCTGAGTTGATTGAAGGCATTTCAAAATTCGATTCCGACATCGCCGGCACCCTTCCTGGTTCGGCTGTATTTAGAATCAACCGGGATGTACGATTTTCTAATAACAAAGATCCCTACAAGAACAACATGGGAGCGTATTTTTCCCGTGCCGGTAAAAAATCTCCTTTTGCAGGCTATTACTTTCATATTCAGCCAGGCCAGTCCTTCATTGCCGCTGGAATCTGGATGCCGGAAGCTCCTGTTCTCAATGCAATTAGAAGAGAAATCCATTTCAATCACGCCAACCTGCGAAAGATTCTGAACAACAAAAACTTAAAAGTGTGGGGCGATTTAGAAGGCGAACAATTAAAAACAAGTCCCAAAGGGTACGATTCCGATCATCCTGCATTGGATTTGTTGCGTTACAAGAGTTTTGTTTTCACGCATCACTTTTCCAACAAGGAGGTAAATTCAAAACAATTTATCGATCAGTGCATTGAAATGTACAAGTGTGCGACTCCTTTCATTAAGTTTATTAACGAGGCTGTTGAATCAGGCACTGCCGAAACGGCTTAACGAGTAATCCAGGCAAGCATCCATCCTGCCAACAATAGCGCAATAACTGCCGAAAAAATACCCAAAACCTGAATCAACCAATTTCCTTGCTTTTGAATGGCTTGATTTAGATTTCCCGATTTTACCCGAGTATGCGGAACCACATGCACGCCGACTCTTTCCTCTTTGTTGATCGGATTGGGAAGACTATTAAGCGGGATTTCGTTGGGCGTTTGTTCGTTTACTGAAAACTCTTGTCCATTATTTTCAAGACTGTCAGAAGGTTTTGATTTTTCTAGCTCGCTTTGGTCCGATTCAATCTCCTGACGATTTTTCAGCTCCTTTAGTTCAGAGGAAATCACTTCTGTTGCAGCTTTATCCTTCGGAAGCCTTGATTTTTCCTCCTTTTCAACTTCGTCTGAACGGAGGTTGATGCCCGTTTCTCCAGGGAAGTATTCCTGGCGCATTTTGCCTGCTTCGGATGCCAGCCTGAAACTTAAACTTTGCTGTGCCTGGCCTTGAGCATTTTCTGATTCTGACAGAAGTACTTCTTTTTGTTCCATCTCATCTTCATTCAGTAGTATCCAGTCATTGACAGTTTTTTCCCAATCAACATTCATAAATCCTATCCGAACAGTATCGCCAGCAAACAATTCAATTTTGTCTACACGGTTCCCATTCACTCTGGTGCCATAACGTGATTCAAGGTCGCGGATAAACACCTTGCTATCGCTATCCATAATTAACTGTGCATGGAAATCAGAAGCTGTCCGGTCGTTAATTACCAGATCATTGCTTGGATTCGTACCTATGCGACAGATGTATTTCATTTTATTCTTTGAGCGTTAACTGCACTTTGCCAAGGTTAACAATATCGCCGGGACTTAGACGGCGCTTACGAATACGCTCACCATTTACAAAAGTTCCGTTGGTGGAGCCTAAATCCTCGATACTGATGCCATCGGTATTTATGGTTATAACCGCATGCTTTCCTGTAACGGTGATTTCGGGCAAAGTAATATCATTGGTTTCATGCCTTCCCAAAGTAATTGTTTCTTTCGATAGCGCGAAGGTTTGTGTTCTGCCATCGTGGCTTAACAGCAATACCGGTGTTTTGTCAGCATGCTTCATCTTAGTTTCTGAAGCCTTGTTTTGAGCAAAAGCCTCCACTTTGGCTTGTTTGTTTTCTTCCTGTTTTTTTGCAATTTCAGATGTTGTTTCGGGAACCGTCTCACCCGATGAACCCGAACGCTTATTTGAAAAAGCATTGTAAAGAATCATTAACACAACCAAAACGCCAAGAATTCCAATGGAATACCAGAGATAGGGTTTGAAATCTTCTGGAATCAATTGGCCAGCTTCCGGATCGTTGACAACAAGAATCTGACGGTTGCCATTATAACTAAGGTCTATTTTTGCTTTGCTGGGGTTGATATCCGGTGAAACCGTGAATGAAATATCATATTTGGTTTCCTTATTCATGACCGGCAAAGGAGTACTGAAAAAGTCATTAATTGCATTAATGATGTTCAGCTGGTTTTTAATCTGCACATTTTTACCACCTGTTCTGGCGCTGATTCTTGTCATGGAACTGGGTACAGCTGCCGAATCATTTTCAATGTAGGTAACAGAAAATATGGGAGTATTCTGCTCTTTGGCTTTTTGAATGCACTCGGCAGAAGTAACCGCAGAGCTGCTGTTGTTGATTGAAGAACCCAGGACAATAAATAGTTTTCGTTCGGGAAGTTCGTCCTGTCTTGAAATATAGTTGAGAGCATCCAGAATGTTTTTATACAAATCAGCTCTTTTGAGCGAATCTTCCTTCGCATAAATTTTATACAGTTGCTTTTTAATCAGCGAATGTTCTTTTGTGAATTTGCCTGAAAGGAATTGCAATCCGGCACTGTCGGCATCATAACTGCCAAACCAGCCAACATTTAGGAAATCTTCTGCCTCGAGATTGTCCAATGCTGCCGAAATGCCTTCATTAAAATCGACAACGGCCTTACCAACAGTATTGCCCGATGCTTCCACAAGAAAAAAAACGGCTCGACCCAGGTTTTCATCATTGCCTGCTTCACTTTCTCTGATGTTGTAGATTAACTTTTTGTTGTCTTGCCTGATGCTTAGCTTCTCTTCATCAAATTTTGTATTGCCTTTGAATAAAACAGCGATTCGAATGTTCGGGTATTGCGAAGAATCCACTTCAACAATCTGTAAATCCTGGGCATGCATCCTGTTCAATGGCACTATTGCCAACATTGAAATCAGTAAAATCACCAGGCACCTTCTGCCGGAAAGAATTTGCTGCAGAATAATTTCAAATAAATCGGATACTCTTTTGCGAACCATAGTTGTACATTGCGTTCAAAAGTGCAAAAAAATATGCCGGCCCACAGGCCGGAATAAAGTAGTTTATAAACAGGGTTATCAATATGTCGGGAAGCATCCGATCTCTACTGGAACTGGTCCTTGGAAAATATCCACAGGAAAAGAAAATGCTCTTATCGCTGCTTGTAGCAGCAGCATGCCTTACAGGCCGGCATTTTGGAAGTGCCTGGATTGAAACGGCAAGCAGCTTTTTATTTTCCGAATCCTTTAGGCATTTTTTCCCGGGAAGTAATCTGATGCATTTGATCCACTGGCTTCTTGCCCAGTACATTTTTTTGCTGGTAGTACCCGCCCTGTTTCTTTACCGGGTTCGCCCGAAAACATTCAGCATGTTTGCCATGCCGCCGCTGAATAGTATGAAAATTTACCTTCTACTTTTTCTGCTCATGTTCATGCCTTTGGTTTTGGTTTCCGGACAGGCAGGATTTCCCGAAACCTACCCATTCATAAAATTTGAATTTGGCACTTTTAATTGGAGCTATTTTATTCTCTGGCAATTGCTTTATTTACTTCAATTTGTTGCTGTTGAATTCTTTTTCAGGGGATTTTTATTAACCGGTTTGCTCCCCATTTTTGGCGAATCAGCAATGGCTGTTAGCATTTTACCATATGTCATGATTCATTATGGAAAGCCTTTCCCCGAAATTGCAGGAGCCTTTTTTGCCGGATGGATTCTGGCCCGTTTGGCCTTGCGAAGCGGCTCCATTTTACCGGGAATCATGCTGCATTACGCAGTCGCCTTAACGATGGATTTACTCTCCATTTGATTTTTTTCAGGACAACAATGTTTAACACAGGCCTGCTGTGTAATATCAGATTTCATGCGAAGGATAAAGGCATTGATAATTATTGCTTGAACGCTTTCATGATTTGCGCACTGCGATCAATGGCATCCCGAACCGGATAATACTTAAATCCGGGGAGTTGGGCTAACAGTCGGCTTCCATCATAGGCCTGATTACCGGAGGCCATTCGAAGGGTTTGTAAATTAAAACGAGGCTTTTGTCCGAGCAGGAAGGCTCTCCATTGCTCAATCCTGGCAGCCAAACGAAACCAAACGGGCGACAATTTGAGGCTTGGGGGCTTCACTTCCAAAGCGGTTGCCGATAAACTAAGAAACTCAGATACCTGAAGGTTCTCAGCCGAACAAATCAACCGGATGCCGCGAATTTCAGACGAAACAAGCATGACCGTAGCCCTGGCAACATCAGCCACATCTACATAACCGGTTAAACCTTGTACATAAGCCGGCAGGCCTTTTTGTAAATTACTAAAAACCGCACTGCTCGACCTGGCGCCAATCGAAGGGCCTACTATAAACGAGGGATTAAGAATGATGGCATTCAAACCTTCTTCGATGCCTCGCCAAACTTCTTGTTCAGCAGCGTATTTACTAATTGCGTAATCACTTGTACGGGGCGATGCCTTAAAAAAATAATCCTCATCGCTTAGGTCGCCCGGATTGGGTCCGAGGGTTGCCACTGAACTGATATGAATGAATCGAATGTTCTGAATACTTGCACTCAAATTGACCAGGTTGGCTGTGCCTTCGGCATTGATTTTCAAGAGCGAATTTCTATCTCTTCCCACTTCAGCCACCGAAGCGGCCGAATGAATAACAACATCGGTATGATTTAAAAACTCTTCCAGACTGTCAAGTTCCAGTACATCGCCTTGAACAACGGTGATAACATCGGCCGAAGGCCAGATAAAACCGCAGGCCTGAAATAAGGTTTTGAGTTCAGCAATTGTTTTATCGGGTTGCCGAAGCAATAGCCTGACAGAGTAGCCACACCGGAGCAATTCCATAAGGACATGGCTCCCCAGCAATCCTCCGGCACCTGTTAAAGCGACTGTTTTCTTATCATTCATTCGAGGCCGAAACTACAAAATATGAGGAATCAATTTTTCGGGATTCGGTTTTGTTATAATCCTGATTATCTTAACGCCATGATTAGAACTCTGCTTGCTGCCATATTGTTTTCAGCAAAAATGACCGCTCAAACAGATACTTTGTATCATGCAGAAGGCTCAGCCAGTTTTTATGCTCAAAAATTTCATGGTCGCAAAACAGCATCGGGTGAATTATTCCATGTGGACAGCTTAACGGCAGCGCATAAAAGTTTACCATTTGGAACGCTTGTCAGAGTGACTAATTTGGCCAATAACAAGCAGGTTTATGTGCGGGTAAACGACAGAGGAATGAAAGGCCTGAAGCGAATTATTGATCTTTCACCGGCTGCCGCCAAAGAACTCAACATGATAAAATCTGGTGTAGCACGTGTTCGTGTTGAAGAAATACCACCGGGTTTTCCCACCGGCAGTGGGATTCAGATTCCCATTCCGGCCAATCCACCTGCTGATACAACACGTTGA
>Ga0169931_10003462_pt1 | contig 24992 bp, 18 predicted proteins | sample Kivu_15m_20L_FD_129675 | JGI IMG/M metagenome (GOLD analysis project Ga0169931, IMG submission 129675) | Freshwater microbial communities from Lake Kivu, Western Province, Rwanda to study Microbial Dark Matter (Phase II) - Kivu_15m_20L... | ecosystem: Environmental > Aquatic > Freshwater > Lake...
GATTTTAATCAATCCGTTTTGAAAGATTCCGTTGTTCAATCACTTTATTACGGAGCTTTACTATCTATCTTTCTTTACAATTTTATCCTGTTCTTGAATACTAGAATGTCATCTTATTTCTTCTATATATTGTTTTTGGTATCTTATGGTCTGTTTCAATCAGCTTTTTATGGTTTTGGACATACTGTACTTTGGGAAAATGCCAATATCATTTGGAAAGATAAGGCTACGGTATTTTTTATATCTTGTGTGGGAATGACATCCTATGCCTTTGCTTATAAATTATTAGATCTAAAGTCTAGATATCCCAAATATGCAAAGATTTTGCTAATTACTATGGGGCTTCACTCTCCACACCTTGTCGCCTTGTGGTTTATTTCTTACAAGGCTGGGATTTATTGGGTATTTACACTCGCTTTTGTTTGGTCACTCTTTCTAATCATTCTTTCCAGTCTTTTAGCTTATAAAGGCAATCGATTGGCTCGTCTTTATTTGATTGCATGGATCGTATTCATCCTCGGTACGATGATCAATATGTTCGGGGTTTTGGGAATCCTCGATAAGAATATTTTCACTACCTATGCACAACAAATTGGTTCAACGGTCGAATTTATTTTGTTATCAATTGCTTTAGCTTATCGAATCAATTTGATGCAAGAAAATTTGAATAAGACCCTTGAGAGGAAAGTTGTAGATAGAACTACTTATATCAACGAACAAAGAGAACAAGCCGAGAATCTTTCTAAGTTTAGCTTGATGATGAATGAAGAAAGTGAATTGGATTTGATTTTGAAGAGATTTTTGGTATATTTTGAGAACAATTTTAGCGTCGATGGAGTGGCTCTGGGTCTTTATGAGGAAGAAACGAAAGAAATCACTTTCCCCTATTCTTCAGCTCCCATAGGGGAAAGAAAAGCCAAAGTCGAATATTTGAACTCAGTAACTCTACATACTGAGAAACACCAGGACTCGATTTTGATCAAAGCCTTTAAACTTGGAAAGTCTATAGCATTTTTAGATTTGCAAAGGTTTTTTAAGAAACTTCCGAATATAGACAAAATGCTAGTCTCCGAACTTGAAATCAAACGCGTTTACATCCACCCTCTTGTTTCCCAAAATGAAAAATTCGGTCTGATTCTATTAGCTCAGTATTCCAAATCGAATCTATTGACCAAAGAGAATATCAACAAGCTCTTGCCCTACTTGAGCCAAATCACAGGAATTCTTTACGGAGCACACCAAAGAAAGAAGGCGGAAAGTTCGCGAACTCTCGCAGAAAGAGCCTTGAAAGAATTGCAAACATCCCAAGAACAATTGGTTCAATCCGAAAAAATGGCGGCTCTTGGACAGTTGATTGCTGGTGTTGCTCATGAAATCAATACGCCTCTAGGTGCCATTCGTGCCAGTATTGGTAATTTGGAGACTGCTTTAACGGATGCTCTACTAGAGTATCCTCAAATTCTAAAAAAAATGAACCCCAAAGTAGAAGAACAATTTAACTCTGTTATCCACCGCGCAAAAAAAGAAAAGAAGTATTTGTCTACCAAAGAAGAGAGGACTATAAGAAAGGAAATTTCGGGACTTTTGGAATCATACAACATAACAAATTACAAATCCATTAGTGATACTTTGGTGGATATGGGAATCTATAATGACATTGAATCCTATTTGGAACTGATCCAAATGGATTCAGGCAAGGCCCTCAAAATTGCTTATGCCATTTCAGGGTTTCAATTCAAATCAAAAAATATAGAAATAGCAGTCGAAAAAGCTGCAAAGATTGTCTTCGCATTAAAAAATTATTCTCATTTTGACAATTCGGAAAAGAAATCGGTCATGAAATTAGAGGAAGGGATCGAAACAGTTTTGACTATCTACCAAAATGCATTCAAAAAAGGCGTTGAACTCAAAACAGAATTTTCAGATACACCACCTATTTCTTGCCATGCGGATGAACTCAATCAAGTCTTTACCAATCTGATTCAAAATTCAATCCAAGCCATGAATTACTCTGGGAAGATCACTATTCGAACTTTTGAAGAAAACAATGTCGATCCGAATATTAATTTGGTTGAGAGCTTTGTAGTGGTTCAAGTGGAAGACGATGGACCAGGAATACCCAAAGAATTTCAAGAAAAAGTCTTTGATCCTTTTTACACCACAAAGAAACGTGGAGAGGGTTCTGGTTTGGGACTCCATATCTGTAAAAAAATCATTGATAAGCACAATGGAGCAATCGATTTGTATAGCGAACCCGGCAGAACACTGTTTTCTATAAAATTACCAAACCTAACAACTGAAGGGAATAATCAATGAGTAAATTTGCAATTCTTTGTGTAGATGATGAAAAGATGGTTCTTAACAGTCTGAAAGACCAATTGAAAAAGCATTTTCATCCCAAGTACCTTCTAGAATTTGCAGAAAGTACTGAGGAAGCTTTGGAAATCATCACCGACATGCAAAGTACTGGAATTGAACTTATGGTAGTAATCTCCGATTGGCTGATGCCTGGGATGAAGGGTGATGAGTTTTTAATCAAAGTCCACAGCTTAAGCCCAGATACGGCAAAAATGTTGCTTACAGGACAAGCAGATGAGAAGGCGATTGACCGAGTAAAAACTGAAGCAAAACTAGTAGCAATGATTTCGAAACCATGGGAAGAAAAAGAATTGGTGGACATCATCCAAAAATGTCTTACTTAAATAGGTTACGATGGCATATTTTTATGCTTTGCTCAGAGGGAATTTTAGGTAAACAAACTTTTGTATGCTGATTCAATGCTATCAGATCTCATGAAGTATGTCCCGATAAGGCAAGCATCTACCAACCCCAAATAGCGTTTGAATTCAACTTCGGATGAAATCCCAGACTCTGCCACCACCAAAGTTCCCTTAGGGATCAAGTTTCTTAGCTTTTCCACAAGACTGTCATTGATCTCAAAGGTGTCCAAGTCCCGAGTATTTATCCCTACGATAGAAAAGCCTGAGTCTAAGGCTACTTGGATTTCTATTTCATTGTGAGTTTCCACTAAGACATCCATTCCCAATTTTTTTGCAAATTGATAGAGTTCAATCAGTCTTTTCTCTTCCAATATCCTAACAATGAGCAGAATCGCTGATGCTCCATTTGCATATGCCTCCTCAATCTGAATTTCATCTAGTATAAAATCTTTTCGAATAACAGGGAGAGATACATTTATGGACACATCTCGTAAATCTTCAATAGAACCCTGGAAGAATGATGCATCTGTCAAAACAGAAATTGCACAAGCACCTAATCTTTGGTATTCCTTAGCTATTTGGATAGCATTGTAACCTTTTCGTATCACACCGGCACTGGGACTTGCCTTTTTGCATTCCGCTATGATGGATAGTCCTGGAGAATTGATCTGGTCAAATAGAGAGTGGATTGGAATTCCCCTTATTGGGAAAACTCTGTCTTTTAGGGCATGGATTTCTAAGTGTTTGGCTTCTACAATCTTACTTAAAATAGGGTTCAAGCCCTGGCCAGAAGGCACGACTGGAATTAAAAAGAGTCTAGGGCAGCTTCTTCCGTATCGTGAATATCAAAAAGGGAAGTGAGCTCAATCACATCGAAAATCCTTTTTACCGCTGGCTTGATGTTAGAAATCTTAAGACTTCCTTCCTTGGAGGAAAGCTTTCTCAAAGTAGAAATGCAGGCTCTAAACCCAGAGGAGGACATGTATTCCACTTCTTGCATATTGAGAACTACCTTGCGGTGGCCCCCATTTTCGATGAGGTCTAGAAGGCCCTCTTCTACTTCATTCGCTATGGATACGTCCAGGCGGCCTTCGAGATACACCACCAACTTGCCGTCTTTTGATTCGCTTTTGAGCACGGATTTCCCTCTCCTGGAATGATTTTACAAAATCAGCCAAATTCCAATTAGTGTCAATCCATGTTTTTCGATTGGGAAGAACTTGAAAAATCAATTTTTCAGTGCAAATCAGCCTGGGTTTTGGGCGGAGGGATATCCGGAGAAAGCGCTGGAAAACTACTCAAAACCCTAGGATTTGAGGTGCACCTCTTAGACCAGAAGCCCAATTCCAATTGGGATGGTTGGGCGAGCACCTCAGTAGATACCAATCCCCCAGAGAAAAAACCCGATCTCCTTATCAAAAGCCCAGGTATCTTGCCATGGCACCCGATCCTTAAAAACCTCCGGGACACTTTGGTTCTTTCTGAAATCTGCCTAGCCAAGCTCTTTTTCAAAGGGACAATTATAGGTATAACAGGTACAGATGGAAAGAGTACAACGACAGCACTAACTGCTCATTTGTTAGCAGGAACATACCCCGAAACAAAAATGGGAGGCAATATCGGAGTTCCTTTTTCGAGCTTTTGCCGAGAAGCAAAGGGCCCTGTGGTATTGGAACTTTCTTCTTACCAATTGGAGGACAGCCCTCCTTTGGATGTAAAATTTTCAGCTATCACTAATTTGGCGGAAGATCATTTGGAAAGACATGGAAATATGGAAAATTATGCTCTTGCCAAATGGAAAATTCGATCAAATAAGAAAGATTCAGTTTGTCTTACCCAGTCTAAATTCTTGAAATACATGCCCAAAAATTCTTGGGAAATAGCCAGTAATTTAGAATTTTTTGCACCACCTCCAAGAGGGAGTTTTTGGATTGAAGAAAATAAAATTCGAACCACAAAATTTACTTATGATGCAAGTCAATTTTCATTGAGTGGTTCACACAACTTAGAAAATTTGGCGTTTGCCATTCGTCTGTGTGAGCTAATGGCTGTTTCTCCTGACGGGATTCAAAATAGAATCAACTCTTTTCGAGGTCTCCCTTTTCGTTTCGAGACTTGTCCCAAGGAATGGACAAAGAAGTATCCCAAAACAAAGTTTATCAATGATTCCAAAGCTACCAATTTTCATAGTACTTTGGCTGGCTTGGGTAATCCTATTCCCAATAGCCAACTATTTTTGATTTTGGGGGGAATTCCAAAAAAAGAAAGTCTCGACCCGTTCTTTGGTTGGTGGCAGATTTCAAAGGCTAGTTTGTTTGTATATGGTCAAGCAAGCAAGGATTGGAAGAATGCAATAGAATCCTTTGCTTTAACCAATCAAAATCTAACTTATCAATTATGTGAAAACTTGGATCAAGTCATTCTCAATTTAAAAGAACAACTAATTCCCGACAAAGCAAATTTAGTGATTTTCTCACCTGCTTGTGCAAGTTTTGATCAGTTCAAAAATTTCGAGGAGAGAGGAAGTCATTTTAATTCTTTAATTCAAGGTACTTTTGGAACCTCATAAGGCTTTATAGCTCTTCATGGATATGCACACTAACACTTTTAAGCTCAAAGTCATGGTTGTGGATGAAGAACCTGAAATTCTCAATCGCATGAGTGAGATGCTACAAACTTATTTTGAAAATATATATTGTGTAACTAATGCTGAAGATGCCTGGGAAACATTCAAAACGCAAACCCCTTTTTTGATAATCACAGATATCATACTTTCAAATTCAAAATTTGATGGATTTGAATTGATTAGAAAAATAAAAATTAAAAATCCCAAAGTTTTCATTGCGGCATTGAGTGATTTAAGCGACAAAGAAATCCTTCTCAAAGCTTTTGATAACGGATTTGATAATTATATTTTAAAGCCTATCCAAAGACCAAGAGTTTTGAAAGTCATTGAATCAGCAAAACAAAGATATGATTTGAGTAAGGAATTAGAAACCAAAAGGCAGGCTCTAGAAGACATTTCCAGAATCGGAGCCATAGCTAGTTACCTTCATACAGATGGCGATTTGAATTCGCCTCTTCTGGGAAATCAATTTTTAGAGGAAATTTTTGGAATCAACTGTAGAGATTATACGCTCGGAAGTTTTTTTAATAATCATATTTTCAAAGAAGACCAAGAGCGTTTTTTTAAGATGAGACATGAGGCATTACAAAAAAGTAACCCTAGCCGAATAGAAGTGAAGATGATTCGATCAAAAGGGAGGAGAATGGATGCAGAATTTATTTACACACCAACTTTAGATAGCAATGATCTAGTTATATTCAATCATGTTGTTATCCGAGACATCACTGAATTGAAACAAAAAGAAGCAGAACTCAGTTTTTTGTTTCAGTCGATGCCTGATGGGGCTTGGTCAATCAATCCTGAAACGAATGTTGTATTTCTCACGGCTCGCTGGAAAGAAATGCTTGGTTATCAGGATGAGGAATTGCCAAACTCACTAGAAACTTTTTCGAGTCGCCTTCATCCTGAAGACAAGAAACCGATTCTAGATCACCTGCAATCTGTTCTTAACGAAAAAGTAGATAATTTTTATGGGACTTTTCGGCTTTTGAATCGGAACCAGGAATACCAATGGTTTAGGGCAAGGGGGCGCATCACAGTTGGTAAGCACGACAATTCAAAGAGATTCATTGCTATACAAGAAGACCTAAGTGATCAACTGAGAATCAAAAGTGCCGAAAAACGACTGCAAATCTATGAAAAAATCATCTCCGCTTCTCCTGACCTTCTTAGCTTTCTTGACATGGATCGCAATTATGTGGCAATAAGTCAGTCTTATATTCGTTATACTGGCAAATCAGAAGCTGATATTATTGGCAAAAAGACGCAAGATCTCTTTGGAATGAAATACTACAAAAAGTATGTTAAGGAGAATTTGGACAGAGCTTATTTGGGTGAAAATGTTACCTACTATTCGCAAGTTCCGTTTCCCACTGGTACAAAATATTTTCAAGTCACTTACACCCCTCTCAAGAATTCTTTAAATGAAATTGAAGGGGTTGTGGTCAATGCACACAACCTAACTGAGTGGAAGGAATCCCAAGATGCATTAAAAACATTGACTTCATCTTTAGAAAGCAAGGTTCGGGAAAAGATTGAAGAAATACGGAAAAAAGAACAAGTCATGCTCAATCAGGGTAGATTTGCTTCGATGGGACAGATGCTTAATATGATAGCTCATCAGTGGCGACAACCACTAAATTTTATAAGTTCTACTGTGCTCAATCTAAGACTCTTCAATGACACAGAGGAATTGAATTCTGAAAAATTACTGAACAACTTAGGGATGATTGAAAAACAGCTGCAGTCTATGTCTGAAACTATAAATGATTTTATGAATTTTTTCAAACCTGACAAATCTAAGCAGTGGTTTCCTTTGTCTAAGTGCGCGCTAAGAACAATTGAATTGATTAAGGCTCAATTGGACTTTCATGGGATTGAGATCGAAGTCCAAATAGACTCCGGATTAATTGTATTTGGTGTGGAAAATGAATTCGAACACGTACTCTTGAATCTCCTTTCCAATGCCAGAGATGCCATTCAATCTAGGGCCCTACCACCTAAGAAAATTACGCTTTCGGGGAAAAATTCTTTAGAAAATATCCAGGTAGTCGTAAGGGACACGGGTGGGGGCATTTCGAATGAGATCCTTCCCCAGATTTTTGATCCCTATTTTACCACCAAAGATTCTTCAAAAGGGACTGGAATAGGACTCTACATGTCGAAAATATTGATTGAGGATCACTTTTCAGGACAAATCCTGGTAGAAAATGATACGGAAGGAGCTATTTTTACTATCGTTCTCCCAGGAATTGTTTCACATGCCTGAACAATTTGTAGCACGATTCAATGAATTGAGATTAGGTTTCCCTAACCGTTCAAGTTAGCTTCCATAAACCCATGATCAACCTCAAGAAACTCAAAGCCCTTTCAAATGCAATTTCATTGTTATATGTAGAGGACGAAATACTCATAAGGGACCAGCAAACTATATTTTTTGAGGGTCTTTTCAAAAAAGTCTTTGTAGCAAAGAATGGAGCAAACGGCTTGCAATTGTTTTTGGAGCATGCAAAAGATATCGATTTGGTTGTAACAGATATCAATATGCCTATCATGGATGGGATAGATATGGTGAAACAGATCAAAAATCACAAGCCAGAAGTTCATGCTATTTTGGTAAGTGCACACAATGACAATGAATTTCTCTCCAGAGCTATCCAAGTACAGGTTGATGCCTATCTATTCAAACCCATCCAAAGCGATATCCTGATTAACTCTTTATTTAAATCCTGCACACACATTGTAAACCAGAAGTCTCTAAACAATTACAATGAAGAACTAGAAATGTTGCTTATTAAAAAAACTCACGAATTGGAGAATCATTATTTTAGAGATTCATTAACTGGAGTATGCAATCGAGAAAAATTGATCAATGATCTCAAAAATTCTCACACTGGACATCTACTTTTAGTTAGTTTGAATCATTTTGATGTTGTTAATACGAACTATGGAATCGAAATCGCAGACAATCTCCTCAAAGAAATGAGTAGATTTCTAACAGATTTTATCGGAACAGAAAAGACCCTCTATAGAATTGGAGGAGCTACTTTTGGACTAGTACTCGACAAAATGAACGAATCAGAAGCAAGTTTAGTGGCAACAAACCTCATGTATGCGTTGGAGTCTAACCCATTTTCTGTTTTGAATTTGAAACTAAAGCCCCAAATTACAATAGGACTTGCTGAAGTGAAGACTAGAGCTCAGGATTCATTGATACATGCTCAAATAGCTGTTAGAGAAGCAAATGCTTTTGGACAGAACAAAATTAATTTCTATTCCAAAGAATCTGAATATTTCACCAAACAAAAGAATACATTATACTGGATGCAAAAAACTCAGGATGCTTTGGATTTGGATCAATTTGTACCTTATTTCCAACCAATTATCTCCAATCAGACCAAGGAAATTTGGAGTTATGAGTGTTTGCTCCGAATGAAACAAGATGAGGAATTGATACTACCCAGCTCTTTTTTGGAAACGGCAAGAAAAGTCGGCTTGATACCTAAAATAACGGAAGTAATGCTAAAGAAATCTTTTGCTTTTTTTAAAGGTAAAAATATAGGTTTTTCTATAAATATCACAGAGGAAGACCTTTTGTCAGGTTATTTGCCAGCCTTACTAGAGAATCTTTGTTCCGAGTACTCTATAACTTCTAGTCTTGTTACTTTAGAAATTCAGGAAAATGTTAGAATTCAAGAGAACTCAGATATCTTCAATGCCCTGACAATTTTTAAAGAAATGGGTTTTCACTTAGCGTTAGATGATTTTGGTAGTGACAAATCAAATTTGTCCCGACTTCAAAAATTGAATATTGATATCATCAAAATTGATGGTGCCTTTATCCGAGAATTAGACCAAAATCCAAACAATGAAATTATCGTTAGAACCATAACAAATTTAGCCAAGGCTCTTGGCTCTAAGGTCGTCGCGGAATCTGTCATGACAAATCAAACTCAGGATATTCTCGTTAAACTTGGAGTTGACTACTCCCAAGGATTTTTGTTCGGTGAGCCGTCCCCAGATTTGACTACAATTGAGATTCTATAAAACCAAAAGATTAGCCTCGGATGTGGTATCCTCCATCCACATGTCTTACTTCTCCTGTTATACGGTTACCAGGTCTCAATAGATAAACACACTCCATAGCCAAATCAATCGGTAGTGCGTTGCCCAGGGGGGAAGCTTCGTTGCATAGATCTACAGCTTTTTGTAATCCTTCTATCGCTCCTCCTGCCTTTGAAGCGGTGTATGGAGAAAACCTAACTGCATTGACTTGGATTCCATGCGAACGACCCAATTCGTAAGCCAACTCGACTAAGATTCTTTCTAATGCGGCTTTTGCCACTCCAATATTTTTGTAGGGATGCGAAGTTATTTTTTCCGCTCCTAGATAACTTAGAGCTATTAGGGACGAATTTTTGGCCAATGCATTGGACTGCAACAGGCTCCTTACAAGAGATAAAAAGGAATATGCGCTTACATTGAGAGCATCCATAAACTCTTCTCGAGTTACTTCTATCATAGGTTTAACAACCCCTCCCCTGATAGTCTTATCCATGGCGATGGAGTGAACAAATCCATGAATTGTCTTGCCCTTACTATTTACAAAGGAAGTAAAATCGGAGACCGAACCATCAAGAGTAACATCCATAGGATAAGTAAGAATTCCTTCACCTAATTCTCCTTTGATAGTTTCCTGAAAATCTTGATAAGTTCTTTCTAAGTACGCTTGAGCTTTTTCGGAAAGATTGGAATGGTGTGGTGTTTTGCCAAGACCTGTAAGAATGAGCTCGGCACCCTGGTTCAGTGCCGCCTTGGCTATGCTCAAAGCCAAAGATGCCTTATCAGTGATTCCAGAAATTAAGATAGTGGAACCTTTTAGTGTATTTTGCATTTTTTCTCCTAGATTTTGGATAGATTTGTTCCCTCAGTTTCTCTTGCCAAATCAAATCCTTTTTAAAATATCTAAATTGATTTGATTCTTGGCTGCAAGATATCTTCGAAAACTTTGGCTTCGATAAAAACATCTAACAGATCTCCATCAATGTGGTGGTCTTTGACTTCCATCTTAAGTATATCTAAAGCCCTCTCCAAAGGAACAGCTTTTTTGTAAGGTCTATCTTTGTCTGTTAGAGCATCAAAAATATCTGAAATCGCCATCATCTTAGATTGTATAGGAATCTCAGTATCCTGTAATCCTCGAGGATACCCACCTCCATCTAATTTTTCGTGGTGGGCATGAGCTATGGCTGGTACCATTTTCAGATCCTTAGTCCAGGGAATTTTGCTTAAGAATTGAAAGGTATGTTCGACGTGAGATTCAATTTCTCTTCGCTCTTCGAAATCAAGTGATCCTTTTCGTATACTTAGAAAACTAAATTCCCTAGGTTGCAAAAGATGTACGTGCTTGTGGTCAGTAGTTTCATAACTACATTTTGATATCTCTTCCAAATGATTCGAATTCGATTCTTCCAAAATAGAAGGCTCATTCGATTCCATGATCACTTGAACCATCTTTAAAAGTCTTTGTGATTCTTCTTGGTATTCTAATTCTAGTGCCTTTTCAAAATCCGGATAACTTGTCCTTTCATGATGCAACAAATAATCTATTTTTCTTTGCCGAAATTTGGATTCTAAATCTTTTTGAACAAACTGAAACCGCCACTTTATCAATTCAATTTCAAAGTCTTCTAATTTCTTTGCCTTGACTAGGACCTTTTCCCTTACTCCAACTTTTCCAAAATCATGCAAAAGGGATGCGTAACGAATTTCCTTGATCTGAGAGTTAGAGAATTGGATCTCTTTAAACTTCCCAACTGTAAGACGATTCACAGCCTCAGCTAAATTAACTGTGTATTTTGCAACTCTAAAGGAATGTCCCGAAGTTGTGGGGTCACGAGATTCAATGGCTGAGACACTTGCAGTTACAAATCCTTCAAAGAGTGTTTCAATATCGTGAATTAGATTGTTGTTCTGGATCGCCACCGCAGCCTGACCGGCTACTGCCATCACCAAATCTTCGGTATACTTATCGAATGGGAGAACTAGTTCCGAATTCAATTCACTTAAAGTTAGCTTTGTTTGAAAGTTTTTCTTCCTGTTGATAAGCTGGATTACACCCACTACTTCATCTCTGTGATCCTTCATGGGAACAGTTAGCATTGATTTGGTGTGATATTCAGTCTTATTATCAATTTCATCATTAAATTTGTATTCTTCTTGCTCTGAAATTTGATAGACATCAGGAATATTTAACCCCTTACCCGTATAGGCAACAAATCCAGCTATACTCTTTTTGTTGATAGGTAAGTTGAATTCGTTGGAAGTCAAATCCAAGGCAGAAATTTTGAACCTTAGATTTTTTGGATTGCCCTTTTCATCTTTTTCTACTAAATAAAGGGAACCCGAATCTGAATTGGAAATCTCTCTAGCAGAATTTAGGATATCTCTAAGTAATTTTGTAAAATCTTTTTCGTTTGCAAGACTGATTCCAATCTTAGTCAACTTAGTAATTTCATTAGCAGATACATTAATTCTTTTCTGGAGTTCAAATTTTTCCACAGTCATTTGAAGTCCCGCAAAGGCATTGACAAATGTTTTGGTTAAGAGGAGTGGTGGAGTATTTTCAGGAAGGATGGTATATATAAGTTCGTCCTCAATTTTTAAGTTCAAGTATCCAGCATATTCGATTGAAGCTTGTAATACGAAATAAGAGAGGATCGATGGATTGAGTCTTAGAAAATCATGCAACTCTGGATGTCTTTTTTCTAGAGTAGAAGATTTTAGATAAAACAAAACAATGACTATAGCATCTTTGGAAACACTCTCGAGGTCACTCAAATGTTCGAGGGGACGAATCTCCCATTTGGTTTTTTTGATAGTTTCTAAGAGACGAGCCTCGAGGTAGGGATCGTCTGTGATGACGAACTTGAATTCAGGAACTTTCTCAAAAGCCACAAGTAAAGACTATGAGACTTGCTCGGGGATGTCCATTCTTTTCCTAATCTGGATCAGTAGGTAAGTAATCAATAGAGAAATTAGAAGAAGAGTCAAAAGTGCTATAGTCTGCACGCCTAACATAATCGGGAGAGAATAGGGCAATTCCTTCGGGTTACTCTGAATTAGTGGTAAGTAAAAGGCAAAGATTGAACCCAGTAATAAGCTAGGGACATAATCGTCCTTGGGCTTAAATAGTAAAAAAATCAGAACCAACAACGTTCCCAAAACTAAGGCGGAACCTATCTGAAATAAGGAATCCTCCGGCTTCTTTTGGTTTGCATACAAGACAAATCCAAGCAATAGATAGGGTGAAGGAATTCTAGGAAAGTCCTGCCTCCAAAAGCTCAATAGAGAGGGAACAAAAGCAACAAGACCTGCAAAACCCCAACAGTATGCCATACTTTGAACAGATCTTCCCCTGTCTGAAAGGAGGGAATCAAGTGCAAATGGCAGTAAAAAAAGTACAAATTCCTGCTCAAGGGAAGCCGTAGCCTTAGCAGATGAATCCGAAAAGACGGACAGTGCGTACCTGACAAAGGCAATCATTGAAAACCAGGTCAAACAAGAACTGGGGTCAAACATCATGATTGGTAAATATGTTGACCGACTAATCCACCATAAACTAGGAAAGACAGCAAAACCTAAAAAAATCTTAAATATGGACAGGGAAGATTCCTCTCTCACTTGAGCCAGAGGTAAGGTAGCCCAATAAGCACCGCCAAACCACAAGAAGGCACGAGCTATACAAAAAAATATTTCTTCATCAGGAAAAATCTCTAACTGAATCAAAATCAATAAACCAATCCAGGGAATTTCTTTAAATGCCATAACGATTCTTCGCTCTATGTCTGAAGTTCCATTCCCTCCCCAAAATAAAATTGAAGCGATCACCGAGATAGCAACTTCCATGTCAATCTACCCGAAGAGCATATTCCGCGAGGGTGTAAGGTGGCTCCCCATTTCGATCTAGACTTTGGAAATTGTGATGGAAACCTCTGATTGATTGAATTCCGATTACTGAAAATTTAGCCTCTTTAGGACGCTTGATCAAGATACTTCGATTGAAAAAATAAATGATGGGATTATCAGAGTAAACTTTTGCAAGCTCCTGGAAGTGAGGAAGAATTTTGTCAAAAGATTCATAGATATCGATAGAATTAGCAGCGCGAAAGACTAAAAGTTTGTTTTTCATGTCAGGAGTTGGTCTATTTCTGAGTAACCAAAGCTTTCTATCCTCGAATTGTGCAGCAAATGGTCCGACTCCATCTGCCACAAGTATACGGATGTTAGGAAAGGAATACAATTCTTCTTTCTTTGCATCTGAAACCCTTGACAAAAATAACTCCGTTTCTTTGGGAAGCTCCAGTAAAACAATTTCCATATCAGGGAAGGAATATGCCATAGACTGAGATGTTACCCCAGGTGCCTCAGTGTTGTTCAAAGCAGGTCCAATATCAATAAATACAGCTCCCCTCCCTCTTGAACTAATTTCAGCAATGCGCAAGTCCCTTCTCAAGATTTGAAGACTAGGGCTTCCAAATTTTGAACTATCTAGCAGATCTTTGAGAAACTCATTGGTATCTTCCAATCGATTTTCATAAGTTCGAGCTCTTTGTTCTTCTTCTTGAACTTGGAAGAGATACTTGCCAGTATAAGATCGTAGTAAACCAGTCTCTGACAAAGTAAATTCCTGTACTACAGGTAATTCAGCAAACTCCGGATATTGTAACTTGGGGAGATCTAAGTAGCCAGAACTTTTCTCCAAAATTTGATTGTATGGTGTTAAGCGAGCATAGTATTTATAGGCTTCTTCAGCTTCCTTCTCAGAGCCTCTAGCCGTATGCAATACCGATTGGTTGTATAGGCTCGATCTATAAAAATTACGATCTTCAATAGGCAACACAAGTTTTGCCAAAATGATCTTTTCCCAAAGGCTCTTGGCGAGTACCCACTTGCCCTCTTTGAAATGGGAACTAGCTTCCAAATTCATGATATCAAAGTAGAGATCGTGATTAGTTAAGGCCAACCCAAAGAGTCTTTCTCTTGCGACTTTTGTAAAAAACAAAGTCGATGCATAATTTCCTAATTGGAATTCCAGACGAGCCAAATCAAAATAAAAAACCGCACTTTCAAAATCCTTATTGTCTCTATACTTAGGTTCGATATGAAACAAAGAACTCAATGCGATTTCTTTTTGCTTCAATTCTCCTAAAAGTATCGCATAATTCCAAGAATTCAGGTAATTTGCTTCTAATTGCTCTGCCTTAAGGGAAATAAACAATTCTTTTGCTGTAGTAAAATAAAACAAAGCCTCATCTTTTTTGTTTGCTACTAGTGCTATGCTGCCGAGCTTGGCTAGTATCTTTGCATAATCTGGTTGATAAATTAACCCTAGTTTCTCTCTTTCATTCTTGGAATATTCAAAAAATTCTTTCGCCTTGTCATAGTTCCTTTTTTGAAAAGACAAGGACCCTAATCGAAAAGATAGCCTGGAGTTGTAATAAGGATCAATGGAAGGATTTTTTAAGTAGTTGCTCCAAATGTCTGCTAAATTGGAGCCTCCTTCTGCCAACCAAACAGCCTTAGCATAAGAGAAAAATCCAAATTGTGGGGAACTTCGGATGAGCTTATCTAGTGCTTCTTCTCTTGCTTTTGGATTCTCTTGTGAGGAAGAAATGTATTCCTGGAATTCGCTCAGAGTGAAAAGATCCAAAGGCTCTCTCGGAGAAACCTCTCTTCTTAAGTAAGGTAGCTTTTTGGAGAGGATGGTATCCCCGATAAGGTTCTTGTATTCGTTGCGGCAAATTTCAGGAAAGGTCCCAACTCGGTTCCATGGAACAATAGTTTTTTTCCCTTTGGCAGTCGATTTGAAGGAAACGAGTTGGATTTTGGGTTGGAAGGAAATTCCCTCGCTCTCTAGTTTAAAACTACCCTCGAGAAGGATGTCCGCTCCACCCCCGCTTTCCCAAAACACCCAGTCCGTGTCCCTCTCCAAAAGCGGTTCCAGCATGGATCTAAAACCATTTGAGTAACCTAGGGTCTCTCTCGAGGAACCCAACTCCCAATTGCCTAAGGTCACTCGGGGAAGGAGCTGGGGAGAGTTGTAGGCTTGGAGCTTCGTTTCGGAAGCAATGGCAGAGCGTAGTGAAAAATAGAGAACGGGATAGAATACAATCCCAACAAATGATACGGCAAGTAAGATGTTTTTTTGAAAGACCAAAGGGGGAAAACCAGATTTCCCCCCAAATTTACGGCTTTTGAGCTAAGTTCAAGGAAAAAAAGAAACTACCTTTTGAGACCTAGAACTTCTTGGATCATTTGGTCGGAAGTCACAATGGTTCGGGAGTTCGCCTGGAAGCCTCTCTGGGTCACTATCATGTCCGTAAATTGGTCAGATAGGTCAACGTTCGACATCTCCAGAAGCCCAGCATTGATTTTTCCACGTCCTTGGGCACCCGCCTCTCCCACATTTGCTTCTCCAGAATTCAAAGAAAAGCTAAACATCGTGTCTCCTTCTTTATTGAGACCCATTGGGTTGGTAAAAGTCGCCATTCCTACCCTAGCCAAAGGCTGTCTCACCCCATTAGAAAAGACTCCTGTGACTGTTCCCGTATTGTCTATGCTAAAGGATTCCATATAACCCATTGGATATCCATCTTGCTTGGCAGCTTTCGTGGTAAAGTCGGAAGAAAATTGAGTAATTCCACCTATCAATCCTGCTTCACCTAAATTCAAACTGAACTCTTGAGTACCTGGGTTTCCTTGGATACGGAAGCTAACTTTTGCTTGGAGCTTTCCATTGGTCTGTGAATCGACTCCATCGCTTACTGCAATGATCTTTCCATCAGGGGTAAAACTGAGTTCCAGTTCCGTATTTCCAGGTGTCTGTGTATTCTCTCCACCTGTTCCAGCCACATCAACTGTGAGCTGTGAAGCCTCCGCAAGATTGAATCTCATTTTCCAAACATTGTCTCTCATTTTGTAAAATTCAACTCCGAGCTGTCTCGTATTACCCTGCTCGTCATAGACATTGATGGAAGTTACATGACCTCTTCTTTGTTTTGGATCTGGATCATTGATATATCTTTTGATATCGTCTTCTGTCGCATCAACTGGGACACTAGGTACTGCTGCATTAAGGTTAGATTGAAAATCCACATTCCTTGTAGCCTTAGCTGGTTCTTTGGAGTACATCGGAATTACGATATCCTCTATCGAGCCAGAGGAATTGATATACTTGTTTCCTTGGTCATCTAACCTAGCATTCCATCCTTGAACTCTGAGTCCATTAGCAGGATTCACATAATTTCCATTGCGATCGATGTTGAAAGCTCCTGCTCTAGTATAGAACTGCTTGTCTCCATCTTTTACGATAAAAAATCCTTCACCAGCGATAGCAAGATCCGTGGTTTTACCGGTTGTTTGCAATGCTCCCTGAGTCATAATTTTATCAATCGCAGCTATCAGTGAACCCAATCCGACCTGTTTTGGGTTCGTTCCACCAATATTTTCTTTTGGTTCTGATGCACCCTGCAGCTCTTGGGAAATCATATCCTGAAATGTAACTCTTTCGGTTTTGAAGCCGTGTGTGTTCACATTTGAGATGTTGTTACCAATCACATCCATTCTAACCTGATGGTTTTTTAAACCTGAAACTCCCGCATAAAGTGACCGCATCATAAGCTTACCCTCCTATTCCTTTGGAACAACTTGTAATGATTCTTCGTATGATTTCATTGATTTGTTTGAATTCGGCTCATCCCAAGGACGAGTTGGCTCTTCTTGCCTAAGCATCTCAGGATCACTTATTAAATTCAATTTCGATACATCTAACATTCGTCCATTGACTCTAACATAAGTCTTACCTTCATTGTCAAAGAGAATTGCCCCCGCTATCCCCGTGACATCATCTCCTGTTACAAGATCTGGCCCTGATACCAATTTGCCTACTACGGAATAGCTTTGTTTTGACTCCATCCTTTGGATGCCAGAGGCAATGTTTTTCATTTGCTCCAGTGTGCTGAATTGTGCCATTTGTGCGATAAAGTCTTTGTCTTGGACTGGGTTTGTAGGATCTTGATGTGAAAGTTGTGTAAGGAGAAGCTTCAAAAAATCATCTTTGCCTAACTCTTTTTGCTTTTCACGAATTTCAATTCCTTTCAATCCGCTCTTTTCATCAGCCTCTAACATCTCTAAATGCTTTTTAATGTTCAGAGTTTTTTCACTTTGAAAGTATTTGTTTCTAGCTGCATTTTGTGTATCTATGGCATCAGGCATTGTATTCTCCTAAGCAAAAAGCTCTATTCCAGTTCTCTGGATTCGATCACTAATCGTATCTATCGATGTTTCCTGTTCTTCTTTATTCCGATTCAGTCGAGACAATTCGTAAAGGTCTTGTCTTTCTTTTGCGCTTTTCGATTGTGAGAAACTGTCTTTCTTGTCACCCCACACATCGACTTGGAGAGATTCCAATTGTAATCCGCTCTCCTTTAATGCTTCCTTGATAGATGAAATTTCTTTTTCTAATGCATTCTTTAATTCTAGAGTATCAACTAAGATCCGTCCTTCAACCATTTCCCCCAATACTGAGACATTCAGAGTCATTTTCCCAAATTCTCTAGGATTCATCACTATTTCAGCAGATGACTTCCCATTTTGTATGATATCGAATTTGACTTGTTTGATGAGATCTTCTATGTTTCTTTGCATTTCTCTGGGCGATGGAACGGTATTGGTTTCCCTGCCTTTGAATGCGATTTTTTGACTTTGTTCAAATGAAACAGAATCTCTATTCCCTTGCCTATTGTTTCCGCCGAATTCACCTCTTTCCTCAGAACCGGTCTTAAAGCCTCCGATTGAAGCCGTAGAATTAGAGTTTGCTTCTTCCATTTTGACAATCTTTGTTTTTTCTGAAGGAGTTGACGGACGACTTTCTAATGTTGAAAGATTCTTTTCCCTATCTTTACTTCCCGTGGTTCGAGGTCTTATTTCATCTATTGAATCTTTTTTTTGTTCTATTGGAAATTCGGGAGAATTGTTGGAACGATTGGATTTTGGGTTCTCCAATTTCTTCTTAGGTTCCAGATCAAAAAGAAGTCTTTCATCTGACTTTTTTTCTGAAGCCTCCATTGGCTTTGGAATAGAATTTGCTACTTCTGACAAGGCGGGTTTAGGTATCTCGGAGATTTGAGGCTTTTTTGGAAGTTCCGGAAATTCTTTGCTAGGTTGCAGAGTATGCATAGAGACTTCTTCTGATTTTTCCAGAGGATGAGGCAAGGGTTTGGTAACTTGGGGTAGATCTTTGGTTTCGCCTATCTCTTCTTTGGTTGTCTTAGGGATAAGCAAATCCACATTGTCTATTGGAAATTCATCTTCTTTGTCACTAATAAGTGGAATAAGGACTTTATCTGCTAAGTCCATTTGAATTTCTGGCATGCTTTCCAAGAGTTCATCCGTGCCCAAAATTTCATTAGGATAGGCATCTGTCTTGGAAAGCAAAAGGTTTGGTTCCTGAAAGATTAGAAATTCCTGATTTGAAATTAGTACTTCATTTCCGTTGGTAGAAATTTCTTCCTCTTCCACTTCCGTTTCTTGGAAAGTATTGTTATCCTCTTCTAAGGCTGAAACTTTTTCCCCTTTTTCCTCTAGGTTCGAGGAGTGAGTTGTCTTTTCTAGTTTCTCTTCATTTGAGATGCTAGGCGAAGTCATGGCTTGAGGTTTTTCTTCCGCTTTGGGAATAGAGAAAGCAGGTAAATCCTGCGCCAAAGGCTCTGGGCTTAAGAATGCCGCAAATCCACTCGATTCAGGCGAGCTGTTTTTGCCTTGCACTCGTTCCCATTTGGGGAGAGGGAAGGATTTAGATTCATCAAGTTGGATTCTCACATCCTTAGGATCGTGATTTCCAAATTTTCCTTGAGAAAATTATCTTCTTCCTTTTTCGAAATATGTCGCAGAAGTTTCTAAAAATGTTTTAGGGAAAGTGCAAGGCTGTTCCGAAATTACGGGTTCGTTTGACCTGAACTTGTGTAACTTCGTACAAATTTTGTTCCAAGGCAATGATTGGAATTTTAATCACGAGCTTTGGACCGAGGTCTAGTCTCACATCCCATTCTTTTCTATCTCTATCTTCCACGAATTTGGGATCTTCTACTGGATAAGGAAATACAACCTCGACTACCAAGTGATCTATCAATTGATTGAATCGAAAAAGATCATCTTTCATCAATGCCAAATCCTTCCAAGCTTGCGATTTATTTGAATTCAAACCCAATGACTTGATCAAGGGAGATTTGGAACTAGTATCTAATCCGACTAGGAGCCACTGGTCTATACCTTCCTCTAAAGAAACAAAACTAACACCAGGGAAGCGTAATAGTCGTAAGTCGGGAAAAGCGTACTCCTTTTCGGTAATTACTAGTGTGGACTGAGCTCTGGATTCATATCCAGAACCTTCAATAGACTTTGAGACTTTGGGTTGCAGAATCTCTTTTTGGTAAATCCAGAATAGACCAGACCAATCATTTCTGAATTGGAAGCGGAGGTTTCCTCCAGCACAACTCCAAAAAACCAATGCTATGGGGAATGCTTTTAAAATTTTCATAAAACCAATGTCCTGGTCCGTAAGCCGGATTCTGTTTTAGACGACCATTTATCTGATGCTCTCTACCCATGACCAAGCGGAACGAGCTTAACGGTCATTTACTTGAGATTGCACATCGGAGGGTTTGCCATGCCTGCTACCTTGCGGTGTCAGCGGTGGGCTCTTACTCCACCTTTTCACCCTTTCCCAATTTCTATTACGATAATTGGGAGGTTTGTTTTCTGTTGCACTTTCCGTGAGTTCTAAAACTCCCCGAGAGTTACTCGGTCCGATCGTTCCCTAGTGTCCGGACTTTCCTCCCTAAACCAAAAGAGCGGACTCCTTTGGATTTGAGCGATCGTCCGACCAAGACTTAGGCAATTTCCCTTGACACCAAACCCCAGCAAAGAATTTTTCTTATCGCTTTTCCTGCTTCTCTGCATAGTCGCAGTGCGGAAAACGGGAACAAAACAAAATCACAAGTCCCTTTTTATCAGTCTTTTTGTGTACGAATCCCTCTCTGCACAAAGGACATTGTTCCACTTTCTTCTTGGATTGTTGGGGTGAGATATCTTTCTTTTCATTCAGCTCTTTGGTAAGTTTGAAATAAAAATTTCTCACGAGCTCAATCCAACTGTTGTCCTGGTGAACGATCGTATCCAAGTCCGCTTCTAATTGTTTCGTAAATTGCTCACCGAGAAGTCCTGGTATATGTCCTGATAAATAATAATTCACTTTTTCACCTAATGGATTTGCTATGATACTTTTCTTTACCAAATGTATATACTTTCTTTTTATCAGAGTCTGCAGAGTTGTAGCATAAGTTGATGGCCTACCAATTCCAGTAGACTCCATCTTTTGCACAATGGCACCTTCAGTAAATCTCTTAGGAGGTTCTGTAGCTTTTTCTTCGATTTCCCAATGCTTAACTATCGCTTTATCACCTAATTTCCAATTTTGGAATGGATCAATTGGGATTTCGCGCTCTTTCCCAAAGGCTCTAAAACCTGAGTCAGTAATTACTAAGGCTCTATGCTGGAAGGAATGATTCAATCCTTTGAATTCTCTTTGGATAGCCCATCCTCTCTCAGGCGGAAGCAATGATTGCAAAAACCTATTCCAAATCAATTGGTAAATTTGAAATTCCTGCTTTGTTAGATGGTTACGTAAAGAATCTGGAGTTAAAAAAGGATCTATTGGCAAAATAGCTTCATGAGCCTCTTGTGCGAATCGATTGGCTTTGGTTTTTTGATTTTTTGAAACAGAAAAAGTAATGTAGCCTAAGGAGCGCAAGTAGCTCTCTCCCATTGCTTTCTTTTCTGGAGATACCCGAGTTGAGTCAGTCCTTATGTATGTGATTAGACCTTGTATTCCTCTACCTGGCAAGGCAACTCCCTCATAAAGAGAACTAGCAATTTTTATAGCTTCTGGCGGAGAAATAAACAAAAGACGTGAAGATGTTTCCTGGAAAGTAGCCGTTGTGAATGGCTTCGGATTTGATTGGAGATGCGGCTTTTTGGTTTCTTTGACAAATTCCAAAAAAGTATTTTGGACAGCGACTCCTGGAGATTGGCAGGAGAAGGCGGATAAGACATCAAAGGCTTCTTTTTTTTGCAGAAGCTTACCAGGTTCATGAATATACAGAAGCTTGGTATCTTGGTTATTGTTTCCTTTAACAATTGCCAGTAATTCGACGTAAGGCTCAGAAACAAATTCACGAATATTTACTTCTTTTTCACATATCCATTGCAATACAGTTGATTGAACCCGACCCGCGGAAAGTTGATCTATTCTAAGTTCTTTCCATAGTTTCGGAGAAACAAGGTATCCAAACAACCGATCAACGATCCTTCTTGCCATTTGAGATTCAACCAAAGATTTTTCTATATGGTTCGGATTTTGCAGAGCTTCCTGAATATGTGACTCTGTTATTTGATAGAACCGAGTTCTATATATTGGCTTTTTTAAAGAAGACAATTCTTCATGAATTTGGTAAGCAATAAATTCCCCTTCTCGATCGGGATCTGTTCCAATGAATATAGATTCAGAGCTTTTTGCCTGAGATCGAATTTTTGAGAATAGAGCTTTTTTTCCCTTGAGCCAAGCATACGAAGGAGTGAAGTCCTTCTGGGTTTCAACGCCCAGTTCTTTAGGTGGCAGGTCCTTGATATGACCTAGAGTAGCAAGCACCATCCAATCCCTACCCAAGAAGGATTGGATGGTTTTCGCCTTTTTGGGCGATTCAACTAAGAGTAATTTGGCTATTCGAATAGTCCTTCGATCGAAAGGTATCTTTCGCCCGTGTCGTAACAAAATGTTAGAATTGTACTCCCTTCAGGAATTTCGGCGAGCTTTTTAGAAACAGCCGCGAGACTTGCGCCAGAAGAAGTTCCAATAAATACCCCCTCGACTTTTGCAGCTTGAACAGCCATCTGAAAAGCTTCATCTTTCCCAACAGTTATAATTCCATCTAACAACTGGGTGTGGCAGTTTTTTGGGATAAATCCAGCACCTATTCCTTGCAAGGGATGAGGACCTGGTTTGCCACCACTGAGAACGGGAGAGCCTTCAGGTTCCACAGCAAAAACTTTCATTTTAGGAAATTTTTCTTTGAGGACTTCTGCACAACCCGTTATGTGTCCGCCCGTCCCAACCCCAGTGATAAGATAATCGATTCCATTGGGAAAATCTTCTAAAATCTCTTTGGCTGTTGTATCTCGATGGATTCGAATGTTCGATTCGTTTTCAAATTGTTGTGGCATCCAAGCTCCAGGAGTTTGGTCTAGGAGTTCTTTGGCACGAGCAATGGCTCCCGGCATTCCTTTTTCTCGGGGAGTGAGTTCAAGCTTAGCTCCGAATGCCGCCATAATTCTTCGCCGTTCTACAGACATATGTTCTGGCATAACCAATGTAATGGGATATCCTTTGACTGCTGCTACCATGGACAATCCGATTCCAGTATTACCTGAGGTTGGTTCTATGATAGAGGAACCCCGTTTAAGGGTTCCGTTCTTTTCGGCGTCTTCGATCATAGCCAAAGCGATCCTATCTTTGATCGAGCCACCAGGATTTTGTCTTTCCAATTTCATCCATACTTTATGCTTTTCCCCAAGTAGCTTTCGGATGCGCAAGTGGTGTGTGTTGCCAATTCCTTCTAGGATGGATTCGAGTTTCATGAGATTTCCTTTTTGTTATGAATTTCCAATATAACAGATAAACTGTCCATTAAATTCTCCCGAATTCTTTGCCTAACCACATAAAAACCAGAACCACGGTGGAGATGTAGAGAGCGAAATAGATCTTCCCAATTTTTTTCCAAGGCCACCGTTTGGAGAGGGGAAGAGTATCCCTGATCATTCCTTCATCCCATGTTTCTAGGTTGAGTGGTATGGGAAAAATGCCAAATTCGGAAAGAGTCTCTGTTAGAATTTCTATTCGGATGCTATCACTTAGATTGAAAAACGAAGTATCCCCAGTTGAGAGTTTCAAAAGTATATTAGGGATTTCATAGTATTTGAATTGAATGATCCCAGAAATACCTGTTAGTAAGGCAAGATAATTGAAAAGGACTAAGGAAGGGCTGTCCGTATAATGAGCCTTAAATAACAATATCAAAAAAATTCCTAAAAAAATGAGAGTCAAAAGTTTGGTAGCTAAACCTGAAAATTTTTTCCAAACCAACTCTCTTTTGTATTCCAAAAAAGGCTCTCGTTGTTTACGTGAGATCATATCCTAAGATTTTCCAGTGATCGTCTGGGAGCGATCGTAAAATTTTGTTTTCCCACTCCAGATGATAAGAATGCAAAAAAAAGTTTCCTCCCTTGCCGCCACCGTACAAATCATCATTCAATAGCGGATGCCCTATGGTCGCGAGAGAAATTCTAATTTGATGTCTTCTTCCTGTCAAGAGAAGTGCCTCGCCCAAAAAATGATTCTCTCCTTTCTCACAAACCCTCCATTCCGTTATTGCCTTGTCTCCTCCCGACCTTACCACTTCCATTTTGCCTTTTTTTTCTTTTAGGTACAATTCGATTCTACCTGAATCCAGGTTTGGTCGACCAGAGGCAACAAAGAGGTATTTTTTTTTAGAATGCTTCATTACCTCATCGAGGATTCTGTTCTTTTCCTTGGTGAATGGTGGTTTGCCGAAAGCAATTAAGCCTGTAGTCATAAGGTCGAGTCTATGGAGAGTCCTGAGTGGGGATATGCCCACTTGCGATTCCAATATTCTTGTCAAATCCATTCGATTGGGATCTTTTGTTGCATGAGATGGCAATCCAAGTGGCTTGTCAGCAACCAGAAGTAACTCTTCCTCGTGAACAATTCGTACAGGTTTCATTCCACTTTGAGTTGAAAGCCGTATCCAGAGTGAGACCTTAGGTTGATTCCCCCTTGGGGAAAAAGTAAGTATTGTCCTTTGATCCCCAAAAGCTTGCCTTCGATAGCCTCACTTGCTTTCAAAGATTTTGCTTTGGTAGGATAAGAGAGTATGGGATAATTGAGCTCCAGGATTCCCTCTTGCAATGGGGAAAACAAAATTGATTCGCCACCTATCCGTTTAGGAAGGTTGTCCTTTTCCCGAGCCAAAAGAGATAGAAATTTTTCCCTTTCTCTTGCTAGGTCCAAAGATTCTGGGTCTTGGGTTATCAATTTTTGCCAAGCTGTTTTGTCTGGTAAAAACTGACTAAAATATACTTCTAAAAAGCCCGCATCTCTTCTAGTGCTTGTCCGCAAAACAGGAATTCCCTGCTTTGCTCCTTGGTCCACCCATCGATTTGAAATAGGATTCGCTTTCGTAATTCCTACTTTGATCCCAGAAGAATTGGCAAAATACAAGATATGGTCTTTGAAACAATTTTTTTGACCCCACTCTGGCTCTCTACAAGTTCCTTTGTGAAAATGACAGAGTTCAGGCTTTAAAATACATTGGTCGTTCTTTGCAAGAGATTGGAAGCAAGGAAAGCAAGACCCACCGCCAAAGCTCTTTTTTGTTGGTCTACCACAGTCCACACATCGAATGACTCCAGTGAAATGTAATTTCAAATTTTTCCCAACCCAACTTGACATA
>Ga0169931_10003463_pt1 | contig 24989 bp, 25 predicted proteins | sample Kivu_15m_20L_FD_129675 | JGI IMG/M metagenome (GOLD analysis project Ga0169931, IMG submission 129675) | Freshwater microbial communities from Lake Kivu, Western Province, Rwanda to study Microbial Dark Matter (Phase II) - Kivu_15m_20L... | ecosystem: Environmental > Aquatic > Freshwater > Lake...
CCCGCACCCGCACCGGCCGGAGCGAAGTGACCCCATGGCCAGCGACCCCCTGAAGTCCCTCGGCATCTCGCGCGACCCGCGCCTCCTCGCACGCAACGCGCGCACCGCGACGCTCCTCGCCGAGGGCAAGGCGGTCGACAGCCTCGACCCGGCCACCGGCAAGGTGCTCGGCACCGTGCGCCTCGACGGCGCGCGCGAGTACGAGCGCGCCGTGAAGGCCGCGCAGGCCGTCCAGCACGAGTGGGCGATGCTGCCGGCCCCCAAGCGCGGCGAGATCGTCCGCCTGGTGGGCGAGGCGTTCCGGGAGCACAAGGCCGCGCTCGGCGAGCTGGTCACGCGCGAGATGGGCAAGATCCTCCCCGAGGGCCTCGGCGAGGTCCAGGAGTGCATCGACATCGCCGACTTCGCGGTGGGCCTGTCGCGCCAGCTCTATGGATTCTCGATGCACAGCGAGCGCGCGCGCCACCGCATGTACGAGCAGTGGCATCCGCTCGGGACCGTGGGCATCATCACGGCCTTCAACTTCCCGGCGGCGGTCTGGGCGTGGAACGCGATGCTCGCCGCCGCGTGCGGCGACACCATGGTCTGGAAGCCCTCGCTCGTCACCCCGCTCACCGCGATCGCCATGAACAAGGTGGCGCAGGACGTGATGCGCCGCCAGGACCTCTTCCGCCCGACGAAGGGCAAGGCCGAGGACGTGTTCGGCCTGGTCATCGGCAGCGACGCCGAGGTGGGCGAGGCCATGCTGGCCGACCGGCGCCTGCCCCTCATCAGCGCCACCGGCAGCACCCGCATGGGACGCCGCGTGGCGGAGGTCGTGGGCAAGCGCCTCGGCCGCACGCTGCTTGAGCTCGGCGGCAACAACGCGATCATCGTGATGCCGGACGCCGACATGGACCTCGTGGTCCGCGGGGTGCTGTTCGGCGCGGTGGGGACGGCCGGCCAGCGCTGCACCACCACGCGGCGCCTGATCGTCCACAAGGACGTCGCACCGGAGCTGACCAAGCGACTGGTCAAGGCGTACCGCTCGGTGCCGATCGGCGACCCGATGCGCAAGGGGACGCTGATGGGGCCACTCATCAACGCCCGCGCGGTGCAGTCGATGCGCGCGGCGATCGAGCATGCCGAGCGCGACGGGTGCAAGGTGCTCGCGGGCGGGACCAAGGGCATCGACCGCTTCGCCCGCAAGCCGGGGAACTTCGTCGAGCCGACGCTCATCGCGGTGCCGCGCGGCAACGTGCCCTCGATCTGCTGCGAGGAGACCTTCGCGCCGATCCTCTACGTGTTCACCGTCGACTCGCTCGACCAGGCGATGGCCATCAACAACGGCGTCGACCAGGGGCTCTCCAGCGCCATCTTCACCGACAGCGTGCGCAGCGCCGAGCGCTTCCTCAGCCACGAGGGCAGCGACTGCGGCATCGCGAACGTGAACATCGGGACCAGCGGCGCCGAGATCGGCGGCGCGTTCGGCGGCGAGAAGGACACCGGCGGCGGGCGCGAGTCGGGGTCCGACAGCTGGAAGCAGTACATGCGACGCCAGACCTGCACCGTGAACTGGTCGAAGGACCTGCCGCTGGCGCAGGGCATCGTCTTCGGCTGACCGAGTCCCCGCCGCACGAGAATCAGGAGACGCATGCCGCTCGACCGGAACCAGCTCGCGACGCGCGCCGCGCAGGAACTGCGCGACGGCTTCTACGTGAACCTCGGGATCGGCATCCCCACGCTCGTGGCCAACCACGTGCCCGCGGGCATGCAGGTGTGGCTGCAGTCGGAGAACGGGCTGCTCGGCATGGGCCCCTTCCCCACCGAGGCCGAGGTCGACGCCGACCTCATCAACGCCGGCAAGCAGACCGTGACCGCGGTCCCGGGGGCCAGCTTCTTCTCGAGCGCCGACAGCTTCGCGATGATCCGGGGCGGCCACGTCGACCTCGCGATCCTCGGCGCGATGGAGGTGAGCGAGCGCGGCGACCTCGCGAACTGGATGATCCCCGGCAAGCTCGTGAAGGGCATGGGCGGCGCGATGGACCTCGTCGCCGGCGTGCGCCGCGTGGTGGTCGTGATGGAGCACTGCAACAAGAAGGGAGAGTCGAAGTTCCTGCCCGCGTGCACCCTGCCCCTCACCGGCCAGGCGTGCGTGCACATGCTGATCACCGACCTCGCAGCGTTCGAGCTCGACCGCGCGCAGGGCCTGTTCCGCCTCGTCGAGACCGCGCCGGGCGTGACGGTCGACGAGGTGAAGGCGCGGACCGCGGCCCGGATCCTGGTGGACCGGCCGGTGGCCACGATGGCCGTGTGAGCGGTCCCGCGCGCCGCGGCCGTGCGGCGGGCGCGGAAAGCCGCGCGCCCCGCGGGTCACGCGGGGCGCGGGCGCTCGGAAGATGGACCCTCCGGCAGGTGGTTCAGAAGTCCTTCATGCGGTGCTGCATCTGCGCCTTCAGGCGGGCCAGGATGCTCGAGTGCATCTGGCTGACGCGGCTCTCGGAGAGGTCGAGCGTCAGCCCGATCTCCTTCATCGTCATCTCCTCGTAGTAGTAGAGGATCACGATCAGTCGCTCCGCGCGCGACAGCCCCTTGGTGATGAGGTGCTGAAGGTCGCCGCGCTGCACGATCTCGGCGGGGTTGGGCTGCCGCCCGTCCTCGATGACGTCGACCTCGCGGACCTCGCGGCTCGAGTCGCTCTCGAACGCCTTGCGGTCGAGGCTGACGACGCCCACCGGCCGCGAGTCCTTCGAGAGCTTGTCGTACTCGGCCCCGCTGACGTTCATGATCGAGGCGATCTCGTCGTCGGTGGGACGCCGGCCGTGCGTGAGCTCGAACTCCTTGCGCACCTTCTCGACCTTGGCGGTGCGGCTGCGCACCAGGCGCGGCACCCAGTCCATGTTCCGGAGCTCGTCGAAGATCGCGCCTCGGATGCGCGGTGCGCAGAAGGTCTCGAACTTGACGCCGCGCGCGGGGTCGAACGAGTCGATGGCGTCCATGAGGCCGAACAGGCCGGCGCTCATGAGGTCGTTCACGTCCACCTCGCTCGGCAGGCGCGTGTGCACGCGCTCGGCGGTGAACCGGACCACCTCGTAGAACCGCTCGATCAGGCGGTTGCGGAGGTCCTCCCGGCGCACCTGGTCGCCACGGTCGCTCGCGTCGCGGTACGCGGCCCACAGGGCGTCATGGGTGGACGGGACGCGCGCGGGTGACGGGGCCGACACCTCGACCACGCGGGACGGCGGCACGACGCGGTCGGCCGGGCGCGACACGGCCGGCCGCAACGCGGTCGGGCGCGCGGGGCTGGGCGCCCGCGAGGGCGCCCCCGTGCGCGCGGCGCCCGTGCCGGACCGCGATGCGGTCGCGGTGCGCGGTGCGGATGCACGCGTGGCCGGAGCCGCGCGCTTCGCGGGCGCGGCGAGGGTGCGGGAAGGGGCTGAGCCCTTGGATGAACGCTTCGTGACCGCGGAGGGTGCCTTCCGAGACACCGCCCGCGCTTGACTCTTCGACATCGGTCGCTCCTTGACCTGCGAGAAGAGAGTGCGGAACGCACGCCGGGCCGGCCAGGCGGATCCCCGCCAAGCAAGCCCCTGATGAAGGAGCCGACGCCCGCCCTGCGGGTTCGACGGACTCCGTTGAGCCCCAGCATCCATGCCGGGGGTGCCTGCACGCCATCGATCCGTGACGGTCGCTTCGGCGCGTCCAATATAACAGCGTGCCAAGTGGCTCCGCAAGGCCCATTGTCGCCGGAATGCGAATTATTTTCACCTGTGCACGGAACCGCCCACCGCGGCCACGGTGGCCGCGGCGGCAGCCGCGGAACCGCCCCACCGGACCGCAAGGCGGGCAAGGAACCCGACGCCGCCCGGGACCGGCGCCGCATCGACGCCGGACAGTCGGGCCTCAAGGCCCCGGATCGCGCGCGCCGCAGCGCTCTCGGGCGCGGCGGCCAGCACGGGCCGCGACGCACGGACGCTCGACCGCACGGCGTCGTCATCGGGCACGGCCCCCGCGAACTCGGGCCGCACGCCGAGGTGGCGCTCCGCGGTGCGCGCCAGGCGTTCGCAGGCACGCGCGCCGTCGTCGCCCCGAGCCATCGACGCGGCGCAGTGCCAGCCCTCGCGGCGTCCGCGACGCGCGCAGGCCTTCATGAACGCGTAGGCGTCCGCCAGCGACGTGGGCTCGGGCGTCGTGACCACCAGCACGCGGTCGGCCGCGCACGCAAGGTCCAGCGTCCCCGCGCCGATTCCCGCGCCGAGGTCGATCACCAGCCGGTCGACGTGCGACGCGATGCGCGCGAGGCCGCCGAGGAGCCGCGCGCGATGCACCGCGTCGAGGTCGGCCATCCGCGCGATGCCCGAGGCACCGGCGAGCAGCCAGGTGCGCGGGGCGACGCGGACCATGCAGTCGCTGAGCTGCACGCGCCCCGCGAGCCACTCCGCGACCGAGTGCCTCGCGCGCACGCCCGCCAGGATGTCGGCGTTCGCCATGCCGAGGTCCGCGTCGACGAGCACCGTGCGCACGCCGCGCGCGCCGGAGGCCATCGCGATCCCGAGCGCGACCGTGCTCTTCCCCACCCCGCCCTTGCCGCTCGCCACCGCGATCGCGCGTGCGAGGCGCGCCGTCGCGGAAACGGGCGACGGCGCGCCATGCGCGGCCGGCCCGATGCCCGCCGCCGCCGCCCGTGCACGCAGCGCCTCGGCCTGTCGGTCCATCATGTGCCGCATCCGTCCCGGGCCTCGCACCCGAGCAGGCGACGCGCGAATGCCTCGGCGTCGGCGCGCTCGATGTCGTCGGGCACCTCCTGGCCGTCCGTGAACCACGCCGCGGGGCACGCGCTGCGGCGCACCGCGCCCACGAGCGCGCCGAGCCCCTCGCTCTCGTCGAGCTTCGTCAGCACCGTGCGCGTCGGCGAGGTCGGCCGGAACGCATCGACCGCCTCCTCGAGCGCGCGCGCCGACGACGCGCCGGGAAGGACCAGCAGCGTCTCGTCGACGCGCACCGCGCGCAGCACCGCGGCGACGTCCTCGATGCGTGCCGCATCGCGGTGCCCGCGCCCGGGCGTGTCGACCAGCACCACGTCACGGTCCGACATGCGCGCGAGCGCCTCGGCCGCCGCGGACGGCCCCTCGGACGCGTGCACGGCGACGCCGAGGATGCGTCCGTAGGTCCGCAGCTGCTCGACCGCGCCCACCCGGTACGCATCGGCCGCCACGATGCCGACGCGCAGGCCGCGGTCGATCCGCCAGAGGGAGGCGAGCTTCGCGAGCGTGGTGGTCTTGCCGACGCCCGTGGGGCCGGCCACGCCGATCACGAGCGGGCGCCCGGTGGCCGCGGCGCCGCGGGGCGCGATCGGCTCCGACACCGGCATCAGCGACGAGAGCGCCGAGAGCGCGGCCGCCTGCGCGATCGCATCCATCTCGTCCGCCGCGGCGGCATCGAGCCGCCCGCGCACCGAGGCGAGGACGTGCGCAACGAGGTCCTCGGGAAGCGACTGCGCCCGGAGGCGCGCCGCCAGCCGCGCGACCGCGCCGGCGTCGCCCGCACCCGGGCGGGCCGCCTCGACGGTGCCCGTCGCCTCGCGCGCCGCGATGCGCGCGGCCATCACGGCGCGGGCCAGCGCGGCCCGGGCCGCGCGCCGCGCCGCGGTCGCCGTCGCGCCCGCCTCCACCACCACCTCGAACGCCATGCGTGCTCCGCGCGAGGCGCGAGGCCCCGCGCGGAGCACGCGCACGTCCATGCCGTGGTTGCGCCGGGCCGCGAACATCGCCTCGGCCATCGAATCCGCGATGTACCTGACCGTGGTCATGCCGCCGCCTCCGCGGTGTCCGCGATGAGCTCCGCGTCACCGACGCGCTCGACGTCGATTCCGCGCACCAGTTCGTCGTATGCCAGCACCGCGCTCCCGGGGATGTGCGGCGCCAGGAGCCGCGCCAGCGCCGCCCGCGCCCCGCGCGAGGCAAGCACCACCACGGGAAGCCCGCTCTCGGCGAGCGGCCGGGCCGCGGCAGCCACCGCGCGCACCGCCCGCGCGGCGTCCGCGGCCGCGAGCGCGATCGCGGGCTCGCCATCCGTCTCGCGCACCGCGGCCGCGACCATCGCGTCGAGGCCAGGGCCCGCGGCGATGCAGGAGAGCACCGGGCGGCCGTCGGCGTCGGGGCGCGCGTACTGCTGGCAGATCGTGCGTCGCAGCGCCGAGCGCGCGGACTCCGCGAGCGCCCACGGGTCGCGCGTCCGCCGCGAGGCATCCGCCACCGACTCGAGCACGGCCTCGAGGTCACGCACCGGGACGCGCTCCCGCAGCAGGCACTGCATCACGCGCTGCAGCTCACCGGGCCGGATGCACGCGGGCACCGTGTCCTCGACCAGGCGCGGCGCGCGGCGACCGAGCTCCTGCAGAAGGTCGGCCACGTGCTCGCGCGTGAGCAGCTCGTCCGCGTGGCGGCGGACCACGGTCGCGAAGTGCGCGCCGAGCACCGACTCGGGCGCCGCCACCGCGCATCCTCGTCCCTCGGCGAGCGCACGCAGCGACGGCGCGATCCACAGCGCGTCGAGACCGAACGCGGGCTCACGCACGCGGATCCCCGGAAGGTCCGGGAGCTGCCCGTCGCCCGGCATCGCGAGCAGCTCGCCGAGCCGAAGCTCGCCCTCACCGACGGCGGCGCCCCGGATGCGGATCCGGTATCCGCCGGCGGCAAGCGTGCGCTCGTCGCGCACGCGCACCGGTGGCACGATGATTCCGAGGTCCTGCGCCACCTGGCGCCGCACCACCTCGATCCTCCGGAGCACGGGCGAGCCCTCGCCCTCGCGGACCAGCTCGACCAGGCGCGACCCGACCTCGACCTCGATGGGCTCGACCGCGAGCAGCGCACCGATCTCCCGGGCGCGCGCCGCCGAGTCGCCGGCCGCGACGCCCTCGCCCGGGACGGGCAACGGCCGCCTCGAGGACGAGGGCACGGCGGCCCCGCCCGCGCGCGCGGGTTCGCGTACGGCGGCGGCCGAAGGCCCGCGCCGGCCCATGGCCCACGCACCCGCCGCGGAGACCGCGGCGCCCGCAAGCAGCGGTGCCGCGGGCAGCGGCGTCAGGGCGAGCGCCGCAAGGAACCCGGCGAGCATCCACAGCGTGCGCGGCCCCCCGACGAGCTGCCCCGGCATCGCCTCGCCGAGCGTGCGCCCGCCGCCGACGCGCGCCGTCACCAGGCCCGCGGCGACGGCGATGATGAACGCGGGAATCTGCGCCGCGAGCCCGTCGCCGATCGTGAGGATCGTGATCGCGCGCATGGTCTCGGCGAAGGTCCAGCCCTTCTGCACGACGCCGACGAGGAGGCCGCCCACGAGGTTGACGGCCGTGATCACGAGCCCCGCGACCGCGTCGCCGCGCACGAACCGGCTGGCGCCGTCCATCGCGCCGAAGAAGTCCGCCTCGCGCGCGAGCGTCGCGCGCCGGCGGCGCGCCGCGCGCGCGTCGATCGCCCCCGACGCGACGTCCGCGTCGATCGCCATCTGGCGCCCAGGGAGGGCGTCGAGCGCGAACCGCGCCGCGACCTCGGCCATGCGCGAGGCACCCTTCGTGATCACCGTGAACTGCACCACGACCAGGATCGCGAACACCGTCACGCCCACCACGAGGTTGTCGCCCGCCACGAGCCGCCCGAACGACTCGATCAGCGAGCCCGCCACGCCCTGCGCCTCGGCCGGGGTGGCGGCGTCGGCGCCGAGGATAAGGCGCGTCGAGGCCACGTTGATGACGAGCCGGAACAGGGTGGTCCCAAGGAGCAGCGCCGGGAACGCGCTGAACTCGAGCGGCCCCCGCAGCGACGAGGCCCGCACCAGGACGAGCACTGCGAACGCGAAGTTGACCGCGACCAGCGCGTCCATCGCCGCGGGGCCAAGCGGCACGACGAGCACCGCGACCATGCCGAGGAACGCCGCGGGCAGCGCAAGCGCGCGGTGCTCGGCGAGGAACGACGCGATCCGGTCAAGCGGCCTGCGCACGCTGGTCCCTCCGGCGGGCCGTGCCCGCGATCATGGTGCGCCCCGCCGCGCGCCGGCGCGCGCGCAGCGACGGGTCACCGTCCTCGAGCCGTCGCTCCTCGCGCGCCTCGGCGGCCGTCATGCGGGCCGCGCGCGCCCAGCGCCACCGAGCGAGCATCACGTCCGCGACGGCGAGGAACGCTCCCGCGACCAGCGCCGCCAGCACCGCATCGAGCACCATCGAGCCCGCGGCGTGCACGCCGTCGCGCAACGGCATGGCCGGCATCGCGGCGAGCCGCCCGGCATGCATCGCGAGCGCCAGCGCGGCGGCCGCCATCATCGCCACCGCCCACAGCGCGCGCGCCGCGGCGCCGCCCGCGCCCGCGGCCGAGGATGCCCCGCCGCGGGCGCGTCGGCGCGGGCGCCATCGCCCGGCCCCCTGAACGAAGGCGCCGAGCCATGCCCCGGCGGCCGCGCCCACGCATGCCGGCGCCGCGAGCCGCACGCAGGCCACGATCACCGAGCGCACGTCACCCGCGCCGTCGATCCCGGCGCCGACGTCCCCGGCCGACGCCAGCGAGCGCGAGACGAGTTCGACCGCCGACGCGGCCGCCCCGCCCCACCACAGCCCGATTGCACCCCCGACCAGCGCCAGCGCCCCGATCGGCGACGAGCGCACCGGCGCACCGATCTCGTCCCGGATCCGTTCGAGCCTGCGGGCACCGGGAAGCACGTCGCGATCGGCGTCGCTCATGCCGCGCCTCCCGCGGCCATCCGCATGCGGTCGAGCATGGAGGCCACGGCCCCCTGCATCGAGGACTGCATGGCGACGGCGCCCGCGAGCAGCCCCGCGAGTCCCACCAGCACGCGCACCGGGAACCCGAAGGCCACGGGCGACATGCCCGGCACGCTCCGGGCGACGAACCCGCCGACCAGCGCCTCGGCCACCAGGAGCGCCGTCACCGGAAGCGCCACGCGGAACGCGAGCTCGCTCGCCGCGAGCGCGGCGCCGGTCACGGCGGGGACCGCGCCCGCCGCCGACCACGCGCCCACCGGCGCGTGCTCGAACGTGCGCATCGCGGCCAGCGCGACCGCGTCCAGCCCGCCGCACCAGGCGAAGAGCGCGACGCCCGCGGCGGCCAGGAGCTGCGACGCGGCGTCGCCCTCGCCGTCTCCCGCATCGGCGTCGTACACGCTCCCGAACCCAAGCCCCATTTGGACACCCGCGAGCGCGCCCGCGGCGCGGAACGCGGCGACCGGCAGCAGCGCCACCACGCCGAGCGCCGCGCCGAACGCGAACTCGAGCACCGCCGCCGGCAGCATGCGCCATGGGTCGGACATCGCGGCCGCCGACGGCGCGGCCATCCCGGCGGCCGGCATCGCGGCGATCGCGATCACCGCCGCCACCGCCACGCGCAGGCGCACGGGAAGCGCGCCTCCGGCGAGCATGGGCGCGAACGTCGCGAGGCCCGCCACGCGGACGCAGCCAAGCGCCGGGCCGGCGAGCGACTCCCATGCGGAGGGCATCAGGGCACCCCCGCGAACATGGCCTGCGCGAACGACACCAGCTTCGACACCATCCAGCCCGCGAGCGCCAGGAGCGCGATCGCGCAGGCCACCAGGCGCGGCACCGCCGAGACGGACTGGTCCTGCACCTGCGTCGCCGACTGCACGACGGCGGTGACGAGCCCCACCGCCACCGCCACGGCGAGGACGGGAAGCGACACCACCAGCGCCATCACCAGCGCCTCGCGCAGGAGCTCGACGGGCGCCTCGGTCACGGCATCGCCCCCGCGATCCCGCCGAGCAGCGAGCCCACCACGAGCGACCATCCGTCGGCGAGCACGAAGAGGAGCAGCTTCAATGGCAGCGAGACGAGCGACGGCGGGACCATGAACATGCCGAGCCCGACCAGGATGCCCGCGACGACGAGGTCGATCACGAGGAACGGCAGCATCACGCGGAACCCGATCAGGAACGCCACCTTGAGCTCGCTGAGGACGAACGCCGGGACCAGCGTCGCCATGTCGACGTCGGCGCGCGTGAGCCGCGACGGGTCCGAGACGTCGACGCCGCGGTGCCCGAGCAGCATGTAGACGGTGTCCCAGTTCCCCGCCGCGTCGACCTGCGCGAACATGAAGTCGCGGACCGGCTGCCGCGCCGCGACCCACGCGTCCTCGGTGGAGGCGATGGTGCCGTCCATGTACGGCTTGATGCCCGCGGACCACGCGCGGTCGATGGTCGGCGCCATGACCGCGAACGTGAGGAGGAGCGAGAGCCCCACCGTCACCTGCGCAGGCGGCATCGACTGCGCGCCCACCGCCTGCCGGAGGAGGCCGAGCACCACCACGATGCGCGTGAAGCACGTGCAGAGGAGGAGCATCGCCGGCGCGAGCGACAGCACCGCGAGCAGCACCACCATGTCCGCCGCCCCGCGGAAGCCCGCGCCCGCCGGCAGCGCATCGGCCGCGCCCGCGACCAGCGTCACGGGGTCGAGCCCGCCGTCCGCGGGATTCACGCGGACCCCCGTTCGCGGCGCAGGTCGACCACGCGCTCGGCGTCGTTCGCGGGGGCCGCCGGGCGCCCGGCGGGTTCATCCACCTCCGCGAGCGTGCGAAGCCCGTCCCGCGACTGCTGGACGCACAGCAGCTTGCTCCCGAAGCGCATCACGAGCACGTGCTGGCCGCGTCCCACGGGTTGGCGCGAGAGCACCTCGACGCGTCCGGCGCCCGCGACGACGGCGCGTGCCGCACCGCTGCGCACGAACCACCATCGCGCCGCGAAGGCGAGGCCCACCACCACGGCCAGCGCGCCGCCCACGCGCACGGCCTCGCCCCACGCCCCCGTCGCGGCGACGGGCGCCCGCGCCACGGGCGCGCCGAGCGGCGCACGCTCCGCGTCCTGCGCGACCGCGTGCCGCGCGCACACAGCCGCGACGACCACGGCCACGGCAACCGCCACGCGTGCGCGCGAGGTGCGCCGACGCATGGCAGCGTGGACCAAGACCCAACGATCGGCGGGCAGTGCGGTGGCCATCCGTGGCTCCGACACCGTCATCGGCCGGCAATCGGCAATTTCTGCAGAATGCAGGCAAACCCTGCCGCTTCATGCCCCGCCGGGGCGCATGTCGAGCAGGCACGTCGCGCCCGGGTGCACCCGCACCGTGGCCTCGCGGGCGGGTCCGCCTGGCACGGGGTCGCCGTCGGCCTGCAGGTGCACGGGGCGGTCGAAGGCGAGTTGCCAGCCCCCGGCACGCCCCAGGCGCGCCTCCGGGGGCAGCGGCAGGCGCAGCAGGCAGCGCGCGACCCACCCCAGCATCCCGGCGCCCGAACGCGCGGCCAGCGCCACGGCGTCCAGCGCGCCGTCCGACAGGTCGGCCTCGCGCGCGGGGTTCATCCCGAGTGCGTACTGGCGGGCGTTGGCGATGACCACGGTGCCCGCGAACGCGTCGCTGCGGGCCGCGGAGCGCACCTCGATCCACGGCGCCTCCCACGCGCCGATCGTCCGCAGGATGGGCCGCAGGTACGTCCGGTGCGAGATGGGACCGTTGCGGCCGGCCTGCACGTGCGCCACCACCTCGGCGTCGAACCCCGCGGACGCCATGACGACGAACGCGTGCGGCGCGCGCCCCGGGACCACGACCTCACCGAGGTCGACCTGGCGTCGAGCCCCGCGCACCACGGCCCGCGCCAGCCGCCGCACCGGGCCGCGGAACCCGAACGCGCGCGCGGCCAGGTTCTCCGTGCCCGTCGGGACGATCGCGATCGGGACGCCCGACCCGGCCATCCGGGCGGCCAGGGAACGCACCGTGCCGTCGCCCCCGACCACCACCACGGCCCGCGCGCCCGCCACGGACGAGCGAACGTCCTCCTCGGGCGCATCGAGCGCGATGCGCACCGGGACGAGTCCCGCGCGCACGAACTCGGCGCACGCGCGGTCGGCGGCGCGCACCGCGCGCCCGCGTCCCGAGGCAGGATTGAGCATCACGGCGACGTGCACGGCCGAAGGGTACGGCTGCCGCGGAAGGTCCGGGAACGGATACGATCCATGCGTGATCCGCGTCGCCCCGATCCTCGCGCTCGCCGCCGCCCTGCTGGGCGCGTCGGCCCATGCGCAGCAGGAGTTCCGGCTCGACGACCGCGACCAGTGGCGCGAGCAGGACGCGCCCGCTCCCGGCTCGCCGGCGGCGGTGATCCGCATGGCCAAGCTGGCGCTCGCCAAGGGAGAGCCCAAGCGCGCGAAGGCGCTGATGGACGCATGGCTCGAGCGGTTCCCGACGGACCCGCTGCGCGCCGAGGCGCTGCTCGTCCGCGGCGACGCGCGCAATGCACTCGGCGAGGAGTACGAGGCGCTCTTCGACTTCGAGGAGGTTGCGCGCCGCCATCCGTCGAGCGCGGCGTTCGTCCCGGCCCTCGAGCGCGAGTACGACATCGCCATGCGGTACGCCGGCGGCCTCAAGAGGAAGTTCTGGGGGACCTTCCGCGTCGTGAACACCGACGACGACACACAGGAGATCCTGATCCGCATCCAGGAACGGCTCCCCGGGAGCGCGCTGGCGGAGAAGGCCGGCATGTCGCTCGCGGACTTCTACTACGAACGCCGCGACATGGAGCTCGCGGCCGACGCGTACGACCTCTTCGTGCAGAACTACCCGCGCTCGAGCCTCGCGGACAAGGCGCGACTGCGGCTCATCGCGGCGTACTGCTCGGGCTACAAGGGACCCGAGTTCGATGCGCGCGGGCTGGCCGAGGCGTCGGTGAAGCTCCGCGAGCTGCAGGCCACCGAGCCGCTCCTGGCGAAGCAGATCGGCGCGGAGGCCATCCTGCTGCGCGTCTACGAGAGCGAGGCGGACAAGCGCCTCACCACCGCGAACTGGTACTGGACCACCAACGACCCGATCAGCGCCGAGCGCGAGATCCGGGCGCTGGTGAAGAAGTACCCCCGGAGCGTGGCCACGCTCCAGGCCCTGCGCGTGATCGACGAGGTGCTCGCGAAGCTCCCCGAGTCGGTCCGCAAGACCGCGCCCGACTACGCCGGCATCCGCCGCGAGCTCATGCGCAGCTCGCCGGCCGCGCAGACGACGCTGCCGCCCGAGGCACCGCGCGTCGACGAGGCGCTGATCTCCGAGGTCGCGCCGTCGGGCGCCGCGCCCGCGCCTGCCGCGCCGCCGTCCCCCGCGCCGGCCGCCGCGCCCACGCCATGACGACGCCCCGCACCATCCTCGCCGCCGCGTTCCTCGCGCTCGGTGCGCTCGCCGCGGGCTGCGCGACGGGCGGCCCCGCGACGGATGCGCCCGGCTACGCGGTGAGGAACCGCTACCCGAAGGAGTACCGAACGGTGGCGGTCAACGTGTTCCGCAACGACACGTACGACCGGCCGCTCAACGGCCAGCTCACCGAGGCGCTGATCAAGGAGGTCCAGGCGATGACGCCCTACCGGATCGCCAGCGAGTCGCGCGCGGACACGCTGCTGCGCGGCACGGTGCGCCGGCGCAACGTGCGCGAGCTCTCCAAGAGCCGCAGCACCGGCCTCGCCGAGGAGGCGCTCTACGAGGTGACCATCGACTGGGAATGGGTCGACCAGCGCACCGGCAAGGTGATCGTGGCCCGCAACGGGTTCACCGCGAGCGCGCTCTTCGTCCCCAGCCGCCCGTCCGCGGAACCGACGGAGATCGGGCGGTTCGCCGTCGTCCAGAACCTGGCAACCGACGTGGTCGCGAACATGCAGGCCACCTGGTGACGCGCCGGGAGCCGCCGGCGCGCATATCGTTCACTTTCCCCACCATGCAATCCATGACGAACGCCGAACGCCTGCCCGACGCCTCCGCCGCCCACTTCGCGGACGAGGGGCCGCGCGGCCGCGAGCCGCAGCGCGAGTCGCCGGGCCGCGGGCCCGCGCCGGGCGTGCCCAAGCGCGGCGGCGCGCTGACGGTCATCATGCTGGTCGCCCTGCTCGGGCTCATCGTGGTGGTGCTGACCTCGAGCGGGCCGCAGGGCGAGCGCATCTCGTGGCAGCAGCTCATGAGCTACGCCAAGGAGAAGAAGCTCGCGGGCGAGGTCGAGATCTCCGAGGGCCAGGCCTCGGCGCGGCTCAAGCCCGGCAGCGTGCCGGGCGTCACCGCCGAGTCCGCGCCGACGACGGTCACCGTCGCCATCGATCCGCGCGCGGTCAACTTCTACCTCTCGCAGCTCGACGCCGAAGGCGTGCCGTTCGTCTCGAACGTCGGCAGCTCGTTCGTCGGCCAGCTCTTCCTCACCATCATCGGGCCGCTGCTCCTCTTCGGCCTCCTGATCTTCTTCCTGTCGCGGTCCATGCGCGGGGCGGGCGGCGGCCCGGGCGGCATGCTCGGCAGCTTCGGCAAGAGCCGCCACCGCGTGCAGACGAAGGAGAGCGTCAACGTGACGTTCGCCGACGTCGCCGGCATCGAGGAGGCGAAGGAGGAGGTCACGGAGATCGTCGAGTTCCTCAAGAACCCCAAGCGGTTCCAGAAGCTCGGCGGGCGCATCCCGCGCGGCGTGCTCCTCGAGGGCCCTCCCGGGTGCGGCAAGACGCTGCTCGCGAAGGCCATCGCGGGCGAGGCGGACGTGCCGTTCTTCTCGATCTCGGGCTCGGACTTCGTCGAGATGTTCGTGGGCGTCGGCGCCAGCCGCGTTCGCGACCTCTTCAAGCAGGCGAAGGAGAACTCGCCCTGCATCATCTTCCTCGACGAGATCGACGCCGTTGGCCGGCGGCGCGGCGGCGGCTTCACCACCGGCGGCCACGACGAGCGCGAGCAGACCCTCAACGCCATCCTCGTCGAGATGGACGGCTTCGAGGCGAGCGACCAGGTGATCGTCATCGCCGCGACCAACCGCGCCGACGTGCTCGATCCCGCCCTCACCCGCCCCGGCCGCTTCGACCGGGTCGTCGGCGTGAGCCTGCCCGACGTGGTCGGCCGCCGGCAGATCCTCGGCGTGCACGCCCGCAAGGTGAAGCTCGCCACCGACGTCGACCTCGACCGGCTCGCGCGCGCGACGCCCATGTTCAGCGGCGCGGACCTCGCGGCGCTCATCAACGAGGCCGCGATCATCGCGACCATGGCCGACAAGGACGTGATCGAGATGGTCGACCTCGAGGAGGCGCGCGACAAGGTGCGCTACGGGCGCGCCAAGCGCAGCAAGCGCATCGAGGAGCAGGAGCGCGTCGCGACCGCCTACCACGAGGCGGGCCACGCGGTGGTGCAGATGCTGCTGCCCGACGCCGACCCACTCCACAAGGTCACCATCATCCCGCGCGGCCAGGCGCTGGGCACCACGTTCAGCCTTCCCGAGAAGGACCGCTACGGCTACGGGCGGCGCTTCTGCGACGCCACGATGCGCGTCCTGTGCGCGGGCCGCATCGCCGAGGCGCGCAAGACCGGCGACATCTCCAGCGGCGCCGGCATGGACATCAAGATGGTCACCCGGCTCGCCCGCGCCATGGTGCTCGAGTGGGGCATGAGCGACCGGCTCGGCTTCGTGAGCTACCGGGGCGAGGACAGCCGCGAGACCTTCATCCCCGAGAAGGACTACTCGCCCGAGACGGCGCACCTCATCGACGAGGAGATCCGCCGCCTCGCCGACGAGGCGTTCACCGACGCGAAGAAGCTGATCGACTCGCGCTGGGACCAGGTGGTCGCCGTGGCCGAGTCGCTCCTCAAGTACGAGACGCTGACGAAGGACGACGTCGACCGCGTGATGCGCGGCGAGCCGCCGATGAAGCCGACCGTCGCCGATCTCCTCGGCGCCGAGATGGCGAAGCCGTCCCCGAAGCCCGCGCTCCCGCCCGCGAGGCCCGACGAGGGCACGGCGCCCGGGGGCGCGGTGCCGAGCCCGGCGTGACGGGGAGGCCGGCGGCGCAACGCCCCGCCGTCAGTCGCGGCCCAGCGTCCGGTTGCGCCGGAGCAGGTGGTGGTAGCGACGCGCGAAGCGGTGGGCCTCGTCGCGGATCGCCTGGCAGAGCCGCAGCCCCGCGTTGTTGCGCGCGAGCCGGATCGGCTCGCTCTCGCGCTCAACGTGGATCAGCTCCTCCTTCTTCGCGAGGCTGATCACCATCGCGGGCCGGTCGGGGAACTCCTCGAGCGCCTCCAGCGCCGCGTGCAGCTGCCCGAGCCCGCCGTCGATGAGCAGGACGTCGGGAAGCAGCTCGCGCTGCTCCTGCGCGTCGCGCCACCGGCGGGACACCGTCTCGCGGATCGCACGGAAGTCGTCGTTCCCGGCCGTCGTGATCCGGTAGCGGCGATAGGCATCCTTGAAGGGCTTGCCGTCGACGAAGCACACCTTGCTCGCCACGGTCTCCTCGCCTCCGAGGTGCGCGATGTCGATGGCCTCCATGCACCGGATCGGCCGGTCCATGCCGAGCGTGCGCTGCAGGCTGCGCGCGCCCACCGCGGGGTCGCCCGCGAACACCATGAGCTCGGGCTGCCAGTCGTACTCCTCGCCGCGACGGGTCTCGCGGTCGTCGAGCTTCGAGAGCGCGTGGACCTGGTCGCGCAGCACGGCGGCGTCCTCGAAGCGGCGCTCCGCGGACGCGCGCTCCATCTCGCCCTGCAGCTCGCGCACGAGCACGCTGCGCCGCGACGAGAGGCAGCGCAGGAACCGGTCGACGTCGCGGCGGTACCGCTCGGGGGCCACGCGGTTGGCGCACGGCGCGGTGCACTGGCCGATCGAGTGAAGCAGGCACGGCCGGAACCGGCGGTTGGCGGGGTCGTCCGACCGGATCGCGAGGTCGCACGTGCGGAACTGGAACGCGCGCTGCATGACGTTGATGGCGCAGCGCAACGCGTGCACGCTGGTGAACGGCCCGAAGATCCGCGCGCCCGCGAACCGCTCGTCCGACGGGTTGCGCGTGACGTACACGCCGGGGAACTCCTCGCGCACCGTCACGGCCAGGTACGGGAAGGTCTTGTCGTCCTTCAGGAGCTCGTTGAAGCGCGGGTGGAGGTCCTTGACCAGGCGCGCCTCGAGCAGGAGCGCCTCCCACTCCGCCTCGCACTCGAGCACCTCGACGTCGGTCACCCAGTCGAGCATCGGCTGCTTGCGGGCCCCCAGGTCGGCGCTCGGGACGAAGTAGCTGCCCACCCGGTCCGGCAGGCACACCGCCTTCCCCACGTACAGCACCCGGCCCTCGGCGTCCTTCATGAGGTACACCCCGGGCACCTTCGGGAGGGCCCGGGCCTTCTCGGACAGCCGCTGGAGGCGTTCGAACCGCGATTCTGCGGACATTGCGGGAAATACTACGGAGCCGCGCGACGTTCGAGCCGTATAATCCTCCTCCCGGATCCGACTCGGGTCCGCCCACGAACGATCTCGACACGAACCACACCCCTACGGAGACCTCACCATGAAGAAGTTCGCCTTCCTGACCGCCGGCCTCGCCGCCTCGCTCTTCCTCGCCGCCTGTGACTGCACCGAGAAGCAGAACACCGCCGCCGGCGCGATGGGCGAGAAGTCCTCGTGCTGCTCGACCGACAAGAAGTGCGACGCCAAGTGCACCGGCGACGCGAAGAGCTGCGCGAAGACCGATTGCTGCCAGAAGGCCGACGCCAAGACGGCGGCCCCCGGCGCCGTCAGCGAGAAGAAGGAGGGCGGCTGCTGCTCGTCCACCAAGACCTCGGCCAAGACCGACTGCGCGACGACCTGCCCGGCCACGAAGTCCGAGTGCTCCACCAAGACCGACGCAAAGGCCTGCCCGGCCACCTGCCCGATGACCGGCACCACCAAGGATGCCTCCATGGGCGCGGTGAGCGAGAAGAAGGAAGGCGGCTGCGGCAAGAGCCAGTCGTCCTGCACCAAGCAGGGCTGACCCCTTCCCGGGAGCCCGCTCCCGGACGACGTTCAAGACTCCCGTGCGCCCGCCCCCGATGGCGGGCGCACGTGCTTTTGGGCGCCGGGCGCGCGCGGCGCCGGTGCGCACGCCGGCGCGCGCGGCGTTGGCCATCGGGCGCGGCGGGTACCCTTCGCGCCCGATGGCCACCACTTTGCTGCGCGGCGGGCGCGTGATCTGCGCCGCCTCCGGACTCGACGCGACCGCCGACGTGCTGCTGGCCGACGGCCGCATCGCGGCGGTGTCACGCACCCGCGGCGAGCTCCCCGCCGCGGGCGCCGAGGTGGTCGAGTGTGAGGGGCTCCTCGTCGTGCCCGGCCTGATCGACCCGCACGTGCACCTTCGGGAGCCGGGGGGCGAGCACAAGGAGACCATCGCCACGGGCGTCGCGGCCGCGATCGCGGGTGGGTTCACGAGCGTCTGCTGCATGCCCAACACGACGCCGTGCCTCGACTCGGCGCCGCTGGTCGAGTTCGTGCGCATGCGCGCGCGAGAGGCGGGCCTGGCGCGCGTGTTCGTCGCGGGCGCCGCGACGGTCGGCCGCACGGGCGAGCAGCTCGCCCCCATGGCCTCGATGGCGAACGCCGGCGCGGTCGCGTTCACCGACGACGGCGAGGGGATCGCCAGCGCGCAGGTGATGCTGCGCGTCCTCCAGATGGCGAAGGCCGTCGGGCGCCCGTTCATGCAGCACTGCCAGGAGCCCACCCTCACGCAGGGCGCGTCGATGAACGCCGGACCGCTCCAGGCGAAGCTCGGCCACGGCGGCTGGCCCGCCATCGCCGAGGAGCTGATGCTCGAGCGCGACGTGATGCTCAACCGCGCCGTCGGGGCCCGCTACCACGCGCAGCACCTGTCGGCGGCGGGAAGCGCGGACATCCTGCGCCGCGCGCGCGCCGCGGGCCAGCCCGTGAGCGGCGAGGCCAGCCCGCACCACCTGCTGCTGACCGACGCCGAGTGCGCGGGCGACCGCACGGACGCCAAGATGAACCCCCCGCTGCGCAGCGCGTCCGACGTGCAGGCGCTGCGCCAGGCGGTGGCCGACGGCGTGATCGACGTGCTGGCGACCGACCACGCACCCCACTCGCCCGCGGAGAAGGCGCGTGACTTCGCGAGCGCCCCGTTCGGCATCATCGGGCTCGAGCACGCCCTGCCCCTCTACCGCGAGGCCCTGGTGGACAGCGGCGCCGTGGGCTGGCCGCGGCTGGTCGAGCTCCTGACCCTCCAGCCCGCGCGCCTGCTCGGGCTCGAGACCATGGGCCTCGGCACACTGCGCATCGGTGCGCCGGCCGACGTCACAGTCATCGACCCCGACGCACGATGGACGGTCGACGTGTCGGACCTGCGCTCCAAGAGCCGCAACACCCCGTTCGCCGGGCGCGCACTGCGCGGCCGCGCCGTGCGCACGTTCGTCGACGGGAAGTGACCCTGCCGGCCCCGGACCGATCTCAGGCCGCCGTCTTCTCCGCGTCCTTCGCGATGCCCAGCTGCACCAGGCGTTCGATGGGCCGGTGCGGCTTCTTCGCCTCCTCGGCCAAGCGCTTCGCGGCCGCCTCGTCGGGGTACAGCGGCGCGAGGATCGCCTTGACGTTCGCCCAGATGCCGCCCACGCCGGAGAACGTGTAGTCCACCGCGCTCGGCTCGTAGCCGCAGTGCACCATGCAGTTCTGGCACTTCGGGTTGCCGCTCTTGACGCCGTACTTCGACCAGTCGGTCGCCTCGACCAGCTCCTTGAAGGTATCGAAGTACCCCTCCTGCAGCAGGTAGCACGGCTTCTGCCAGCCGAAGACGTTGTAGGCGGGGCTTCCCCATGGCGTGCACTCGAAGTCCCGCTTGCCCATGAGGAACTCGAGGAACAGCGGGCTCATGTTGAACTTCCAGCGCTTCTTGCGGTTCGAGAGGATCATCCCGAACAGCTCGTTCGTCTTGCGGCGCCCGAGGAAGCTCTGCTGGTCCGGAGCCTTGTCGTAGGCATACCCCGGCGAGACCATCATGCCCTCGACGCCGAGGTCCATCATCTCGTCGAAGAACGCGCGGACGCTGGTGGGATCGGCGCCCTGGAAGAGCGTGGTGTTCGTGGTGACGCGGAAGCCCATCCTCACCGCGAGCCGGATGCCCTCGACCGCTTTCTCGAAGGTGCCCTCGCGGCACACCGCGAAGTCGTGGTGCTCCTGCTGCCCGTCCATGTGGACGCTGAAGCTGAGGTACTTGCTCGGCTTGAAGAGCCCCTCCTCGAGCTTCTCCTTGAGGAGCAGCGCGTTCGTGCAGAGGTAGACGTACTTCTTGCGTGCCACCAGCCCCTCGACGATCTGCTTGATGTCCGGGTGCAGCAGCGGCTCCCCGCCCGGGATGCTCACCATCGGCGCCCCGCACTCCTCGGCGGCCTTGAAGCACTCCTCGGCCGAGAGGTTCTTCTTCAGGATGTGCGGCGGGTACTGGATCTTGCCGCAGCCCGCGCATGCGAGGTTGCACCTGAACAGCGGCTCCAGCATCAACACCAGCGGATAGTGCTTGCGGCCCCGGAGTCGCTGTCCGAGAACGTACGAGGCGACGGTCCACATCTGGGAGATCGGTACGGCCATGGGGGTGGAAGCCTGTGCTGGGACGGTGGTTGGGGGGTCGCCGAAAATCTTCTCGGCCGACGCGGTTCCGGGCGAACCCGGAAACGGGGCACGATCGTAGCACGGACATGACGACCCTTGCCGCGACCATCGAACCTGCCTCCCTGTCCGGGCTGGATGCCTGGCGGCCGGCCGAGGCGGTGGCCGAGGCGTTCACGGGGCTTGACCGGCGCATCGCGGCGAAGCTGCGGCGCCTGGTCGAGGTGTCGACCCTCTCCGCGGTGACGGACCGTGCGAGGGGTACGATCTCGCGTTCGCGGCCCGTCGCCGCGCGGCCCGAGCCCCTCCCCATGGTGACCGCCACCGAGCGCCCCGACGAGACGCTGCTCTCGGACTACCTGTCCGGGGACCGCGCCGCGTTCGCGACGCTGGTGGAGCGGTACCGGCGCGAGCTGCACGGATTCCTCGCGCGGTTCCTCGGCTCGAACGCCGCCGCGGACGACGTGTTCCAGGAGACGTTCCTCCAGGTCCACCTCGCCGCGGACACGTTCGACCGCGCCCGCGCGTTCAAGCCGTGGCTCTTCACCATCGCGGCGAACAAGGCGCGCGACTGGCACCGCCGGCAGAAGCGCCGGCGCGCCCTCAGCCTCGATGCCCCGACGGGCTCGGACGCCGACGGCGCCCGCATGGTGGACCTGATGGACGGCGGCGCCCCCGCGCCCGATGCCTCGCTCGAGGGCGCCGAGGTCCGCGCGCAGGTGAAGGACGTCGTCGACGCCATGCCCGCGATCTACCGAGAGGTGCTGCAACTGAACTACTTCCAGCGGATGAGCTACCAGCAGATCTCCGAGGTGCTGGGCATCCCGCTCGGGACCGTCAAGAGCCGCATCCACGCGGCGACCGCGACCTTCGCCGACCAGTGGAAGGCGGCCACGTCGCGAACCCCGCGCGCCGGCCAGCCCCGTGCCGAGAAGGAGTCCAAGGCATGACCGAGCCTCCCCTGCCGCCGCCGCGCGGCGAGCCCACCCTCAGCGACGCAGACATGCGCGTGCTCGACTTCATCGCCGAGCGCGGCTTTGACGCGTCCAGGGTGAACGAGCTCCCCGAGGCGGACCGCCCGCGCGCGATGGCCCTCATCCGCCAGATGGGCGTGCTCGACGCCTACCCGGCCGACGATGCCGGCGACGCACTCGTCGACGCGACGCTCGCGCGCATCGACCGCTACGAGGAGGCGCTCGCCGAGGCGCGCCGGATCACGCCGCGCCACGAGCCGACGTTCCGCCTGTCGAGCATCATCGGCGTGGCCGCGCTCCTGATGCTCGGCGTCGGCACGGCCCTGCCGATCGTCGCCGAGCTGCGCCGGCAGAGCCTGGTGACCCTCTGCGGGAACAACCTGCGCACGGTGCACGGCGCGCTCGGCGCGTATGCCGGCGCGAACGACGGCTCGCTGCCCCTTTCCGCGTCGATCGGCGACTTCGCCACCATGTTCGGCCGCCGCGGCGCGTCGGGCGAGGTCGCGCGCCGCGGCGTGCAGTCCGTCCCGGGCCCGCAGGCCCAGCCGCCGTCCGGCGCCGTTCGGCCGCAGGTGGTCATGCAGATGTGGTTCGACGTCCCGAGCCGGACCGTGTTCGTCGTGCAGGGCGTGCGCTCGTGGTCGGAGTCCCACCACAGCGCGCACCTCGACGCGCTCGTCGCGGGCGAGTACGCAGACCACGAGGACCTCCGCTGCCCCGCATGCAGCCAGGGCCGGCCGTGCTTCGCGTACCGCGTGCCCGCGCGCGGACAGCGCTTCATGCTCGACACACCGCACCGGACGGTCACGGTCGCCGACGCGAACCCGATGATCGAGGACCACCGGCTCGGGCTCCCCACGGAACGCCGCGCGCTCAACTCGCGCAACCATGCCGAGGCCGGCCAGAACATGCTGTTCTCCGACGGCGCGGTCGAGTGGCGGCTGTCGCCCATGATCGTGACCGGGCAGGACCTGGTCGACAACGTCTGGCTGCCCCGTGACGACCATGGGCGCGAGCAGCTCCGGTTGCGTTCGTGGGCCGCGGGACCCGACGACAACTTCGTGGCGCAATGACGCGAGCCACGGCGGATGGCGCCGCCGAAGCCAATAACGAGGCCGGACGCTGCAGGGATTGAAGCCCCGCCGGGATTGCGCTATCCTTCGCGATTCTCCGCCCGTCGCCGGGCGCCGAACCGAACGGACCACGCCATGCCCAAGCAGAAGTCACACCGCGGCCTCCTCAAGCGCATCAAGCTCACCAAGAGCGGGAAGGTCCGCTTTAAGGCGCCCAACAGCCGCCACATCAAGAGCAACAAGACCGGCACCCAGGTCCAGTCGTACCGGAAGTCGCGCTACGCGCGCACCGGCGACCTGCGCTACCTGAAGAAGCTGCTCAACCGCGGCCTGCGCTCCGAGGAGCAGCACGTCGCCGACGACAAGGCCCGCGAGGCCGCCGCCGCGAAGGCCGCGAAGTAAGCCACGTTCCGCGCGCCGCACGGTGCGGCGCGCACACGCATCGTCCGTCGGGACGCAAGCGCGGCGACCGCCGCCTCCGCCGGACACGACACTGAGGACACCCCATGCCACGTGCACGCAAGGGCGCAGCCCGAACCCAGGCCCGACGCAAGCTTCTCCGCGAGGCCCGCGGCTACTACGGAACGAAGAGCCGCCTCAAGCAGCAGGCGAAGGTCGCGATCATGCGCGCCCTGCGCAACAAGTGGCGCCACCGCCGCCTGCGCCGCCGCAACTACCGCCAGCTGTGGATCACCCGCATCACCGCGGCGTGCCGCATGCGCGGCTGGAAGTACAGCCTCCTGATCAACGGCCTGTCGCGCGCGGGCGTCCTGCTCAACCGCAAGATGCTCAGCGAGATCGCGATCCACGACCCGGCGACGTTCGACGCGCTGGTAGCCACGTCGCGGAAGCACTGCTCCGTGGCCCACGCCGTCAAGGCCTGAGCCGCGCGAGGCGCCGGCCACCGCCGCGCCCGCAGCGCCGAAAACGACACGTGCGCCGGATCGCTCCGGCGCACGTTCGCTTTTCCTCCGCCCCGCCCCGGCGGTCACGCGCTGATGCGCGCGGCCGCGATGCTCGCGATGGCCGACGCCCGCTGTTCGGCGAGCGACGGCGCCCCGGGAACCCGGCCCAGCGTCCCGCGGAGGGCCGCGGCCTGCGCGTTCTCCTGGCGGATCGACTCGTAGATCTCCTTGCGGTGGACGGCGACGCGCGAGGGCGCGTTCACGCCCAGCCGCACCTTGTCCCCGCGGATGTCGACGACGACGATCTCGACGTCGTCCCCGATCATGATGGCTTCGTCGCGGTGTCGTGAGAGAACGAGCATGTGGGGCCTTCCGTGGCGTTCATGCATGCGGCCGGTCCGTCGGCCGCGGCGGTCCGGGCGGCGCGCGCCGCCCCGTGGTTCATGCCGTCTGCGCGGCGGCGGTTCCGGGCAGGCGGACCAGCTCGTGGCGGGTGCTCCACGACCGGTCGCTCAGCACCAGCTGGATGCCCGTGCGCGAGGCCGCGTTCAGGACGATGGGGCCCTGCAGGTTGGCGGTGATCGCGCCGTCGCGGCGGTTGACGATGGCGAAGAGCGTGGCGTCCTCGGGGCGCTCGAGCCCCAGCTGCGCAAGGTCGGTCGCGCGGATCGGCACCTGGTAGTCGGCCACCCATGCCGTGGGGTCGGTCACCACGAACGCGAGCTCCGGGTCCTCGACCGACTGCAGCCAGTAGAAGACGCCCCGGTCATCCGGCTGCAGGAGCGCGAACGTGCGGAAGCGCGCGAAGCCCAAGAGCCCGTGCGGGAACACGAGCAGGCGGGCGGGATCGATCTCGACTTCGCCGAAGCGGGTGGTGCGGACCTTCATGCGGAACTCCGTTCCCTTCTGTGGGCCGTGCGGGCCGCGGCGGGGGCTCCTGCCCGTAGCCGCGCACGACGGATATCGGCCACTCGCCGCCCGGAGCATGAGCCTTCTGCGAGAATCCGGTCCGTGGCCGAGGACTCCATGGTCAAGCGCTTCACGGGGGTGCCGGCGCCGCTGGCGCAGGTGGCCGCCATGGGCGTGGGTGCGGTCCTGTGCGGGATGGTGATCGCCGGGACGCCGGGAACGGCGCTCGACCCCTCGGGCGCGTGGGTCGCGGGCCTCGCCTGCGCGCTCGCGTGGCTGGCATCCGCCTTCGGGCTCGGCCGCGGCCTGCGCTTCCTGCTCTTCCCCGCCATGGGCCGGGACCACCCCGCGCACGTCGGCCTCACGCTCGGGCTCGGCATCGCCGCCCTGCTCTCCGTGGATGCGGCCCTCGGCACGATCGGGGCGTTCGGACGCGGCGGCGCGCGCCAGCTCGTTGCGTGGGTGACGCTGGTGCCGGGCATCTTGCTCCTCGGGGATCCGCGCGCGACCATCGCCGCGCAGCTGGTGCCCCTGCGCGGCGTGGTGGCTGCGCCGCTCGCGTGGTGCGCGATGCCCGCGCTTGCGGTGCTCGCCTTCGCATCGATGCTGCCGCCCGGGGTGGCGTGGGCCACCGAGTTCGGCGGCTACGACGCGCTGAGCTACCACCTCGAGCTCCCGCGCGAGTGGTTCACGCTCGGGCGCATCGCCACGCTTCCGCACTGCGCGTACTCGGCG
>Ga0169931_10003464_pt1 | contig 24985 bp, 21 predicted proteins | sample Kivu_15m_20L_FD_129675 | JGI IMG/M metagenome (GOLD analysis project Ga0169931, IMG submission 129675) | Freshwater microbial communities from Lake Kivu, Western Province, Rwanda to study Microbial Dark Matter (Phase II) - Kivu_15m_20L... | ecosystem: Environmental > Aquatic > Freshwater > Lake...
AGTTGGTAACCTACTGAATACGTTCGATGAATTTCGAAATGTTTGGATCGGATGATTAAATCGGTTGGTGCATCCGGTATTTGAATGGCCAGGTTGAGCTGTCGTTTATTTTCTTTTCTCAATATCAGGGCAGTGGGAGTTGCGATGGCATCTAATTGTGGGGTATATTGAAATACCATTAACCAATCTCGACTTTGTTGGTCTTTTCCCTTTACTTTGAAAGTAGCTGATTCACGCACCCAATTCGCCGGTACCTCAATGCACATCCAACCGAATACATCCCCATTGATATCGTATTCAATCGGTTTAAATTCAAACGTTACCTCTTGAGAGACCTGATAACGTTGTCTGTTATTGCCTTTTTGTTTAGGAAATGTGTGAAAAGTAAATAGTGTATTTCCATTCAACGACCAATCAAAGAATCTTTCGCCTCCGCTGGTTCCTGTGGAATGTCCAACGAGAAACTGAAACTGAACTTTTTGGTCTTTTCTATCGGTGTTTTTCGCTTCCCAAATAATGGGAGATTGCCCATTGCACCTCGTGAGCAGCGAGGTTTGGGCGAATTCGTGGAAAGGTGAAAAGTAATTGAGCTCTTCGCCACTCAGCTTTTGTTCAAAATATAATTGCCCAATTGAATTGAAATGAATGGACAGAAAACAAATAAGGGAAGTAAATGCACAGAACGAGATTCGCATTGGATTAATCTTCTAAGTATCCAAATTTTCCTTGCTGAAAATCTTGGTAAGCTTGCATGATTTCTTCTCTGGTATTCATAACAAAAGGGCCATAGGCGGCAATGGGCTCGTCAATTGGAGCGGCGCTGAGCACCAATACAATAGATTCCTCCTCGCTGCTGATGTGAATGTCTGATCCGTCTTGATGAAAAACGACCATGTGATGCTCGTTCACCTCTTGGCCTAAAATTCGAATTTTACCTTTTACTACTAGTAATGCGGTGTTGTCTTTTATGTCAAATGACAAATGGGCTTCCCCTTTTGGTTTTAAAAATACATTGATCAAATGGACAGGTGAGAAGGTAGAAGCGGGGCCCCCTTGACCTTGATACTCCCCTGAAATAATTTCTATTTTTCCATTGTCATTTAAATCAACTTTTGTAATCTGCTCTCTGGTAATTGCCTGATATTTGGGAGGAGACATTTTATAGGCAGCAGGAAGGTTGACCCATAATTGTACCATTTGAAACGTGCCTCCTGATTTCGCAAATTCTTTTTCGTGATATTCTTTGTGCAAAACACCAGAGGCTGCTGTCATCCACTGAACTTCTCCTTCGCCAATTACGCCGCTATTGCCGGAGCTATCATGGTGGGCCACTTTGCCTTGGTAGGCAATCGTGACGGTTTCAAAACCTCTGTGCGGATGCACTCCCACACCGGGTGGTTGATCGCTCGGCGGAAATTGAAAAGGCGAGTTGTAGTCCAACATAATAAACGGATTGAGCCGAGCCATTGGAATCGCAGAGGGGATAAAGTTGTGAACCCTAAATCCGTCTCCCACAAAATGATGAGGCGGTGGAGGTAAAATGTTTTCTATCGTTTTTATCATGGTGTTAAGCTGTTATTTTATTTTTTAATCCTACACTCATGCGATATCGATCTTCTTGATAAGTGTGATACAAACCGTCTAGCACTTGAGCCACATTCGCTAGACCCCATTCTTTTCCCCATGCGATAAGTCCCATTGGATAATTAACCCCTTTGGTCATGGCAAGGTCAAGGTCTTCTTCTGAAGCCAAACCTAAATAGTGCGAATCGTAGGCTTCATTGATCAGCATGGCCAATATGCGATCTTGAATTTTCTTTTGCAATATCGAATTCACCTCTGTGATCATAGGGGCATCGGGATAGGGGTAAAATCCGCGACCTGTTTTTTTGCCCAACCATCCGGCCTCCACCAATTTTTTCTGTGTCAAGCTGGGCTTGAATCGGGGGTCAAAATAGAAGGCGGTAAAAACGGATTCTGTAACGGCGTAATTCACATCATGTCCTATCATGTCCATCAATTCAAATGGTCCCATTTTGAAACCCAACTGCTTCATGGAAAAATCAATGGCTTCTTTTGTTGCAATGCCTTCTTCCAAAATTCTCAATGCCTCGCTGTAAAAAGGACGTGCCAACCGGTTCACAATGAATCCTGGGGTGTCTTTTGTGACAACGGGAACTTTTTTCCAATCTAGCATCCATTGCTTCAATTGCCCGGAAAGTTCGGGCTTCGTTTGGATGGCAGGAATAATCTCAACCAATGGCATCAAAGTAGCAGGATTGAAAAAATGCAATCCTACCACTCTCTCTGGATGCTGACAGGCGGAGGCAATAGCGGTAATGGATAAGGAAGAGGTGTTTGAAGCTAAAATGGTAGACGGCGTGAGCAGCGCATCCAATTCGGCAAATACCTTTTGTTTCACCTCCAATTTTTCGACGATGGCTTCAATCACGATGTCGCAACCCACAAAGGCAGAAGTTTCTCCATGAGTGGTAATGCGATGGAGTATTTGTATTTTTTGCTCTGCTGTGATTTTTCCTTTTTCAATGCCTTTTTCTAATTGAGACTGAATGGACAGCATCGCCTTCTCCAAAACAGAAGAGACGATGTCCACTAGCACCACCTCGTGGCCTGCCATAGCGGCTACTTGCGCAATGCCCGAGCCCATGGCACCACCTCCTAATATTCCTACTTTCATTCCAAAAATTTTTGCTAATTTCAGTGTTTTATTGGAATGATGTATCATTTTTGTTGAGGATGAAAAACTTCTTGTTGTTCGGCATGGTAATATTGGGTGGTATCGAGTTGTTGGCTCAGACACCCGCACAGTCTGATGCATCAGCAGTTGAAGCTTCAGAGCAGGGAAATTGGTCATTGGCTTTCGCTTACTATCAAGATGCTTTTTCCAAAGATTCCTTATCTTTTGAGAGAAAATTTCATCTGGCCTACAGTGCGATGAAAGTGTACGAGGATGCTTTGGCCATTCGTTTATTTCAGGAGGTAAACAAAACAGATCAAGGTAAGATTCATCCTGAAGCCTTATATTATCTGGGGATTTTGCAGCAACGAAGGGGGGATTATCCAGCGGCTGAGCAGGCTTTCAAGAAGTTGAAGAAGAAGATGTCGAAGGTGGGGCCCGATATTGTTACAAAAGATGAATTAGAAAATCATCTATCTGAATTGGCATGGGCAATGATACAGCCCATCCAACTTTCAATTGAACTGGAATGGTATACATGGAATTCGCCTACTTCTGAAGCACATGCCCATTGGATGGGGGATAGCATTGACTTTCAACAATGGAACGACGGAAGTTGGAATCATTTTTTAAAAATTCCCACTCTTGATACGATCCAAAGGATAGAAGTGAGGTGGAATGGCGGCGAGGTTTTGCAGCTGACGCAATTGAATGATTGGAAGATGGGAATGGGATGGAACAATGAAAATATTCCTGTATTCCTTGAAAGTAAAAATGGAAATTGGCAAGAGGTACCTTCATTGAACTGTACCCATTGTCAATCTTCCATGCCTCATTTGGCCATCATTGATGAAGTTCCCACCTTATTTTTTGCCAGTGATCGAGAGGGTGGGGTAGGAGGGTGGGATATCTGGGTTTCGCGATGGAAAGAAGGATGGCAATCTCCCTTTCCCCTGACTTCGGAGGTGAATACAAAGGAGGATGAATTATCCCCGTACTATGATCAGCATACATTGTATTTTTCTTCCAAGGGGCATTTCGGATTTGGAGAGTTGGATGTGTTTCAATGCAACGGAAAACCTGGACAATGGAGTAGAGCAGAGAACATGGGCAGACCCATCAACTCCCCAAAAAATGACATGGGGTTATCAGTGAAGAGATCGGGTCAAAAGGAGGATTGGTTATTGACCTCAGCGCGTAATAGCGACGGATGTTGTCTTGACATTGGTCATTGGACCACCCAAATGCAAGAGGACACTATCCAATCATCTGATTCAACCGAGGTGTGGATTCAAACCATCAGACAATGGTTGCCCTTGAGTTTGTATTTTCATAATGATGAACCCGATCCAAAGTCTCAGTTAAATTCAACAGAATTGACTTATACTGATTGTTACAAGTCGTATCTTCAAAAAGTTGAAGATTATACTAAAAATGGTATTGAACCAGAGGAATGGTTGAAGTTTGAGGAAACTCAACTGAACATTCCCTATGATCAATGGAAAAGGATCATTCGAATGCTATTGTCAGCCCTGAAAAATGGAGATACCTTGTATATTCAGATCAAAGGTTTTGCTAGCCCATTGGCTGCCAGCGACTATAATGAAAAACTTACACAAAGGAGAATTCAAACCCTGATCAATGAAATGGAGCAGTTTGATCATGGAGCATTAATACCCTTTTTAGAAAAATCATTGTACTTGGAACTTCTTCCCTTTGGGGAGCAACAATCTAATTCGAGTGTAAGCGACGAAGTAAAAAACCGCAAAGCATCGATTTATTCAAAAGCGGCGAGAAACGAACGCCGAATTGAAATTATTGGAATAAGAAAACTGTAGTCGACGCAAATTTACTTTGCGCCCTTTTTCATTTTAACGTTATTCATTCGAATATTGAGCAGCTCCACACTCAAAGCAAAAGCCAGCGCCAAATAGGCGTAAATTTTGATGTCCACATTATCTGGGAGATGAAGAATATGTGCGTCTTCCAAGGCCTCCATCAACAAGACAGCGCCAATCAACAACAAGAAAGTGAGCGCTAACATTTTGAGGGTGGGATATTTTTCGATGAATTCAGACACATACGGAGCAAAGAGCAACATCACAATCATCGCCACGATCACAGCCATGATCATAATGGGAATGTTATTAGAAAGGCCCACCGCTGTGATGATGCTGTCAAAACTAAAAACAATGTCGATAAAAGTGATTTGCAATACGGCTTGGAAAAAATTCATTTTGCGCGAATTGGCCTTCTCCTCATGATCCGCTTCTTTGAACTTGTGGTAAATCTCATTGGTGGTCTTGACCAACAAAAACACACCACCACCAAACAAAATCAAACCTCGGCCCGTGATGCCATACTCACCCAAATGGAAGAGCGGGGTTACCATGTGAGCGATGAAAGAGATGGTGGATAGGAGGATGATTCGCACGATCAAGGCCAAAGCCAATCCGAAGTATCGTGCACGATTGGCTTTCACTTTATTGGGGATGTATCCGCAAATGATGGCAATGAAAATGATATTGTCGATGCCCAGTACAATCTCCATTAAGATCAGGGTAAACAAGTCAATGATACCCGTGATAGACTGAAAGGGTTCAATAAAAGAAGCGAAACTCATAGCCGCGAAGATAACAATGTTTGTTGGGTAAAATCGGCCAAAAAAAGCGAAAGTCCTATTCCGGAATTTTCACCCAATGAGGATTGACCCAGGAGAACAACTCCTCCGTTTTCGACCACATGGACAGACTGATCACTGGATTGTTCCATCGTCTTCTCCAATACTCGATTTCCGCAATCGACAACGAAGGAAGGGAGGCGATTTTTTGTTTCCAAGATGGACCTTGAACGGCCTCATCATGGTGGTGCAGAAAAGTCCATTGCGCAGGATGATCACTGAACGAGTCTACATGCGGATTCCATTTTCTCTCCATAAAATCCACTCCTTCCTCCTCCACTGAAAGGGTGTCACCATCGCCCAGCCACAGCACTTCATCACCCAAGTGCTGTTGAATCTCCATTCTCACCTCTCTGGGTATTCTTTTCATTGCATCCCAGCGAAAACCATGAATGCCCCTTTCCTGCATCCAGCGGAGCATGAGCGCTTTCACATCGGCTATCAGAGCAGGATGCAACACATCCAATTGCACTACATCTTCCCATTCCGTATTGGGAGGATGTTGCAATTGGCCGTCTTTTGATTTCCGATATCTTTCCGGAAAGTCTTGTACCCAAGGGTGATCCCAGGCGGTGTGGTTCATGACCCAATCCAAGACACATTTCATTTGATATTTTTGGCAGCTTTCTATGAGCTGATGCCAATCTTCTTCTGTTCCCCAGGCCTCATCCAATTCCCAATAATCCGCTATGCAATAGGGCGACCCTTTGGCTTTCCGTTTTCCTTTTTTTTGAATCGGAAGGAGGTATAACACTTCAACGCCGAGAGATGCAAAAAAAGGAAGCATGCTGATCAAATTCCGGCATTGCTGCCTTTCCCCCAAACAAGCGACGTTGACTTCTAAGACAACCATTTATTGAATAGCCTTGGCGAAATCTTTGGCAAAATAGGTAAGGATAATATCGGCACCCGCCCTGCGGATGCTCATCAGCATCTCCATCATGCATTTTTGCTCATCGAGCCATCCATTTTGAGCTGCCGCTTTGATCATGGCGTATTCCCCGCTCACATTGTAAGCCGCCACTGGTACTGTGCTCTGCTCTTTGAGGGCATGGATCACATCCAAGTAACACAATGCAGGCTTGACCATCACGATGTCCGCACCTTCTTCCAAATCCAAATACAACTCCCTCAAAGCTTCGCGCTTGTTGGCAGGATCCATTTGGTAAGTTTTTTTATCCCCTTTTTTGGGCGCGCTTTCTAAGGCGTCACGAAAAGGACCATAAAAAGCACTAGCGTATTTGGCCGTATAACTCATGATGGACACTTTGGTGAATCCATTTTGATCCAGGGCATTTCGGATAAAACCCACACGTCCATCCATCATATCCGATGGCCCAACAATATCAATCCCTGCTTGAGCCTGGGCCACCGCCATTTTCCCTAAAATCACCAGTGTCTCGTCATTGACAATCTCTCCATCCCTCACCCATCCATCATGCCCATCGCTGGAATAGGGATCCATGGCAACATCACTCATCAAAGTAACTTGCGGAAAGCGTTGCTTGATATCATAGATCACCTTCAAGTAAAAATTATCGGGATGGTCACTCCAACTCGCCGTGCTGTCCTTTTTATGCTCTGGAAATGCAGGAAACAAAACAAAATGTTGAATGCCTAAGGCTACACACTCCGCAATCTCTGCCATGATACCCTCTTGCGACCAACGAAAAATACCGGGCATAGAGGCGATGGGAATGGGGACCCCGCTTCCTTCATAGACGAAGAGCGGATAAATAAGATGAGAAAGGGAAACACTTGTTTCCCTTACCATATCTCTAATGGCCGCAGTGGACCTATTTCTTCTTGGACGATGCATCATTGAATTTCAGATTCAATTTGAGAGCGCAAATCGTTGAATGAGCTTTGCGCTTCTTTGATGGCTTTCAATACATCCAAATCTTTGGCATCAGGTCCAAAAGGATTGGAAACGCCATTCTTCTCTTCTTCTTGAGTGGGCAATAATTTGGTGTTGATCATCCAATCTGCCAATTTTTCTTTGGCCGCATCCAAGGTTTCTTTTCTGGTTTTTAAATTGACAAATTCTTGAAATTTCAATGTGTCAGTGGCCATGGTAGAATCTTCTGACATCAAGGTCAACGCCTTATCGACATTGACAATCTCCACATCCATGGTGCTGTCTAAATTGGATTTTTGTTTCATTAATCCCGCTTGAATATTGCGGGCTTCCTTCATCATTTCACTTTCAGCAGAGGTACAAGCACCTAACGTGATGATTACGAGTGCGGAAAAGACAATGGCTACTTTTTTCATATTATTTGTTTTTTCTATTTTCATTTTTTGGTACTGGATCCCATCCAAAACCACCCCAAGGGTGACATCTGGAAATTCTTCTGAGTCCCATCCATGTTCCTTTGAAAGATCCCCATTCTTGTATTGCATGGACCATGTAATGACTGCAGGTAGGCTCGTATCGACAATTCTTGCCCAACAAAGGCGAAAGATAACTTTGATACAATCGAACCAGAAAAATCAGCAAACGCCCCATTACAAAACATCATTGAACATTTATCTTTTGATGAACTTTCTCTTTTTGTTCTTCTTGTTCTTCTTTCTGAATCCGTCTTCCAAGAAGTCATTCAACTTATTGACTTGAATGGTTTTGACCGCGGTCAATTCTTGAATGCCGTCCACACTGATTTTACCGTTGCTCAAGTATTGCAAATCTTTGAGCACCACATCATCCGTTACGGTGTTGCGGTTCCAATTCAATGCGTTTTGCTTCATGAGGTTGGCTATGGACTGCGTAAACCATTTCTTCTCTTCCCCCTCTTCCAACGCGCTGCACTTTTTGATCATGCTTTCCACGTATCGTCCGTAATGCCCAAATTTCACGTCTCCTGTTGGATAATCTACATTCTTTGGGCGTTCTTGCAATTGCTCTTGTTTGGGAATTGGATAGGGACAATCGACATCTAATTTGAAATCGGAGATGATCATCAAATGCACCCACAACTTGTGGTTGAAGTCTTCCATATCACGCAGATAGGGAAACAGCTGCCCCATCACTGATAGGATGGCCTTGCAGCATTGGTTGCGTTGTTCACGGTCTTCCAACGTCATGGCATAGTCCACCATCTTTTGGATATTGCGTCCGTATTCGGGTATTTTAAGGTCGTTACGAAGACTGTTGATCTCCAACTCATGCGGTTTTAATACCTCATTCTTCAACCTGAACGAGCTCGAAGCTCTCCTTTCTTCCATCATTATTCGATTATCGTCAACTTGGCGAATTTAAGCAGGATTTGCTTTTGTCCCTCTTTTGGAAAGAAGATAGTGGCCTTGACGTCCGCGCCTTGTCCTTCTATCTTCAAAACCTTGCCTTTTCCAAACTTCTCATGCATCACAGTTTGACCGGTCTCTAAGGCCAGCATTGGAGCAGTATTCTCGGCACCCGCGCTGGAAGACACTTTCTTAAAATTCTCACCCAGTGCGGTGGGCTTACTCGGCGGAGGGGTGGGGTTGAAACGAATCGGTGCCTCCTCGGCTTTGGGTTTATTTCCAAATTGACCGCGCTCCTTGCTAAAGTCGATGCGCGTTCCATTGGATTGATAAGCGTAAGGCTTGGAGTGATTGCTTTTGTCGATGAATTGTTCATCCAACTCATCAATGAATCGCGAGGGCTCACCGTAGGTCATTTGCCCCCATTTGTAACGCGTGGTGGCGTAGCTGAGGGATACTTTTTTCTCCGCTCGGGTAAGGGCAACATAAAACAATCGACGCTCCTCTTCCAACTCCTCTCTCGAGTTCATGGCCATCATGGAAGGAAATAAATTTTCTTCTAATCCTACGATGAAGACGTAAGGAAACTCCAAACCCTTGGAAGCGTGAATGGTCATCAAACTTACCTTATCCTTTTCCGATTCATCTTCATTGTCCGCATCGGTCAACAGGGCCACATCAATCAAGAATTCGGAAAGGGTATTGATCTTGTGCGGATCATTGGGATCGATTTTATCCGTAAACTCCTTGATACCGTTTAATAATTCTTGAACGTTCTCATATTTGGAGACACCCTCTGGCGTTTTATCATTGTACAAATCTTTGAGCAATCCAGAGCTACTGGCAATGAGATGGGCCAACTCGTAGGCCGGTTGCGTGTCTAGCTGAACAGAGAAACTTCTGATCATCGTCACAAAGTCCATGATTTTTTGTTGCGTTCCGCTGTTCAACCCCAATCCCATCGGTTGCAGCAATACCTCCCACATGCTCACCGCTTTTTCGGCTGCGATCACTTGAACTTTCTCAATGGTGGTTTTCCCGATTCCTCTTACGGGATAATTGATGATGCGCTTGAGGGCTTCTTCATCTTTGGGGTTGGCGGCCAATCGGAAATAAGCGATAATATCTTTGATTTCTTTGCGCTGATAAAAACTCAGTCCACCGTAAATCTTGTAAGGAATATTCAATTTGCGCAATGCCTCTTCAAATGAACGGCTTTGTGCATTGGTGCGATACAAAATGGCGAAAGCACTTGAGGCCGCACCCTCTTCCTTCTTGATAGAAAATACTTGATTGGCTACGTACAAACCCTCTTCATTGTCTGAAAGCGCCTTGTGCAAAGCGATGGTGCTGCCCTGATCATTGTGCGTCCAAACGTTCTTTTTTATCTGGTCCTTATTCTTAGCAATGATGCTGTTGGCCGCATTCACGATGGTTTGTGTGCTGCGATAGTTTTGCTCTAACTTATAAATTTTGTAGTCCGGATAATCCTTGCGAAAGTTCAAGATGTTCTGAATATTCGCCCCTCGGAAGGAGTAAATGCTTTGAGCATCATCTCCTACTACGCACACATTTTCATGCATGCGACCCAATTGTTTCACAATGAGGTATTGACTAAAATTGGTATCCTGGTACTCATCCACGAGGATGTATTTGAACTTGTGTTGATATTTGAGCAGAATATCTGGATTGTCCCTCAACAACACATTGGTCTTGAATAACAAATCATCAAAATCCATACAGCTGGATTGGAACAACTTCATGTTGTACCGTTCATAAATCTCCACCATTCTGGATTTTCCGCTCATGTGATCTTCATTGATCAAATCAATATCCTCGCGGTAATCTTCAGGACCAATCAGGTTATTCTTACAAGAAGAGATGCGATGCAATACATTGCCGGGTTTGTAAATTTTATCGTCCAAGCCCAATTCCTTGATCACATCTTTTACCAGATTTTTTGCGTCATTCTGATCGTAGATGGTGAAGTTTCTGGAGTAATTTATTCTATCCGCCTCATTCCTTAAAATTCGCGCAAACACGCTATGGAAGGTACCCATCCAAATATTTCTGGCGTTGGCATCTCCCACCAAAGCACCAATCCGGTGCTTCATTTCCGCAGCGGCCTTATTGGTAAATGTCAAGGACAATATTTGAAACGGATCCACTCCGTTTTGGATCAAGTAAGCGATTCGATAAGCCAATACGCGTGTTTTCCCGGATCCCGCACCTGCAATCACCATCAATGGACCATTGACATGGGTCACTGCCGCTCTTTGAGCGTCATTGAGTTCATTTAAAAAGGACATCTTGCCAAAAATATCATGGGATTTCGGCTACAAACCAAAAAGTTTTCAATTGTTGATATTTTTGAGTTGGTTTTACTAAATGTTCTTTCGACAGAATTACTTCATTGAAATTTGTATCCTTTACAAAATTGTCTATATTCGCGACAATAGAACCACAAGGAAAATTAAAGTGAACAAAAACATGAAGAAATTTTTATTGGTCTTTGCCGTATTTGCAGTGTCTTTTACAGCTTTGACACAGAAGGAATTAAAGAAGGCAGACAGTTTCTTTTTATCCAAGGAATACAAGGAAGCAGCTGAACAATACAAGCTAGCTGCACCAAAAATCAAGGACTTAGACGTAAAGGCAAAGGCTTACTATAATGTGGGTGAATGCTATCGGCTCATGACCAAATTCAATGAAGCCATTGAATATTACGACATGGCAGGTAGGGCCATGTATGGAAAAAAGGAACCCATGCTCCATTATAATTGGGGTTTGTGTTTTAACATGCAAGGGAAGTATGAAGACGCGGTGAACCAATTCAAAAAGTATTTGGACAATGGTGGAGATAGAGAAAAAGGCAATCAAGCCGTAAAGAGTGCGCAGAATGCAGCTGAATTAAAAAACACGAAGTCCAAGATCGTTGTCGATCTTGTTCCAGAACTCAGCACTCCTGAATTTGATTATGCTTTGAATTTTTCCGCAAAGAAAAGTCCTAAAGACGGTGATCAATTTGTACTCGCGTCTAGTAGAAAATCTTCTATGGGTAGTAATTTTGACTCCAAAACGGGAGAGGATTTCATGGACCTTTTCAAAGTAACCCGAGATCCTAAAGGGAAATTCGGAACACCAGAGCCCCTCACCGCCTTGAATACCCAACACAATGAGGGACCCGTTACCTACAGCAAAGATTTTGGTGATGTGTATTTTACCTTCTGTCAATATGAAGAGGGAGAATATCATCCGTGCGAAATCAAAATGTCTAAAATCCAAAATGATAAATACGAGCCTGCGGTGAAAGTGGTATTTGATAAAACCAATGGTGACTCTGTGGTTTTTGGTCATCCCTGTTTGAGCCATGACGGTAAAACTTTGTATTTCGCCTCTAATTTGAAAGGTGGAAAAGGCGGTATGGATATTTGGTACAGTCAATTTGATAAAAAATCCGATGTGTGGGGAGCGCCAAAGAACTTGAGTGCGGTGAACACCAATGGGGATGAAATGTTCCCATGGACCGATGATAAAAACATACTTTACTTTGCCTCTAACACCTTACCTGGATTAGGTGGCTTTGATATTTTTAAATCGACCAAAGGGGAAGAAATGAACTTTTCAGCACCTGTCAATATTGGATACCCTATCAATTCCACATCAGATGATTTTGCTTTGATCATTGATCGTAGTGCAGAAAAATTATATAAAGTTGAATTTGCCGGTTTCTTTACTTCCAACCGACCTGGTGGAAAAGGAAAAGATGATATCTACCAGTTCAGAGATGTTCCAGTTTTGTTTACGATGAAAGGTTTTGTGTATGATGACAAAACCGGCAACCCGGTTGAAAATGCGAGTATCGTGGTGAAAGGAACAGACGGCACCGAGTATAAACTGAGCTCAGATGCAAGCGGGGCTTTCAATTTGGATAATACCCAAGTATTAGCTGAAAACACGTACTCAGTTTCCATTGAGAAGAAAGATTATATCGGTATTCCAAACGATCGTTTTTCGACAAGAAACATCAAGTCCAATACGGATTTTGCAAAAGAGTATTTTATCACGCCCATCATCATTGGAAAAGAGTATCACATGCCATTGGTGCAATATCCATTCAATAAAACCGACTTATTGATCAAAATGGAAGGTGCCGATACAGTGGTCAATTCTCCTGACTCTTTGAATTATTTATTAAAACTATTGACTAAAAATCCAACTTGGAGAATTCGTTTGGAAGCGCATACCGATGCAAGAGGTAGTGATGAGGCCAACCAATCTTTATCTGATGGTCGTGCTAAGACTTGTGTTGATTATTTGGTCGCTAAGGGCATCAACACTATGAGAATGGTGCCTGTTGGAAAGGGGGAAAAGCAACCCATTACGTTGAAGAAAGATCAGGGTAATCTAAAGGCCGGAGATGTATTAACAGAAGAGTACATAGCTAAACTAGGTTCGGAGGAGGACAAGGAATTGGCCCATCAGTTAAATCGTAGAACGGTATTTGTGATTACCGGTACTGATTTCGATCCTAAAAACCCAACACCAGCCCCGGCTGAAGGTGGAAAAGCAGATCCAAAAGGAGCTCCAAAAACCAATGGAAAAGATGCTCCTAAGAACGCTGATCCTAAGGGCGGAAACAAACCAGCTCCAAAGAAGCCTTAATGTTTAAGACTTCGTAACAAGTAGAAACAATCTATTAAAAAATAAAGATTACTTTTGCAGCGACCCACTAGGGTCGCTGCTTTGTTTATGTCAGACGCCAGCCGATATCAATTACGCGGGGTTTCCGCTCAAAAGGAAGATGTTCATCAGGCCATTCAAAAGGTGGACAAGGGTCTATTTCCCCGGGCTTTTTGCAAGCTCATCCCAGATTTCTTGACCCATGACCCTGATTATGCCATCGCCATGCACGCTGATGGGGCAGGTACAAAATCGTCATTGGCTTATATCTACTGGAAAGAAACAGGGGATCTCTCTGTATGGAAAGGCATTGCTCAAGATGCTTTGATCATGAATGTGGATGATTTGATTTGTGTGGGAATTACGGACAATATTTTGATGAGCTCCACCATTGGGCGCAACAAACACTTGATTCCTGGTGAAGTGATCAAAGCCATCATTGAGGGGACGGAGGAATTGGTGAGTGAATTGAGAGAAGCCGGAATCGGAATCACTACCACAGGGGGCGAAACGGCAGATGTGGGAGATTTGGTACGCACAATCATTGTGGACTCAACGGTAGTGGCGAGAATCAAAAAGGCGGACGTCATCGATAACGCGAACATCGCACCGGGACAAGTAATTGTGGGATTTGCTTCCTATGGCCAAACCACTTACGAAAAAAAATACAATGGAGGAATGGGAAGCAATGGGCTGACCTCGGCGAGGCATGATGTTTTTCATTCTCAATATAGAGATTTATTCCCGGAAAGCTATGACCCAAAAGTTCCGATTGAAGTCATTTATTCGGGCTCTAAAAAATTAACAGATCACATTGAAAATACCCCGCTCAATGCAGGGCAGTTGGTGTTGTCACCCACAAGAACCTATGCTCCTTTGGTAAAAAGAATTTTGGAAAAAGATAGAAGTGCGGTAAAAGGTATGGTGCATTGCAGTGGTGGAGGACAAACCAAAGTATTGCATTTTGTGGAGAATGTGCATATCATCAAAGATCAAATGTTGCCGATTCCGGCCTTGTTTAATTTGATACAAGCTGAAAGTCAAACAGACTGGAAAGAAATGTATCGCGTGTTCAATATGGGGCACCGTTTAGAAATTTACACGAACGAACAAGAAGCTGGTTGGATGATTGATACTGCAAGAGCATTGGGAATTGAAGCTCAAGTGATCGGAAGGGTAGAGGCAAGCGAAGAGAAAAAACTAAGTATTATCACGTCCCAAGGGACATTTGAATATTTCAATTGATGTTGGATTTATTGAATAGGCTCATCGCCATTGAGGATCGTTATGTAGAGGTATCGAAATTGATCACGGATCCCTCTGTCATTTCGGACATGAAGCGTTATCCTGCCCTGATGAAGGAGTACAAAGATTTGGAGGCGATTGTAGAAAAGGGGAGGTTGTATAAAAAGACAAAAGAAGATTTTCAAGGCGCCAAGGACATTTTGTACAGCCAAGAGGATGCGGGTTTGAAAGAATTGGCTCAAATGGAATACGATGAACTAGGCCCGCAAATCGAGTTGTTAGAATCGGAAATAAAAATTTTACTCATTCCCAAAGATCCAGAAGATGAGCGAAACTGTGTGGTGGAAATTCGCGGAGGTACGGGAGGAGATGAGGCCGCCATTTTTGCTGGTGATTTGTTTAAAATGTACACTCGATATGTTGCAGGCAAAGGATGGAAGTATGAGGTGCTCAGTTTCAGTGAAGGCACAGCAGGAGGTTATAAGGAAATGGTATTTGAAGTGCAAGGAGTGGATGTGTATGGCACCATGAAATTTGAAAGCGGAGTACATCGTGTTCAAAGAGTACCGGAAACAGAAGCGCAAGGTAGGGTGCATACTTCTGCTGCGACGGTGGCGGTAATGCCGGAGGCCGAAGAGTTTGATGTGGTCATTAATCCAGCTGATATTCATCGAGATACGTATCGAGCCAGTGGGGCCGGTGGACAGCACGTAAACAAAACGGAATCTGCTGTGCGATTGACTCACATTCCAACAGGCGTAATCGTGGCGTGTCAGGAAGGAAGATCGCAGCATGAGAACCAAGAAAAAGCCATGACCATGCTCCGCACCAAAATCTTTGAGGCGGAAGTGAATAGAAGACAAGAGGAAAGGGCGCGCATGAGAAAATCTTTGGTGAGCACGGGAGATAGATCAGCCAAAATCAGAACCTACAACTTTCCTCAAGGTAGAATGACCGATCACCGTATCAACTTAACGTTGTATAACTTGGATGCCATCATGAATGGGGAGATAGAAGATGTGATAGAAGCCTTGCAAGTGGCAGAAAATGCGGAAAAATTACAATCTGGAAACGAATAAAATGAACCGAGCTACCCTGGTAAAAAACATTCTCAAAAAAAAATCCATGCTTTGCGTGGGCTTAGATATTGATATTCAAAAGTTACCTGCAGGAGTTACTCCTTTGGAGTTCAACAAAGCCATCATTGATGTTACACGAGAATATGCGGTGGCCTATAAGCCCAATTTGGCTTTTTATGAATGTTTAGGCATGGAGGGTTGGAAGTTGTTTGAGGATACCGTCGCCTACATCGGAAAGGAACATTTCATCATTGCCGATGCCAAACGAGGGGACATTGGAAATACCAGCAATTATTACGCGAAAACATTTTTTGAAACCTACCATTGCGATGCAGTAACCATTGCGCCCTATATGGGAGAAGACAGTGTAAAACCTTTTTTAGGTTTTGATGGTAAATGGGCCATTGTATTGGGATTAACATCAAATCAAGGTTCCAAAGATTTTCAAATGCTCCCTTTTCAAAACGAATTTCTTTATCAAAAAGTCATTCAAAAAGTAGCCGAATGGGGAAGTGCGGAAGAGTTGATGTTTGTAGTGGGAGCGACGCAGGCGTCTATGATCGCTGAAATCAGAAAAATAATTCCACATCATTTTTTACTTGTACCCGGAGTGGGGGCCCAAGGTGGCAGTTTGGACGAAGTTGTAAAACATGGCATGACCAAAGAGGGAGGTTTATTGATCAACGCCTCGCGAAGTATTCTTTATGCCTCGTCGGGCGATGATTGGAAAGAAGCTGCAGCCGCAGAGGCAGTGGCTATGCAACAACAAATGTCCCAATATTTCTAATTTTCCTTTTTGCGTGATACAATATCATGCACCTGTCATCGTTCATTGATCAATAATCCTCATTATTGAACGCTATGAATAAAATAACCATCTTTTTAATCTTTTCTCTGATTGTATGGGTGGGGTGTGCTCATCAAAAAGGTTTCAATTATGCCGCACATCAACAAATGAATAAAAGGCTTGCCCTTACTAATCAAATAAAACATGGCGGTAAAGATTTTTTAGCGAGCCGTTGTCCGCATGCTAAAACAGGCAATACGGGATATCGCTTTTTAAATTTATTGAGAAAGAAGAACAAAGGTCCTAGAAAACCTTCCCCTTGTTTTACCCAATGAAATGCGCTAGCTTAGTGGAATGAAGATCACCGCGCCTTGTCCCTTCCAACCCAAAGCTACCAATCGGGTAGAGGGTGGTTTTCATTGTAGTCAATGTCAACGCATTGTGTACGATATGCGCGATCAAAATGAGATCCATGAGGCCGATTGGAAGGAAGGAAAAAGATGCGGCATTTTCCGTGCGGACCAATTGCAGCCTGTTCACTTTAGCAAATCAAAGAGAATATACTTCGCTATATTATTGGTGCTGGCCAGTTGGGGTTGGAATTGGGGGCCGCTCCAAGCGCAAGAAATTCCAAAACCCCAAACATCACAAGAAGAAAGCTCGACTGTTGAAAAGGGACAAAACATTCAAAAGTTAGCGAATAAACAAAAATTGCACTGGTGGCAATTCAGGAAAAAGAGAAAAAAAAGACGCCAACAATGGATCGGTTGTCCTTCATTTTAATCAATTGAATTCCTCTTCCGTCGGTGCTTTGGGTGGCTGGCTGATGCCTTGGGGTCTTTTTTCCTTTTTCTTCAAAGTAACACCCAATCCGATCCGCCAACCCAAAGCGGGCATGTTCATTTCCCAACTATTATCATTGAGGGTTACTGCCACATAGGGAGAGAAAGAGTCAATACCGCGCCACTTCTTAGGAATCACAACGCGATACTGAACGGTTTGGGAGGTAAAGGACCATTTTTCCTTGGGATATCGCTGAGTATAGTCTTCCCATCCCCATAGACTAACATTCAAATGACCTGTGCATTTTTTGTACTGCCATTGGTATCCCACTCCTTCAGGCAGCCAACCGATTAATAGACCCACTCCTCCCCACACAGCAGAACCACCACTCAACCATTGATGAAAACAAAAACCGCTCACCGCCTGCGGAACTCCGACATGGTAATACAGGGCTGTGTTATTGGGCATCCCCACATTCGCGTGATAATTGACGGTCCAATGCTCCCCAAAATGAATATAAACATCGGCCCCTACATTGGAAAGCGGATAGTGGGCATAATTAAAAAACTGGAGGTTAGGCATTACCTCTAAGCGCATTTGTCCAAAAGTGGATAAGGATGAAATGAAGAGAAAAAGGACTATCAGTTTTCGCACGAGCAAATATAACGAAGGAGCGAAAAGAAATTCATCGGATGGGTTGGTAGGTAACGCGCTGATGATAGGAGCCAATAGAATTCAATATTGCACATTTTTTATTCTTAATGTGTTATACAATTGCACAATATCGTAATATTGCAATAAATCAATAGTATGGGAGTTTCGAAGACAGAAAATTTCTCCAAGAGACAAAATGAAATGGCCGCTTTACTGAAAGCGTTGGCTCATCCCGCGCGCATTGCCATTGTGGAGTATTTGCTATCTGTGGATACGTGTATTTGTGGCGATATAGTGGATCATTTGCCTCTGGCACAGCCAACCGTGTCCCAGCACTTAAAGGAACTCAAAGCAGCGGGCATCATCAAAGGCAATGTGGAAGGCACATCCATTTGTTATTGTATAGAGGAAAAGGCATTGGCCAAGATTCAGACCTCCTTTGAAGGATGGTCGAAACGATTGAAACTTCAGAATAAAACTAAATGTTGTTGAGATGAAAGCGCAAATTGTTCGTTACAAAAAGCCATTGATCATTACCTCGTCGGTATTGCTGTTGCAAGTTTTCTTTGGTTGGGACATTAAGTTTACGGTGATCAATTTGATTTGGTTGTTGGTATGAAAAAAATACTGGTGTTGTGTACGGGCAATAGTTGCCGCAGTCAGATGGCCGAAGGTTATCTACGCTTTTTCCATGGGGATCACCTTGAAGTATTCAGTGCGGGAATCGAAACCCATGGTGTGAATCCATTGGCTATACAAGTAATGCGGGAAGATGGAATCGATATTCAACATCACACGAGTAATCATGTCGACGAATATGCGGACATGAATTTTGATTTTATTTTAACCGTATGCGATCACGCGCAAGAGCGTTGTCCGTATTTTCCAGCATCGGCCATTCGTTGGCATCAAGATTTCCCCGATCCAGCGAAGAGCACAGGAACCACGGAAGAGGTAATGTCATCTTTTCGAAGGACGCGAGATTTGATCAAAACCTATTGTCGTGATTTAAAAATGCACTAGCTTTACCCTCGAGCGCCCCGGATAGCAGCGGAAATCCCCGCGCAGCGGGATTGAAGCGAATAGCCGGCAAAGGCGCCCAAAGAGAAATGTTGAATAAGCAAGCGGTGTATGATTGGCTATTGCTCGCCATGGAGGAGAAGGAGGCGGCGTTGGCATTGGCGTGGAGCGCGCTGATGGAGAGCAATCAGCAAGAAGGGAAAAGCTCATCAGGAGACAAGCATGAGACAGGGCGAGCGATGGTGCATTTGGAATTGGAGCAGCTCAACAAGCAACGGCAAGAATGTCAGCGGCAAAAGGAGGAGATTCTGCAATATGCCCCAACAAGAGTGAATCTATCGCAAGAAGTGCGAGCAGGGAGTTGGGTGATCACCAATGTGGGGTTGTATTATATGATCACCGGATGGGGCAAGGTCAACCTACAAGGAAAAGAGGTATTGATCATTGGAATGGGTTCACCGGTGGGGAAAGCGCTAATAGGAAAACGAGTAGGTGAGGAGTTTGGGTGGGGGATAATAAAAGGTAAGATAGCAGCCATTGAATAATGAATCCCTTTTCAGTCCTTATGATAGGCAACCCCGGAATCGGTTTGATTTGTAACTGTTGATCAAGGATTTCATTTTTCAATCGCAATTGTATGGACTGAAAGATAGGGGCTTTATTGCAGAGGGAATGAAAGCAGATTTGGTAATCCTCGATACAGCCGCTCAGTGGACGGTAGGAAAAGAAAACTTGTTGTATAAATGCGGATGGTAACCCTTGGAAGGTAGAACTTTTCAAAATCAAGTCAAGGCTACTTGTGTGAATGGACATTGGGTGTATCGAGAGGGCCGATGGAGCACTCAACATTTTGGACAAGCGTTGAGTAGGAAATTTTGAAAGCGTTCACTCCTCAAATGTTAGCATTTTCCTATACCGTCAAATGACTTTTATCATATTTTCGTTTCCTATGGGAAGGAACGTCAAAAGGACGATTTTTAGAATAGTAGGCATCGCCATGGGAATGTTGATGTTGCTGCTGGGTGCGGTTTTGGTGCTTTTCTATTGGCGACATGATGCCATTGTACAAGAAATTCTTAAAAAAGCCAATGAGGATTTTAAGGGTAAAGTGGCCATTGGATTCACTTCTATCAGTTTTGTGGAAGACTTTCCGCTCGTAGATGTTGATTTGCATCAAGTGCAGGTTTGGGAGAACAAAGATGATGCGGCTCCTGCCATACTGCATATCCAGGAAGTATTCATTGGATTTGATATAGCCACCATTTTATCAGGAAAAATGAAAATTAAGAAACTCCATGTGGAAGACGGACAAATCAATATTGTTCAATACCCCAATGGCGATCTTAATCTGGCTTTGGCTTTTGAACCTACCCATCCTGTGGAGAGTGTGCAGGAAGAATTTCACCTCGATTTGCAAGCCATTCAGCTCAATCGGCTTGATATCAATAAAAGAAATTTAGTGGATAGTATTACGGTAGATGTGTTTCTAACCGATGTGCTTTCTTATATCCAATCGGATCCAGAAGCCATTCACTTCGGTTTGGACGCACAATTTGAAGTTAGTTTACTGCTCAAGGAGGATACAACATTCATAAAGCACAAACATCTTCAATTATCCACGGATTTGCAGTATTCGAAAATTGATTCGGTGTTGTATTTTAAACCAACGGAGGTTAAATTAGAACAAGCCAGCTTTAATCTACTCGGTAATATTGATTTTGCAAACGAAATGCTATTGGATCTTGAGCTAGGAGGTGAAAAACCCAATTTTGATTTGTTTTTAGCGATGGCTCCACCAGAGTTGACACCGGTATTGTCCAAGTATGATAATCAAGGGCAGATTTATTTTCAAGCCAAAGTGAAGGGGCCGTGCCTGCACGGACAGATGCCCGCCATTGATGCCGTTTTTGGATGTCAACAAGGTTGGATTAAAAATAATGAAGTGGACAAACAATTAAAGGATTTATCATTTTCCGGATATTTTACCAATGGTCCATCGCGGGATGCTAGCACCATGGAGTTTGGTTTAAAAGATTTTTCTGTTCATCCTGATGTTGGAGTGTTTTCCGGTGATTTGGTAGTAAAAAATTTTCTTTCTCCGGATATTCAGTTGAAGTTGCACTCAGATTTTGATTTGAATTTTTTGACACGTTTTTTTGGTTTACAAGACTTTTATGATTTACAAGGAAAGGTCCTCCTTACCATGAATTTCCGAGATATCATCGATTTGGAAAGGCCGGAAAAGTCATTGGAACGCCTCAATGAGTCGTACTACACAGAATTCAAAGTAGAGAATCTTCAATTTGTCAATAGCGCTTTTCCCGTTCCTTTGAATGATTTGGATTTGGATATTGTGGTGGATGGTCATCAAGGAATCATCAAAGCATGTAATATGCAATTGGGAAAATCTGATTTGAGCATTCATGGCTCTATCAGTGATTTGCCTGCGGTAATTCACCACACGAGCAAACCGGTTACCGCCAAGCTGGATATACAAAGTAGTTTGGTGGATATTCATGAGTTGATGGGAGGAGATTCCACCGCCATTGATGAGCAATTAAAGTCGTTTTCCATGAAGCTGCATTTCAATGCTTCAGCACGTGATTTTACGGAGTCAGCTCACTTGCCTAAAGGGGAGTTCTTCATTGATGATTTACATGTTGGATTTGAGCATTACGCGCATGCCTTGAAGAAGTTTCATGCGGATGTATGGATCACCGAAACGGATTTTAAGGTCATTGATTTTTCTGGATTCATCGATCAAAGTGACTTTCATTTTTCTGGTAATTTGAAACATTATGATTTGTGGTTTTTAGATCAGCCATTCGGAACCACACATTTGGAATATGCGCTAAAGGCAGATAAGTGGCAGTTGAGAGATTTATTAGGATACAAAGGGTTGCAATACTTGCCTGCAGATTATAAAGCTGAGGAATTGGATAATCTGGTTTTGAAAGGCAGAGCCGATTTGTTTTTCAAAGATACCTTGGCAGCTGCACAAGTAGAGATAGTTGATTGCCGCGGAGCGATCAAAGCGCATCATTTGAATTTAGACCAACTGCGCCTACAACTAAAGTGGCATGACGAGGTGTTGGACATTCAAAATATGGAGGTGAAAATTGGAGATACCGATGCAAAATTAGGATTGCGTTATCATTTGGGCGCATCCAAGAGCAAAGGCAGAGATCACTTAAATCTCACTTCCCAAAAGATCAATTTTGATCAATTGTTTCAATGGCAATCAAGTTTGGTGACATCCAAAGAGCACGCCTCCTCTGATGTAGCCTATCATGATGAGGGTTATAACATTTACGAAATCCCTTTCAGTGACATGGATATCGATTTTTCCATTGGTCAATTGCTATATCATCAATATGATATTACCCAAATCAAAGGTGATATCACCACACATCGCAATCATGTCGTGGATATTCATAACATGAATTTTACAGCGGCGGAAGGCGATTTTCAGTTGAAGGGAAAGTTGGATGGGCATCTACCCGAAAGGATTTTCATGGACAGCAAAGTGAAAGTAGATCATGTGGATTTGGATCGTCTGCTTTTCAAGATGGATAATTTTGGTCAGGATTATCTGGTGTCTGAAAATGTGCATGGAAAAGCGAGCGCGGTAGTAGATTGTCATTTACCGATTCATCGTGATTTCACACCTATTTTAGAAAAGGCGGTGGTGCATGTGGATTGGGAAGTGGTGGATGGAAAGCTAGAGAATTTTGAGATGCTTTCTGCCTTATCAGATTATTTTGCAGATAGAAACCTGAGCAGTATTGCCTTTGATACACTTCAAAACCATATTGATTTTACGCGAGGCGTTTTAAATATCCCCAGTATGTCCATTTTGTCGTCATTGGGTTATTTAGAGATCAGTGGCCAGCAGGATATGGATTTCAATATGGATTACTTTATTCGTGTACCTTGGAAGATGGTTACACAAGCGGCATCGTCCAAGATTTTTGGCAAGGGAAAAGAGGAAGCTGAAGTGAATTTAGAAGATGATTGGAAGGAAGAGCGTAACAATAGAAAGCGAAAGATGATTCATCTTAGAATTAAAGGGAATTTGGAAGACTACAAGGTGAGTTTGGAAAAGGAAAAGCCACGACAAAGGCGGAAGTAAAATTTCCGATGATATTTAAAACATAATTTATATTATGTAAAGTAGTAAAATAAAGCGCAATAGACTGATATAGACATCATTAGAAATCTTTAATGTATTGATTGCAACGCTTTACCTGCTCTATTGAGCTCTCCATCTTCTTTGGCGAAACACAAACGAAGTACCCGATCATCTTTCATCCCAGGATAAAAAACGGAAATGGGAATCAAGGTGATTTTGTTCTCTTGCGTCCATCGCTGTGCCAACTCTACATCTGATCCAATCGTATTTCCTTTATACCTTAACAATTGAAAATACGTTCCTTTTGTGGGAATACATTCAAAAGAATTTCCAGGTATAAAAGCATTGAATAAATCCCTTTTCTTTTCGTACATCGGGGAAATCAAATCATACCTACTGATATCTTCCATGTAATCCGCAATAGCATATTGGAACGGTGCGTTACAAGTGAAGACATTGAACTGATGTTGCTTTCGGAATTCGCTCATCCAATCAGCTGGACCAATGGCATAACCCAATTTCCATCCAGTTGCGTGAAATGTTTTCCCAAATGAATACGTCAACATGGTCTGAGACTGAATTTCCGGATATTCGCACATAGAGATTTGCTTTTGTCCATCAAAAACAATGTGCTCATATACTTCATCGCTGATCAAGTAAATCCCGGTTTCTTTCACCAATTTGGCCATCGCATCCGTATCTTCACGACTCCAAACACTGCCCGTGGGGTTGTGCGGATTGTTCATCATGATCAATTTGGTGTTTTTGTTGATGGCAGCATACACTTCTTGCCATGGAATCGAAAAGTCTGGATAAGACAATTCAATCCAACGAATTTTCCCTCCATTCAAATTTATCGCGGGGGCATAACAATCATAAGCTGGGGCGAATAAAATTACCTCATCACCGGGTTCAATCAAGGCACCGATGGCGGTAAAAATCGCTTGGGAGGCACCGGCTGTAACGGTGATTTGGGTTTGAGGATCGAAATCAACATCCCAAAAACGCTTCATTTTCTTGGCAATTTGATTTCGCAACAACGGAACACCCGGCATGGGAGCATATTGATTGTGCCCTTCTCGCATGGCTTGTGTTACCCTGTCAATCAATTCAGGATCTACAGGAAATCCCGGAAATCCTTGACCCAAATTGATGGCGCCATGCTCAACCGCCAACTGCGACATGGTTGTGAATATAGTGGTGCCTACCGCTGGAAGTTTACTCGTTGGAAATGACATTTAGATACATTTAAAATGATCAAAAGGTTCCAAGCACGCTTGGCATTTGTAGAGTGCTTTACAGGCCGTAGATCCAAATTGAGAAATCATGGTGGTCTCTTTGGAAAAACAACGAGGGCATGCAATATCTCTGATTTTCCCCATCAATAAGCCCTTGTCGCTGGCTCCTCTTTCGGGAGGCGCGATGCCGTTCATTCTCAATTTGCTCAAGGCGTCATCGGTCATCCAGTCGGTTGTCCAAGCCGGAGATAATACCGTTTTTACTTTCGCTTCATGAAAACCATTCTCTGCCAACGCTTCTTGAATGTCTTCCTCAATGGTTTTCATGGCTGGACAACCGCTATAGGTGGGCGTTATAACCACCTCAATTCCATCATGGACATTGACTTCCCTCACGATGCCCATCTCCACGACATTCAAATAAGGAATTTCTGGATCTTCCACCCATTGTAAAATCTCCCAAATCTGACGTTGCAATTCTACCATTTAGCTCCTGGATAGGATCTTTGTAAATATTGCATTTCTGCCAAAATGAAACCAAAATGCTCCGAATGCTTCCCTTCTTTGCCGCCCTTTTGCATCCAACCATTTTCGGGTTGCGTTAACTGCGCTTGTTGAAGCGTATTTACCACGATTTCACTCCAAGAAGTATGAAGATGCGCATTGTCCACACCCACCTTTTCTTTAGCCGCCGCGGACTCCGAAGCCGTGCAAGAAAACATCTCACCGGTAAAAGTCCAAAT
>Ga0169931_10003466_pt1 | contig 24975 bp, 14 predicted proteins | sample Kivu_15m_20L_FD_129675 | JGI IMG/M metagenome (GOLD analysis project Ga0169931, IMG submission 129675) | Freshwater microbial communities from Lake Kivu, Western Province, Rwanda to study Microbial Dark Matter (Phase II) - Kivu_15m_20L... | ecosystem: Environmental > Aquatic > Freshwater > Lake...
GGATGCGTTCGGCGACGTGTTCATCCTCGCGTGGACGACCACGCCCTGGACCCTGCCCAGCAACTGCGCGCTCACCGTGGGGCCCAAGCTGGACTATGTGCGCGTGAAGACCTTCAACCCCTACACGCATGCGCCGCAGACCGTGGTGCTGGCCAAGGCGCGGTTGAACGCCTACTTCAAGGAAGAGACGAAGGATGCTTCCTTCGATGACTACAAGAACGATGGGAAGCCGCACGGTCCCGCTTCAGCGGGGAACATCCCGTGGAGCATTCTGGATGAGTGCTACGGCCACCAGCTCGAAGGTGTCCGTTATGAGCAGTTGTTCCCTTACGCCACACCCGAAGGCGGCGATGCCTTCAAAGTGATCGGCGGCGACTTCGTGACCACGGAGGACGGCACCGGCGTGGTGCACACGGCGCCCAGCTTCGGTGCGGATGACCAGCGTGTGGCGCGCCAGCACGGCATCGGGTCGCTCACGCTGGTGGACCTGCGCGGCCGGTTCAAGCCCGAGGTCACAGACTTCGCGGGCGAGCACGTGAAGGCCGAATACCTCAGCGCGGAGGAACAGGCCGGCGAGGTGAAGAAGCAGGGACGCGACAAGTACCTCAGCGTGGATGAGCGCATCGCCATCAAGCTGAAGACCGAGGGCCGCGCCTTCAAGGTGGAGAAGTACGAGCACAACTACCCGCACTGCTGGCGTACTGATAAACCGGTATTGTATTACCCGCTGGACAGCTGGTTCGTGCGCGTCACCGCGAAGAAGGACCGGCTCATCGCGCTCAACAAGACCATCACCTGGAAGCCCGAGAGCACCGGCACCGGCCGCTTCGGCAACTGGCTGGAGAACCTGCAGGACTGGAACCTCTCGCGTTCGCGCTACTGGGGCATCCCGCTGCCCATCTGGCGCACGGCCGATGGCGATGAGGAATTGTGCATCGGATCATTGAAGCAGCTGAAGGAGGAGATCGCGCGCAGTGTACAGGCAGGCATCCTGCCTACCGACCCCTACGCCGCGTTCGATCCCGACGACATGAGCGATGCCAACTACGACCGCATCGACATCCATCGTCCCTACGTGGACAACATCGTGCTCGTGAGCCCGAGCGGCAAGCCGATGCGCCGCGAGACCGACCTCATCGACGTGTGGTTCGACAGTGGCGCGATGCCTTACGCGCAGTGGCATTATCCGTTCGAGAACGAGGCGACGTTCAAGGAGAAGTTCCCGGCCGCCTTCATCGCCGAGGGCGTGGACCAGACACGTGGCTGGTTCTACACGCTGCATGCCATCGCAACGCTCACGCAGGACAGTGTTGCCTACCGAACGGTGGTGAGCAACGGACTTGTATTGGACAAGGTGGGCCAGAAGATGAGCAAGCGCCTGGGCAACGCCGTGGATCCGTTCAAGACGCTGGACCAGTACGGCGCCGACGCCGTGCGCTGGTACATGATCAGCAACGCCTCGCCCTGGGACAACCTGAAGTTCGACGCGGAGGGCATCACCGAAGTGCAGCGCAAATTCTTCCGCGCGCTTTTCAACACGTACAACTTCTTCGCGCTGTATGCCAATATCGACGGCTTTGACGGCAAGGGCGAAGCGACACTCACCGAGAGCGACCGCTGGATCCTGTCGCGCCTCAACAGCGTGCTGAAGCTGGCCGACGCGAACTACGCCGACTACGAGCCCACCATCGCCGCGCGCGCCATCCAGGACTTCGTGGTGGAGGACCTGAGCAACTGGTACGTGCGCCTGAACCGCCGCCGCTTCTGGAAGGGCGAACTGGGCGCCGACAAGAACGCCGCGTTCAGCACCCTGCACCGCTGTTTGGAAGTGGTGGCCATGCTCAGCGCACCCATCGCGCCCTTCTTCAGCGACCGCCTCCACCGCGATCTGAAAGACACGAGCGTGCACCTGAGCGATTGGCCGAAGCACGACGAGCACGCCATCGACCTGGAACTGGAGCAACGCACCGCGCTCGCCCAGAAGCTCACCTCGTTGGTGCTGAGCATCCGCAAGAAGGAAGGGCATCGTGTCCGCCAACCGCTACAGAAGGTGCTGGTGCCGGTGACCGATGCCGCGATGCGCACGCGTCTCGAGGCCATCCGCGACCTGGTGCTGAGCGAGGTGAACGTGAAGGAGCTGGTGATCCTGGATGCCAGCGAGAGCAAGCTCACCAAGAAGATCAAACCCGATTTCAAGAAGCTCGGTGCGCGGTTGGGCAAGTTGATGAAGAGCGTGGCCGCAGCGGTGCAGGCCTTCTCCCAGGCGCAGATCGCGGAGCTGGAGGCCAACGGCCGCGTGCAGTTGGTCGTGGAAGGCCAGGAGGTGGAGTTGCTGCGCGACGATGTGGAGATCACGGCCGAGAACGTGCCGGGGTTGAGCGTGGCCAGCGATGGCGCACTCACCGTGGCCTTGGACATCACCCTCACCGACGAGCTCATCAGCGAGGGCATCGCACGCGAGTTGGTGAGCCGGATCCAGGCCCTGCGGAAGGAGAGCGGCTTCGAGGTCACCGACCGGGTGCAGCTGCACATCCATGCGGGCGGCGACGAGCGGGTGGCCCGTTCCGTTCGGGACCATGCGGGGTGGATCCTGGCCGAGACGCTGGCGTTAACCGCTGAACACCAGGTACTTGTTTCCTCATTGCCGGCCGAGGGCGCGGGCATCCACGAGGTGGAACTGGAGGAGCAGGTGCGGGTGGCGTTGAGTTTGGTACGCGCCGTCGCCTGACCCGGTCAAAAGCCTATATTTGCGGATCTTCACTGCAAGATCCGCACCGAATCATGGCCAAGAAACCCGCTCCGAAGAAGGCTGTAAAACCGGCCAAGCCCGCTGCCAGGAAGGCAGTGAAAGCTGCTCCGAAGCCGAAGCCCGCCGCCAAAAAAGCGTCGAAGCCTGCGCCCAAGAAGGCCGTTCCAAAGCCCGCCGCAAAGAAACCGGTGAAGGCTGCGGTGAAGAAGGCCGCCCCGAAGAAGGTCGCCGCCAAGCCCGCCGTAAAAAAGGTGGCGCCCAAGAAAGTGGCAGCGAAACCCGCTCCCCGGAAGGCAGTTGTGAAGAAGGCCGTGCCGAAGAAGACCGCCAAGCCGGTGGTGAAGAAGGCGGCTCCCAAGAAGGCGGTGATCAAGAAGGGCGCTACCAAGAAAGTGGCTCCGAAGCCGGTGGCGAAAAAGACAGCCCCCAAGAAGGCGGTCGCCAAGAAGGTAGCTCCCAAGAAGGCGGCCGTGAAGCCTGCTGCTGCGAAAGTGGCCCCCAAGAAGGCGGCCGTGAAGCCTGCTGCTGCGAAAGGGGCCCCCAAGAAAGCGGCCGTGAAGCCGGTATCGTCCAAAGCGGCACCCGCCAAGGCGAAGCCGGCCCCCAAGGCATCCGTTGCCAAACCAACCCCCGTGAACAAGCCGGCCCCCAAGGCCGTTGCACCCACACCGGCAGCCCCTAAAGCGGCACCGGCACCCAAGCCTGTGAAGAAGGACGTGAAGAAGACCGAAGCGAGCGAGAGTGTGAAAGCCCCGGCATCGAAGCCCTTGGTGACCCAGGTGGTGGCGCCCAACCGACCGCAGCAGGCCCCTGCTGTGAAGCTGCAACGGAGCACCCTGGAGAGCGCGGACAAGTTGCGCTACACCGATCAGGAGCTGGCCGAGTTCAAGGAGCTTATCCTGAAGAAGTTGGACGAGGCACGCAAGGACTATGACCTGCTGAAGCAGACCCTGGCCAACACCGACAACAACGGCACCGACGACACCAGCCCCTCGTTCAAGATGATCGAGGACGGTAGCGAAACGCTGAGCCGCGAAGAGACCGCGCAGTTGGCCGGCCGTCAGGAGAAGTTCATCAAGCACCTGGAGGACGCGCTGCTGCGCATCCGTAACAAGACCTATGGCATCTGCCGTGTCACCGGTCGCCTGATCAGCAAGGAGCGTCTGCGCCTCGTGCCGCACGCCACCCTGAGCATCGAGGCCAAGCAGCAGATGGGCAGCTGATCCCTGTCCTGACCAGTCAACACCGGTGAAGCGGGCGTTCGTCCTCATCCTGCTCGTGCTGCTGGCCGACCAGGCCTTGAAGGTGTGGGTGAAGCTCACGTTCTTCTACGATGCCGCCATCCCGCTCGCCGGCGACTGGGGCTACCTGCACTTCATTGAGAACCGGGGCATGGCCTTCGGCATGGAGTTCGGTGGCGCCTGGGGCAAGCTCGCCCTGTCGTTGTTCCGGATCGCCGCCGTGGGGGGCATCGGCTATGCCTTGGTGCGCATGGTGCGTCAGGGTGTGCGCACCGCGCAGGTGGTGAGCGTATCGCTGATCTTCGCCGGCGCGTTGGGCAACATCATCGACAGCACGTTCTATGGCGTGTTGTTCAGCGCCAGCACCCCGTTCCAGAAGGCGGTGCTGTTGCCGGCCGACGGGGGGTACGCCCCCTTGCTGCACGGTGCCGTGGTGGACATGTTCTATTTCCCGCTGTGGGAAGGTATCCTGCCTGGCTGGCTGCCGATCTGGGGGGGTGAGCACGCCCTGTTCTTCCGTCCAGTGTTCAACATCGCCGATGCCGCGATCACGGTCGGGGTGGCCTTGTTCATCCTGGTGCACCGCGCTGAACCGGCAAAGGCCGCACAGGGTGCTGCAGCGGTCACCGCGGAAGGGTCACCGGAGAATGGTGTGGATCCTGCGCGCGGCGAGGCGTGACATCCGGCGCCACCGCGCAGCCGTTCTCCCTCACGCCACGAGCAAGCCCTTCCTCACCAGGAGTTCCGCGATCTGCACCGCGTTGGTGGCCGCCCCTTTCCGCAGGTTGTCCGCCACGACCCACAGGTTGAGGGTGCGTGGCTGGGTCTCATCGCGGCGCAGGCGGCCCACGAAGACCTCGTCGCGGCCATTGGCGATCAGCGGCATGGGGTAGGCGTCCTGTCCCGGGTCATCAAGCAGGTGCACGCCGGGCGCGTTGCGTAGCAGTTCACGTACCTGTTCCAGGTCGAACTCCCGCGCGAACTCCACGTTCACCGCCTCGCTGTGGCCGCCGGTCACGGGTACGCGCACAGCGGTGGCGGTCACGCGGATGCCGGCGTCGAGGATCTTCTTCGTCTCGTGCACCAGCTTCATCTCCTCCTTGGTGTAGCCATTGTCCGTGAACACGTCGCAGCGGGGTATCACGTTGCGGTCGATGGGGAAGGGGTAGGCCATGTCGCCGGGGGTTCCGGCGCGTTCGTTCTCCATCTGTCGCACCGCCTTCATACCGGTGCCGGTAACGCTCTGGTAGGTGGAGACGATGACACGCTGCACGCCGAACGCCGCATGCAACGGTGCCAGGGCCAGCACCAGCTGGATGGTGCTGCAGTTGGGGTTGGCGATGATCCGGTCATCGGCGGTGAGCACATCCCCATTGATCTCCGGCACCACCAGCTTCTTGTCCGGGAACATGCGCCAGGCGCTGCTGTTGTCCACCACGGTGCAGCCCACTTCAGCGAACCGCGGGGCCCACTCCAGGGAGGTGGCTCCACCTGCGGAGAACAGTGCCAGCTGCGGGCGGGCTGCGATGGCGGCCTGCATGCCCACCACCTGCACCTGGCCACCGGCGAACGGCACCAGGGAGCCCACATTGCGCTCGGTGGCCACGGGCAGCAGCTCGTCCACCGGGAAACGGCGCTCCTCGAGCACCTTCAGCATCACCCCACCGACCATGCCGGTGGCACCGACGACCGCGACTTTCATGGTTCCTGCGGCGAATGTGGCCGCCCGGCGAATGTACTACCTTGGCTGGCTGCCGATCCCGTCCGTGAACATGTCGTTACGAGCCCCATTCCTTGCGCTGGCGGTGTTCCATGCATCGCTGCTGTGCGCCCAGTTCCAGGACGATTTCGGCGATGGCGACCTCACCAACGGTCCCGTGTGGGAGGGGGATGCATCGGTGTTCATCGCGAACACCAGTGGACAGCTGCAGCTGAACAATACGGTGGCCGCCACCAGCCAGTTGCGCAGTGCCAACGCCATGACCACCCTCAACGACATGGAATGGCGGATCCGGGTGAAGCAGTCGTTCGCGCCCAGCAGCAGCAACTTCGGCCGTGTTTACCTGGTGAGCGATCAGCCCGACCTCACCGGCCCGCTGAACGGCTACTACCTGCAGTTCGGTGAGGCCGGAAGCATGGATGCCATCGAACTGTTCCAGCAGACAGGCACCAACAGCACCTCTGTTTGTCGGGGTGCGGAAAGCGCCATAGCAGCCAACTTTGATGTGGGTGTCCAGGTGAAGCGCGATGCCACCGGCATCTGGCAGCTGCTGGTGGACCCCGGCGGCGGCACCAACTACGTGCTGCAAGCCACGGGCGTGGGAGCCGCGCACACCAGCAGTGCCTACATCGGCGTGCGCTGCACCTACACGGTTAGCAACGCGGACAAGTTCTTCTACGACGACATCTATGCGGGGCCCACCATCGTGGACCTGACGCCCCCCGCGATGGTCAGCGCAACGGCACTTTCGGCGGAGGTGGTGGAGCTGGTGTTCACTGAGGCGGTGGACGCAGCCACGGCGGAGGTGCCGGGCAATTACACCATCAGCCCATCCATCGGCATCAGCACCGCGGTCCGCAGCGGAACCGATGCAGCGCGGGTGACCCTGTCGCTGGCAGCATCCCTGGCCAGCGGGAACAGCTATACCGTGACGGTCAGCGGGGTGCAGGACCTTTCGGGGAACACGCTGGTCGGTGGCACTGTGGACTTCACCTATTCCGTGCCTGCATCAGCGGGGTCGCGCAGCGTGGTCATCAATGAGCTCATGGCCGATCCCACTCCGACCGTGGGCCTGCCTGACGTGGAGTTCCTGGAGCTCTACAACCCCACAGTGGACCAGACCTTCGACCTGGCCGGTTGGACCTTCAGCGATGGCGGTACCCCGGTGACCTTTCCCAGCTACGTGTTGGGGCCGGGCGCTTATGTGCTGGTGGTGACGCAGGCGAACCTCGGCCTGTTTCCCACGGTGACCAACAAGGTGGGCATGAGCAGCCTGCCCGCATTGAACAACGACGGCGACGCGCTGAGCCTGCGCAGCAGCGACGGCACGCTCATCGATGCCGTCACTTATGCGCTCAGTTGGTACCAGGATGCGGTGAAGGATGACGGCGGATGGAGCCTCGAGCAGATCGACCCCTTCAGGCCGTGCAGTGGCGCCAGCAACTGGCGCGCATCCAACGCATCCGCGGGGGGCACACCGGGGGTCCAGAACAGTGTCTATGCGGTGGTACCCGATGTGACCCCTCCCACCTTCACCACCGTGCTCGTGCCCTCCCCCACCAGCTTGGTACTGCGCTTCAGCGAGCCGATGGACGCGGCCAGCATTGCCAGTGGCACCTACACCATCACTCCGAGCCTACCCGTGCAGAGCGCCGTGGCCACAGGTGCCGATGCTGCCACATTGCTGCTCGATGGAGAGCTCACCATCGGCCAGGTCTACACCATCAGCATCAGCGGCCTGCGCGACTGCCCGGGCAACCTGATCACAGCGGGCAGCAGCCGTTCGTTCGCGCTACCGGAAGCGGCTGAAGCGGGCGATATGGTGATCAACGAAGTGTTGTATGACCCCTTCGTGGATGGCGTTGACTTCGTGGAGTTGTACAACCGTTCGGACAAGACACTGAGCCTGGCGTCCATGCAACTGGCCAACGCGGGCTTCGGCGGCCTTGGGAGTGTGCTACCCATCACCACCGATCTGCTGTTGCTTCCCGGGGACTACGCTGTCATCACCACGGACCTCGCTGCCACCCTGCGCTTCTATCCGCAGACCCGCACCGATCGCGTGGTATTGAACAGCATGCCGAGCTACAACAATGGGGAGGGTACGGTTCTTCTGCTCACGTCGGATGGCGACACACTTGACCTGTTCAGCTACTCGGACGACCTGCACTTCGGACTGATCAACCAACCGGAGGGCTACACCCTGGAGCGCGTGGATCCCGCTCGCCCGGCGGACGATGCCACCAACTGGCAGACCGCTGCCGAACAGGCCGGCAAGGCCACGCCGGGCTTCCGCAATTCGCAATTCGCTGAGGCACCTGCACCAACAGGGGAGCTTACCATCGAACCGGCCATCTTCAGTCCCGACAACGACGGTTTCCAGGACCTCCTCACCATCGGTTACCGCTTTGAGCAGCCGGGGTTCGTGGGCAGCATCACCATCTTCGATATTGCGGGGCGCGCTGTACGGGCACTCGTTCAAAGCCAGTTGCTGGGAGTGGAGGGTGCGTACAGTTGGGACGGCCTTACGGACGAGGGCAGCAAGGCGCGCATGGGAGCTTACATCGTGGTGCTGGAGGCCTTCGACCTGATGGGCAATGTGGAAACGTTCCGACGCACGGTGACCCTCGCGCACCGGCTTGAATGAGGACCGCGAACTACATCGCCGGCACCTGGCACGCGAGCGGCGATGAGGTGCACCCTGTACGCGATCCCTACACCGGTGAGCTTCTGGCTGAGATCCGGTTGGCCGATGCATCCGCCCTGGAAGAGGCGATCGCCGCCGCGGTCGCGGCACGCCCGCTGCTGGATGCGCTGGGTGCCACCGAACGTGCCGGTCGTCTGCAGCGGTTGGCCCTCGCGATCGAGCATCGCGGCGAAGCGTTCGCGCAGCTGATCCGCCGCGAGGTGGGCAAGCCCATCACGCATGCGCGCACCGAAGTGGCGCGTGCCGTTACGACCGTGCGCCTGGCGGCGGCCGAGGCCCTGCTGCTGCATGACACGGAGATCGATGTGGATTATGATGCCGGGCGGGGGCGCAAGGCCTGGGTGCGGAGGGTCCCCGTGGGCGTGGTCGCAGCCATCACCCCGTTCAACTTCCCGCTGAACCTGGTGGTGCACAAGGTGGCCCCCGCCCTTGCAGCTGGTTGCCCCGTGGTGTTGAAGCCCGCGCCACAGGCCCCCTTGACCGCCTTGCTGCTGGCCGAGCTGGTCGATGCCCTGCGGTTGCCTCCGGGCAGCTTCAGTGCTGTGGTATGCACCAATGATGTGGCGGAGCAACTGGTGCGTGATGATCGCGTGGCCCTGCTCAGCTTCACCGGAAGCGATGCGGTGGGATGGCGCCTCAAGTCCATCAGCGGCCGCAAGCACGTGGCATTGGAGCTGGGTGGCAATGCCGCGGTGATCATCGATGATGCTCCGGACCTTGTGCACGTGGCGGCTTCCGTGGCGCAGGGGGCCTTCGCCTTTGCGGGGCAGACCTGCATCAGCACCCAACGCATCTATGTGCTGGAGCCGCATTTCGGCACCTTCCGCGACGCGCTGCTGCACGCCACGCAGGGCATCGTCAGCGGTGACCCTGCCAGGGAGGATGTGACCAATGGACCGCTCATCGATGCACACCAGTGTGCCCGCATCGCAAGCTGGGTGGAAGAGGCAAGGCAGGGCGGGGCCACCGTGCTTTGTGGCGGCCAGGTACTCGACCATGTGCGCAATGGTTACGCTCCCACCCTGCTCACCGGCACCCACCCTGCCATGCGGATCAATGCGGAGGAGGCCTTCGGGCCGGTGGCCACGGTGGAGCCGGTGGATGATATGGAGGAAGCCATCCGGCGGGTCAACGCTTCGCGTTACGGCCTCCAGGCGGGGCTTTTCAGCACCAATGAAGACCACATCCGGCGTGCCTTCGCGCTGCTCGAGGTGGGCGGGCTCATCATCAACGGTGTGCCCGGAATGCGGGTGGACGGCATGCCCTATGGCGGCGTGAAGGACAGCGGTCTCGGTCGGGAGGGACCGCGGTACGCCATGGAGGGCATGAGCGTGCTGCGGGTGTTGGTGCGATGATCGCCGACCGCATCCTATTGTCTTTTGAAGATCAACTGCTTAACTTGCCGATCCTTTTCCGACAGGCATCGCCCGCGCCACCGGAAGAACACCGACCCATGGCTGCTACCGTACGCTCGTTCAAGACCCCGCTCACCCTCGGCCTTATCGCAGGGGTGGTGGCCCTTTCCGCATTCAATGCCCTTGGTGTGAAGGAGCAACCTGCTCCCGTTGCCGGTACCAAGAGCGCGGTCCCCACCTCGGACTTCACCAACTTCGAGTCCGCACATGTGCACCCCTTGGAACTCACCCCCGATGGCACCAAGCTGCTGGCGGTGAACACGGGCAACAACAGCCTGGAGGTCTTCCTGGTGACGCCGGCGGGGTTGGCGCATGCCAAGACCATCCCCGTGGGCCTTGACCCTGTAAGCGTGCGTGCCCGCACCAACAACGAGGCCTGGGTGGTATGCCAGGTGAGCGATGAGGTGAGCGTGGTGGACCTGACCCTTGGAGCCACCGTGCGTAGCGTGCTCACCGAGAACGAACCTGCGGATGTGGTCTTCGCAGGTTCACCACAGAAGGCCTTCGTGAGCTGTGCTGAACAGGAACTGGTGCAGGTGTTCGATCCCGCCAACCCTGCCACCGCCCCCACCGTGGTGTTGCTGAAGGGTGAACAGCCGCGTGCACTTGCCGTGAGCCCGGATGGAGGCACGGTCTACTGTGCCTTCTTCGAGAGCGGCAACCAGACCACGGTGATCCCCGGCAATTCCTTCCATGGCGGTGGCTTCTGCTCCGTACAGACCGGCGCCTGCACCACGGTGCCCAGCGATGTCACCAACCCGGCCGGCCCTTATGGCGGTGTGGTGCCGGTGCCCAATGCCGGCAGCGGCTTCAACCCCCCGATGAACCCGAACAACCCTGCCATGGATGGCAACCACAGTCTGGTGGTGCGGAAGAACGCCGCCGGCCAGTGGATGGATGACAACGGCGGCAACTGGACGAACATCGTCACCGTAGGGCTTCCGGGCACCGCACGCGTGGCAGGATGGGACATGCCCGACCGCGATGTGGCCATGATCAATGCCAACAGTCCCACCACCGCAGGGGTCACCTACAAACAGCGCCTGGGCAACATCCTCATGGCGATGTCGGTGCACCCCACGAGCGGCGAGGTCTATCTGGTGGGGACCGATGCCACGAACGAGGTGCGGTTCGAGCCCAACCTGCGCGGCAGGTTCCTGCGGGTGAACGTATCGCGCTTCGCACCCGCCGGTAGCCCGGTGATCACCGACCTCAACCCGCACATCAACTATGGCACGCACACTTCTCCGCAGGTGCTGCGCAAGCAGTCGGTGGGCGATCCCCGCGGCATCGCGTGGAAAGCCGACGGCAGCAAGGCCTACGTTACCGGCATGGGCAGCAACAACGTCATCACCATCACACCCACCGGAACACGCACGGTCCCCGAGCCCATTGCGGTGGGGGAGGGTCCCACGGGCATCGTACTGGATGAGCTGAACGGCCGCGCTTACGTGCTTAACAAGTTCAGTGCATCGGTATCCACCATCGACCTTGGAAGCGATGAGGAAGTGGCGCGCACGGGCTTCTTCGACCCCACTCCGGAGATCATCCGCAAGGGACGAAGGCACCTCTATGACACCCACGCCGGCAGCGGCCACGGCCACATCAGTTGTGGCTCATGCCATGTGGATGGCAAGTGGGACCGCCTGGCCTGGGACCTGGGCAACCCCGCTGGCGATCCCGTTACCGTGAACGATCCCGCCGGCAACAAGACCTTCCACCCCATGAAGGGGCTGAAGACCACCCAGTTCCTTATCGACATCATCGGGCGTGGCACGGGCAAGCTGCACTGGCGGGGCGACAAGGGCAGCTTCCATGATTTCGCCGGGGCCTTCGAGGACCTCCAGGGTACGGAAGCGCCCCTCGACCCGGTGGGCATGCAGGAGTTCTCCGACTTCCTCAACGCCACCTGGCATGTGCCCAATCCTTACCGCACCATCCGTCCGGACAGCTCTGTGGCGGCCGCGGTGGAGCGCATGCCCGGCCGTGTGCGCCTGACCGGCACCAGCTTCCAGACCGTGCCCGCTGCAGGGGTAAGGCTCTTCGTGGCGGTGAACATCAACTGCTCCCACTGCCACCAGACCGGGAGTGGTCGCGGCCACCTGCCCGGCAATGGCAGCAACGTGAGCGCGGGCCAGGTGAACATGACCCTGAACACCAACATGGTACCCGACCTGCGCACCGTGTACCGCAAGAACGGCTTCTTCTACAACACCACCGAATGCACCAGCGGCTTCGGTCTCATGGCCGATGGTGTGATGGAGTCCCGATTCAACAACCCCGGTGTCAGCGGGCACTATTTCGGCGACTACGAACCCGAACTGCTCAGCTGGAGCGGTGGCATCACCCAGGTGAACAGCCCGCAAAGCCACCAGTTCACCCTGGCACATCCGGTGCAGGATGCACTGCCTGCCGTGGGCATGCGCATGACCATCAACGGCAGCATGGGCAGCGTGGGTCGCGTGAACAGCATGAAGACCTTCATGGTGGAGAAGTACCCTGCGGACTATGCTCTGGTGGTGAAGGGTCTCTACAATGGAGAGGCGCGTGGCTTCTACTACATCGGCAGCAACACCTACCAGAGCGACCTCGCCGGGCAGACCGTGACCCACGCCCAATTGCTGGCGGCTGCGCAGGCCGGCTCGCCGCTCACGTGGACCGTGGTGCACCCCAGCACCAAGATCCGCCATGGCGTGGATCGTGACAGCGATGGCATCTTCGACTACCAGGACGGCGATGCGGAGCTTGCGCTGAGCCTCTACCTGGAAGGTGCCTATACCGGCACCGGCATGCGCACCGACCTGCGTGCGGCCGGCCTGCTGCCAGCGAACGATCCGTACGGCGATGGCCAGGGCGTGAAACCCGACCTGTTGGATCGGTCCGGCAGTGGTGCTCCTGTGGACTGGGTATGGTTGGAACTGCGCAGCGCAGCAGACCCCTCAGAAGTGGTGGACGGCCGTGCCTGCCTAGTGCTGGCCAACGGCGAGGTGGTGATGGCCGATGGTACGTCACCGGTGGTCTTCCCGCTGGCAGCGCGCGGGAATTATCATGTGATGGCCACGCACCGCAACCACCTGGGCGTGATGACCGCAGCACCCTATGCCATGGGCCAGGGCGTGCTACGGCTCGATCTGCGGACGGGTGCGGTGGCCCTGTACGGCACCGATGCGCAGCGAAACCTGGGCGGAGTTCGCGCCCTTTGGGCGGGTGATGTGAACGGCGATGGCGTGCTCCGCTACACCGGAGCTTCCAACGATCGTGACCCGATCCTGGCCCGGATCGGTGGTAGCGTGCCTACGGCCACTGCCGCCGGTTACTTCGGCGAGGATGTGGACCTCAATGGCGTTGTTCGCTACACCGGTGCCGCCAATGACCGCGATCCGCTCCTGCAGAACATCGGCGGTAGCGTACCCACCAACACCCGGGAGCAGCAGCTTCCGTGACGCCGACCCGTCCGGACTTCGGGGGCCGTGTGCAACGCGTCAGGCTCTGAGGTCCGGGCGTTGGTGCGCTCACCCCTTCGCCGCCTTCTCCAGCTTGTCGATGCGGTCCACGATCCGGTCCAGGTTGCGGAAGTGGATGTAGCTCTTGCGGTACTTGCTGGCCTCCCACGCCGGTGAACCCATGTAGGTCTCGCCGGCTTTCGTGTCCTTGCTGATGCCGCTCTGCGCCGCGATGATGGTGCCGTCGGCGATCTTCAGGTGGCCAATGATACCCACCTGACCGCTGAACATGCAGTTCTTCCCGATCCTGGTGGAACCCGCCACCACGCCGCCGGCCGCGTAGTAGGTGTTCTCCCCCACCTCCACATTGTGCGCGATGTGGATGAGGTTGTCGAACTTGACACCTTTGCGCAGGATGGTGCTGCCCAAGGTGGCACGGTCGATGGCGCAGTTGGCACCGATCTCCACATCGTCCTCTATCACCACGTTGCCGATCTGCGGGATCTTCTCGGCGGCATCGGGTCCGGTGGCGAAGCGGAAGCCGTCGCTGCCGATCACCGTGCCGCTGTGGATGATGCAGTTGGCGCCCACCACGCAGTCCGAATAGATCGTCACGTTGGCGAACACCGTGGTGTTGTCCCCGATGGTCACATTATCGCCGATGTAAGCGTGGGGGTAGACCTTCACGTTGTTGCCCAGCCTCGCGTTGGCACCGATGTAGGCCAGCGCACCGATGTAGCAATTTGCACCGTGGGTGGCATCCGGTTCGATCACCGCTTGTGGGGCGATGCCCTTCTTGTCCAGCTTGATGGTGTTGTACATCGCCAGCACTTTTGCGAAGGCCGCCTGTGCATCGGCCACGCGTACCAGGGTTGTCTTCACCGGAGCGGTCAGCTCGAAGGCCTGCCCAATGATCACGACGCTGGCGGTGGTGCCATATACATACTGCGTGTAGGCCGGGTTGGCGAGGAAGGAAAGGGAGCCTTCGCCACCCTCCTCGATCTTCGAGAGCCTGCTGACGGTGGCGTTGGGGTCACCTTCCACGGTGCCTTGAAGGAGCTGCGCGATCTGTGCGGCGGTGAATTGCATGGGGGAGGATGTCTGGTGCCAAGGTAGAAGGGAAGGCATTCGCTGCGCTCCAATTGGGGGGCTGGATGAACGCTACCGGGATGCCTCGGAGGCATTGATCCGGTCCAGGATGGCGGCCTTCATGGCCTCCACCTCGGAGCGCAGGAACCCATGCACAGAGATCATGCCCTCACCGGTGGTCTGTATATGGATCGTGGAATAACCCACCACAGGGCAACTGATGTTCACCGATGCGATGCGGGTATAGGGGATGGTGGTCTCCTTCCCGCTGAACAGCGCTGGCTGGCGCAAGGTTACACCCTGCACATCCACGATCAACTGGGACGGGAAAATGCGGTTGCCCGCCGTGAGGCGTGATGCAGTGTATCGTTCCATGCACCAAGGATACACAAACGCCTTCTTCCCGCGAAAGGGAAGGGCCTGAACGATGGTCCGTTTCCGCCGTTCGGCTATATTCGGTGGAACAATACGAACGCATGCGCGGCATCTCCCGTCCCTGGGCCTTCGCCGCCCTGTTGGCGCCTCTGGTGGCACAGGGCCAGAACCTGGTGGTGAACCCCAGTTTCGAGGACCTCGTTTCCTGCCCGCTCGGGCCCAGCGAGCTTGACAAGGCGGCACCATGGCGCGACCCGTTCCAGAACCTGGTGGGAGATACCTGCTCCACCTCCGATGTCTACAACGCCTGCAGCCCGTTCGGTGCGCTGGGCGTGGGGGTTCCCAACAATATCCTCGGCGTCCAGGATGCACGGACCGGCGACGGTTATGCAGGTATCATCGTTTATGAGGGTTTCGTGCTGCTGGGCTGTGAACCGTTCTTCGGAAGCGGGTGGAGGGAGTATGTCCATGGTACGCTCAGCCAGCCGATGGTGGCGGGCCAGACCTATTGTGTGGAGTTCCATGCGAGCCTTGCCGACAATGTGAAATTCTCCTCCCCGGATATCGGGGTGCACTTCTCCAACACCCCGCTCAGTGTCAGCTGCGCCACCATCGGCGGGTCATCGGCGCTGCCGGTGACACCCCAGCTGCAATACACCGGGCCGGAGGTCACCGATACCGAAGGGTGGCAGCGCCTGCAATGGAACTACACGGCCACCGGTGGCGAGCGGTACATCACCATCGGCAATTTCAATGATGATGGGGCCACCACCTACAACTGTGCCAATGAGGCCGCCTTCAACCCCTACGCATACTACTTCATCGATGATGTGAGCGTGGTGCCTGAGCCTTGTTGCAACGCCGAGTTCGCACAAGTGCCACCGCTCTGCACCACCGATGCTCCCGTGTTGCTGGCTCCCTTTACGCCGGGGGGTACGTGGTCCGGTCCCGGCATCAGTTCCCCCAACGCGGCGGCGTTCGATCCCGCCCTTGCGGGCCCCGGCCTGCACACCGTGGTGCACACCCTCGCCTGCGGCAGCGACAGCCTCGTCATCGCCGTGAGCAATTGTGCGCCATTGGCGGTGTGCATCGCGGACAACGGGAACTGGAGCGCGAATAATGGCCTGGCTCCGTACAGTTGGCAGCAGCAGACCACGAGCCAGGATTGCAGTTCCTGCCTGTTCGGGTGCATCATTCCGCCGGGCTGTGCGGTGAACGTGTCCACGTGGACCACCTTCGCCACGGGTGCCACCATCGCCCCGCCCACCACCTTCCCGGTGCGCGTTGTGGACGCCGCCGGCAACACGCTGGAGCTGGCTTCGGCAGCCGGCCTTGGGCCCTGCTTCACCTGTCCCACCATCGATGTCACGCTGGTCCAACGCACCGATGTCGCCTGCCATGGGGAAGCCACAGGCAGTGCCACGGTCTTTGGGAACGGCGGCACCGCACCCTACACCTTCACATGGAACCCCGGCAACCTGCAAGGGGCACAGCAGTCAGCGCTGGCCGCAGGAACATACGCGGTCACCGCCACCGATGCAGATGGGTGTACCGGTGGACTGCAGGTCACGATCGGGCAACCGGTCGTGCCGCTTTCGGCCATCATCACCGCCACCACCCCCACCACGTGCGGTGGCGCGGACGGCACAGCGACCGTCCAGGTCACGGGCGGCACTTCCCCCTACGCCCTGCAATGGTCGCCCGGTGGGGGTACGGGCAACACAGCAAGCGGACTTGCGGAAGGGCAGTTCGTTGTATCGGTCACCGATGCCAACGGATGCATCACGCAGGCCATTGCCACTGTCGTGCCGCTGCCCACGCAAGCCACCCTTTCGGGTCCCACATCGCTGTGCACCGGTGATGCGATCACCCTTGTGGCCGACGGGGGCGGTACGTATCTGTGGAACACGGGCGAGACCACACCTGCGATCACCGTTACGAACGGGGGAACCTACAGCGTGGTGGTCACCGGCTGCGGATCGGACCAGGCCTCCATCAGCGTGGGCGAGACCACGGTGGTGGCTGCTGTCGGTGGCGCACCCGTGGTGGGCGATGCACCCCTTGAGGTCATCTTCACCAATGCATCCATCCCCTCGGGGGCCTTGTTCCAGTGGGACCTTGGCGACGGTACCGCATATAGCGGCACTTCCACCAGCCACACCTACAACCTGCCAGGGATCTATACTGTTGTGATGACGGCCACGGAGAACGGTTGCACTGATAGCGACACGCTCCTGGTGGTCGTGAACAGCCCCGTTGTGATCAGCGATATCGTGGTGCCCAATGTGTTCAGCCCCAATGGGGACGGACAGAACGATACGTGGGGCGCGAAGGGGGAGGGGCTGGTGAGGCTTTCCGCGCAGGTGTTCAACCGGTGGGGTCAACAGGTGGCAGAACTGCGTTCGCCCGACCAGGTATGGGATGGTCGCTCGCCCAGCGACGAACCATCTCCGGATGGCACCTACTACTATGTGCTGGAGGCCGGGGGGGTGGATGGTCGCAGCTACCGGTTCACCGGGGCCCTGACCCTGCTGCGATAGATCTCCCTGCGACACGGGGCCGCGGCATGCCGCTCGTTCCGGCGCTCATGGGACACGGCCGAACTCAGGTAGTACTGGCCACTTCTGGCCCGACACCTTTGACAACAAGCAGGATCACCTGGACAGTACCAATGGTCTGCTAATGTAATGGCCGATGAAGAGGAGCAGGAAGATGAAGAGGAGTAACTCACTCCCTCATACTGCACGTCGCAGCCCAAGCGCACCATAAGGAGGGCCTACCTTCGCAGGATGGGAGCATGCACCCGCACCGCCACCGGGACCGTGGAAAAGTTCATTTGGTGGGCAGACGGAAGCGTGCTATGTTCGTGAGAGCACTATGCTATCAAGTAAAGAACGAACCGCTTTGGACCGCCGCCTACAGCCGCTATGGCAGCGCCGGCGGGAAGAGGCGAAGGTTCGTATCCTGATGGCAGGTATGTCGGCACCTTCACATGGCTTTCTAACGGACTGATTGATAGAGAGGATATACCAAGACCTTCGCTTATCCACCGCTATGCCCAACATTAAGACAAATTGTCAGATATCGTGTTTGGCAAAAGATCTGTGATTTACAATAAAAAGAAAAAATGAAAAATAAAGCAATAACATTAATTTCAGCCGGGACATCTTATTCGATGTTCAAGTTAAATGAATCAAGCGTGGATCCTTACACACGCTCAGCTATTGGGTCAATTTTAGGGTTTACTTTGGCACTCAGCCCCAATAATAACCATCGATTGATCGGTATTGGGACAATGATAGCCGGAGCACTACAATTAATTGATATTGAAAAGGGAGGTCGGTTAATTAAAAACCAATGCAATTTACCAGTTTATATGATCGGCGAAAATGGTGGTGTGTCTGTTCTTGAATATGGTAAAGTTCCATCAGGTAATATAGATGGTTTCTCATTCAAGGGATTAAGTGGTGTTTTTAAACTTTCTGATGGTGTATATGCGAAAATAAATAAAAACAATTCAATTCAATACACTCCTGGACTTGGCCGATTTATTAACCAAAGTGTAAGGAGTGGGGGCTATAAATCAAAACTCTGGGTTGATCAGCAAGCCGATCCTCGTTGGAAAGAATTATACAATAAATCAATTTAATACTGGGCGTAACGGCTTGCAAGCGCCATAGCCCTGCCGCAGGCGCAACACAGGGCTACGATCGCCTGCACGCAAACAGTTGGAGATGCTCCAGTTGAGCAGTTAGCGGGTGTGCACATCGATGGCCGCCACCATGTACATGAAGCCTCCCTTCACGGGCAGGTAAGAGATGTCCACAGCTCACACCTGGTTGCGCGGCTCGTTCTTCAGGTCGCGTAGCAGGTAGGGGTGCTTGTACTTGGCCGCTTCGATCACGGTGGTGCGCGGCATGCAGTACACGGCTCACGGTTACGGTGAACTGGCCAAAAAAATAACTGCTCCCCACCACAGGCCCTTCCGCCGCAACCTATGCTGCCAGGATGAAGTCAACTCCCTCCGCCATACCACGTGCGGCAAGGAACGCGGCGATGCGTTCACCCGTACCCCGCTGGCTGATGAAGCTCACCACGAAAGCCTTGCCAGCAGGGTGTATGTGATCATGTGGGATGAAGGCATAGCCCGGGACCTCACGAGGCTTCACATCGGTGAAGGCACCAACAACGATGCCTTCCGCCTGCAGCATGGCGACCCTGTTGCGGCAGAGCGCGCTGGCACCTGCGATGATCACCGTTCGGCCGTTGAGCTCGCGCTTCATCCATCGCGCCAGCCACTTCGCCTTGGTGGTGAAGAATGCATCGACACGGTAGTTGGGATGCGTGCGGCTTAGACGTCCGGCGTGGTCGTTCCAGGTAAGCAACTTCTCGGGCAGCTTCGCGAAGCGCACACCGTGGTCCATCCAGCGCAGCCACAGCTCGTGGTCCTCCGGCAGCGGACCGGTATCGTAGCTCCCATGTTGATCGACCAGCTCGCGGCGGAACATTACCGTTGGATGGGCAACCGGAGCATCCACGAAGCGCTTCACGTAGTGCGCGTGTGGGGAGAGTATGTTGTTCTGCCAGTCCACAAAGGCCTGCATGCCACGGCTTTCTTGCATGCTGCTCGCGAAGGCCGTGCGCGTACCCAGCACCCCGATCTCCGGATGTGCCTCGAGGTAGGCCACCTGCTTGGCCAGACGCTCGGGGTGGCTCACATCGTCGGCATCCATGCGGGCGATGAACCTGCCTTGGTCGTGGGCCAGACCGGTGTTGAGCGCATGCGCGATGCCGATATGGGGCTCGTGCAACACCTTGATGCGCGTATCGTCATCGGCCCACCGCTGCGCGATGACGGGGCCTTCATCCGTACTTCCGTTGTCGATCAGCAGAAGCTCCAGATCGGTGAGGGTCTGTTGGACGATGCTGGAGATCGCTGCATCAAGACCTGCACCGGCATTGTGAAAAGGCAACAGGACGGAGACGCGTGGCATGGCCCGATCAGTTCGCTTCGGCCAAGGCCTTCAGCACCACCTCCGCCTTCTTCGCGCCCACCTCGGCGACCACATCCTCGGGCAACGCCTCCCGGATGCCCTTGATGCTGCCGAACCGCTTCAGGAGCTTCTGTGCGGTGCCCGGACCGATGCCCGGGATCTCCTCCAGGCCGGTACGGATGATGCGCTTGCTGCGCTTGCCACGGTGGTGCGTGATGCCGAAGCGGTGCGCCTCATTGCGCATGTGCTGGATCACCTTCAGCGAGGAGCTGCGCTTGTCGATGTGCAGCGGGTAGGGATCACCCGGGAAGTAGATCTCCTCCAGCTTCTTGGCGATGCCGATGATAGCCACTTTGCCGCGCAGGCCCAGCCGTTCCAACGCATTGAGCGCGGCGCCCAGCTGGCCCTTGCCACCGTCGATGACGATGAGCTGCGGCAGTGGCTCGCCCTCGGTGACGAGCCGGCTGTAGCGACGTTCCACGGCCTCCTCCATGCTGGCGAAATCGTCCGGCCCCTCCACGGTGCGGATGTTGAAGTGGCGGTAGTCCTTTTTGCTGGGCTTGGCATCCTTGAACACCACGCAAGCGCTCACCGGGTCCGTGCCCTGGGTGTTGCTGTTGTCGAAGCACTCGATGTGGCGCGGCAGCTCGGCGAGGCGCAGGTCCTGCTGCAGCTGTTCCAGGATGCGGGTGGTGGCGCCCTCGGGGTCGGTGAGCTTCTCCTGCTTCTGCTTGTCCAGCATGAAGTAGCGGGCGTTGCGCTCGCAGAGCTCCAGTAGCTGCTTCTTGTCGCCGCGCTGGGGGATGGTGAAGCGCACGCCGGGCACCTCGATCTCCGGCTCGAAGGGCACGATGGCCTCGGGGGCGAGGCTCTTGTAGCGCTGGCGCAGTTCGGCCATGGCGGCCTGCAGCATCTCCACATCGCTCTCATCGAGCTTGCGCTTGAGCTCGATGGTGATGCCGTGCACCACGGCGCCGTCGATCACGCGCATGTAGTTGACGTAGGTGCTGCCGCTGTCGCTGACGAGGCCGAAGATGTCCACGTCGCCGATGTCGGGGTTGACCACGATGCTCTTGGCGCGGTACTGCTCCAGCCGCTCCAGCTTCTGGCGGTAGTCCTCGGCAGCCTCGAACTCCAGCCGGTCGGCATGCAGCTGCATCTGCTCCTTCAGCACCTTGATGAGCCCGCTCACGCGCCCCTTCACGATCTGCAGCACCTGCTCCATGTTCGCATCGTACTCGGCCTGGGGTTGTAGCCCTTCGCAGGGGGCCTTGCAGTTGCCGATGTGGTATTCCAGGCAGCGCTTGAACTTCTTCTGCTCGATGTTCTTGGGCGAGAGGTCGTAGGTGCAGGTGCGCAGTTTGTAGAGCTTGTGTACCAGGCCGAGCACGGTCTTCATGGTGCGCACGCTGGCGTAGGGGCCGAAGTAGTCGCTGCCATCGTCCTCGGGGTTGCGCATGCCCTCCACGCGGGGGAAGCGCTCGTTGCGGATGCGGATGAAGGGGAAGCTCTTGTCGTCGCGCAGGTTGATGTTGTAGCGCGGTTGCAACTCCTTGATGAGGCTGTTCTCCAGCAGCAGTGCTTCGAACTCGGTGGGCACATGGATCACGCGCAGGTCGGCGATGCGCTTGACGAGCAGGCGCGTTTTGCCATCGGGGTGGTCCTTGGCGAAGTAGCTGCTAACGCGGTGGCGGAGGCTCTTGGCCTTGCCCACGTAGAGGATCTTCCCTTCGGCATCGAAGAACTGGTAAACGCCGGGGCTGTGCGGCAGCAGGCGGACCTTTTCGCGGACGTCGATGGACATGGCGAGCGCGAAGATCGGGATGAAGTGCCAAGGGGTGCGTCCGCTGCGGGTTTACAGTGCAGCCTATGACCGTCCGGCCGAACGCGTAGTTTGGTTCGCAGCGCGGCTACTGCCGTTCGTCACGCATGCATCACCGGGTCCCGTTCAGGAACCAGGTATCCACCATGCCCTTGCCCTTCAGTTCCACCGGCCCTCTGGGATCGAACACGAACTCCTCCGAAAGTCTCGAGCGCACTGCATCAGTGACCTGGATGCGTCCAGGAAGGCCGGCTCCTTCCAACCGACTTGCCGTATTCACCACATCGCCCCAGAGGTCATAGCTGTATTTCTGCTTGCCCACGATGCCAGCCACCACGGTACCCGTATGGATGCCGATGCGCATGCTCAATTGCTGCCCGGTCGCATCATTGTAAGCTTCCAGGGCCTGTAGCGCATCGATCGCGAAACGGGCCACCTGCTGGCAATGTGTTGAACTGCGTTCGGGAACACCGCCCACGACCATGTAGCAATCGCCGATGGTCTTTATCTTCTCAAGCCCGTGCTTGACGGCCAGTTCATCGAAACGGCCGAAGATGTCGTTCAGGATATGTACGAGCTGTCGCGGGGCGATGGAGGCGCTCAATTGGGTGAAGCCAACGATGTCGGCGAACAGCACGGTGACCTCGGGGAAGATCTCTGCAATATTGGATTCGCCCTTCTTCAACCGGTCGGCAATAAGGACCGGCAGAATGTTGTTGAGCAGTTTCTCGCTGTGTGCCCGCTGATCGTTCAGCTCGCGGGCCTTGCTGTGGGCTTCGTCGAGCGCAATTTCCAACCGTGCGGCCATATCGTCGATGGTGCGCGACAATAGGGCCAATTCATCACTCCCTGATTCGCCGGTACGGGCTTTCAGGTCCCCGGCGGCGATGCGCTCCACCGTATGGATCAGCCCGGCACCCCTCCGCACCAACCGGCGTTGCAGCAGCACCACCATCAGCAGGAACAAGGCGAGCAGCGCGGCACTCGTCAGGAGCAACCCGAACAGCAGGCGGGATGCACGGGTGTTCAGCAGCGCCAGTTCGGTGCGTGTCCGTTCATCCACCGCATTCGTGAAGCGCCCGATGGGCCCCATGATGGAGGCTTTGGCTTCGTTGTATTCCTGCCCATGCAGCAGGGTGATCGCCAGCGACCGCTCCTGCATGGCAAGGCCGGTTTCCAGTTCGGAAGCGGGTGCACGCATCAGTTCGAACATGGCTCGATGCTCCAGTTCCACGAGTTTATCCGACCGGTATTGCGCCTCCTTCAACAGGGCGAATTCCTCCAGCGTAATGCCGGCACCGAGCATGCGTTTCTCCAGGGCCATGCTACCATCGGCACTATCCTTGGGTGCAGGAAGCTGGCCCGCGAGCACCATCGCCCAATACACCTCGCTCCGCTCACGTGGCATTGCCAGGTATCCGTTCCGCAGGTCGAGCACCTGTTGGAAGTGATCACGGTAGCGGGGCTCCCCGGTGACCACGTAGCTCCGGGCGAACACGGTCAGTTTTTCGCTGGATGAGAGCAGCTCCTGCGCCAACTGATGGGACAGGTGCCTGCGTTCCTGCGCAGCCTCGGCAGCATCCAGTTCGCGACCCAGCATCCATGCCAATGCGGGCACCAGCATGGACAGGGGTACCGCGACAAATACAAGGCTTAAAAGAAGGTTGCGGATGGTCATGGACCCCGGCAAGATAGCCCCGTGTTCCCTTCCCACCGCGATGCACGATCGGGGCGGCCTACATCACCCCCTTCAGCATCCGGTTCCAGTACAACCAGGGGAGCATGTATTTCTTCAGCACCCACATGCTCCACAGCGGCTTGCTGGTGTCGAACATCCGGCTCAGTAAGGGATCGCTGTCGCGCACGTTGTCATACTTGAACTCGGCGAGCAGCATCTTGCCGTAGCCGGTCACCAGCGGACAACTGCTGTATCCCTCGTATTTGACAGGCGAGAGCATGCCGTCCTTGATGCGTTGCAGGATGTTGGCCACCACCACGGGGGCCTGCTTGCGGATGGCGGCACCGGTCTTGGCGGTGGGCAACGCGGCAGCATCGCCCAATCCGAAGATGTTAGCGAAGCGCTTGTGTTGCAAGGTGTTGATGTCCACCTCCAGCCAGCCCTTGTTGGGGCCATCGGCATAGGCCAGCACTGAGTTCCGCACGAAGTCCGGTGCGCTCTGCGGGGGCGCCAGGTGCAGCATGTCGTACTTCATCACGATCGTGCTCTCGCCCTCGATCTTCTCGGGCAGGCCCTGCTCCTCGGTGATCACGCAATGGTTGTCGCCGGGCTTGCTCCACTTGAAGTGGATCTCCTGCTTCACCGGGTCGATCCGCACCGGGTTGTAGAAGGTCTTCAGGATGATGTTCTTCTTGCGGATCACATCCTCCAGTGCGAAACGGAAGGGCTCCACGCCGAAGATCACGGAACCGGGCGTGGCGAACACGAGCTTGGTCTTGTCGCGCGTGCCCTTGCGGCGGAAGAACTCGTCGGCCAGGTAGGCGGCCTTTTGCGGCGCGCCTCCGCACTTGATGGGCGTGCTGGGTTGTGTGAAGACCGCTGTGCCGCCTTTGAACGCGGACATCACACGCTTGGTCTTCTCAGGGTCGATGTAGTTGCTGCACACGGTTTCCGTGTCCAGTGCTTCACGCAGACCGGGCATGTCGTCGATGTTCAACTGGATGCCCGGGCACACCACCAAGTGACCATAGGTGTAGGCCTTGCCCTCTTTCGTCCGCACGGTGTTCGCCTCCGGCTCGAAGGTGGCCGCGTGCTCAGCGATGAGGTCCACCCCGGGTGGGATCAGGCTGGCCTCATCCCGTCGGGTGTCCTTCATGCTGAAGGTGTCCGCTGCCACCAGCGTCCAGGCAGGCTGGTACCAATGGTCCTTGGCGGGATCGATGATGGCGATCTTCAGGTGCTTCTGCTTGCGGCGCAGTTGCGCGGCTGTCATGATGCCCGCGGTGCCTCCGCCGATGATGAGGATATCGAAGTGCGTGGTGGCCATGGTACGGGAACGTTGATGCTCCCGCAAAGCTGGTCAAGTGCGACACATGTGGCGGTGACGATCGTCACACGGCAACAGCAGTAAGACCCGCGGGTAGATCGGGTTTGCCGGGTAGATGCCAAGGTGGTGCTTGGACCGATCCTATGGTCGATCAAGCCGACCGCTTCTCTTCACCTCCTCTTCACCATTTTCCTGCCTGCGATCACAGCTGCATCGGCACATCCTGCAGCAGGATCTCCGCGCCCTTGGGGCCGGCCTCAACGGTGAGGCTGTCGGTGTCCCACACACCCAAGGCATCGCGCTTGCCGAGCTCCTGTCCGTTGACGGTGGCGCTGCCCTCGATCACGAAGGCGTACACGCCGTTGCCTTTGCGCTTCACATTATAGGTGGTCTTCCTGCCCGCATCCCAGTTGCC
>Ga0169931_10003467_pt1 | contig 24968 bp, 22 predicted proteins | sample Kivu_15m_20L_FD_129675 | JGI IMG/M metagenome (GOLD analysis project Ga0169931, IMG submission 129675) | Freshwater microbial communities from Lake Kivu, Western Province, Rwanda to study Microbial Dark Matter (Phase II) - Kivu_15m_20L... | ecosystem: Environmental > Aquatic > Freshwater > Lake...
CGATCTCCGGGAACGTCGATCCGACCGAACTCGGAACGGGTCTCGTCATCTGGCTGCGCGACTCCGACGGATCGTCGGAGGACGTGGCCCTCGGACTGACGGCCGACCGGGCCTGGTCGGCCAGTTCATCGGTCGAGTTCGCCTCGACGAACGTCGACGACGCCGCGTCCTTCACGTTGTTGGTGGGAACCCGGTCGGCGGTTCTGGTGGTGGACGATCGGGTGGCCGCCGCCGTACGACTCGACGGCACCGCCAGCGTGATGGTGGAGGGCAACCCGACTCGCCTCTTCGACCTGCGAACCGGGCGACTGTCCGGAGCGAGCGGCTGCGATTCACCCGAACTCAACTCTTGAAGAGGTACTCCTCGTCCTCGGGCTTGAGGAAGATCGACAACTCGTCCCGGAGTTCGCGATGCGCGGCGAGCGAGGGGTCGGCGTCGACGATGGAGTGCGCCGCGTCACGGGCCGCCTCCACCAGTTCGCGGTCGCGACGCAACGACGCCAACTTGAGGTCGCTGCGACCCTTCTGCTCCTTGTTCATGAGCGTGCCCTCTCCGCGCAGTTCGAGATCGACCTCGGCGAGGTGGAATCCATCGTCGCTGTCGACGAGTGCCTGAATGCGCGGACTGGCCTCGGTCAACAGGGTGGCCGGCTCGGCGCCCTCGGCCTCGTGGGTGACCAACCAGCACTGTGACGCCGCACTGCCGCGACCCACGCGACCACGCAACTGATGCAGCTGAGCGATGCCGAAGCGGTCGGCGTCGAGGATCACCATCACCGTGGCGTTGGGAACGTCGACCCCTACCTCGATCACGGTGGTCGCCACCAGCACGTCGGCCCCACCAGAACGGAACCTCTCCATCACCGACTCCTTCTCGGCCGACGACATCCGACCGTGCAACAACTCGAGCCTGAGTCCGGCCAGTTCGCCGACGCGCAGACGGGCCGCGGTGTCCTCGGCCGAGGCCACGTCGAGTTTCTCGCTCTCCTCGATGAGCGGACACACCACGTAGGCCTGACGCCCGGCCGCCACTTCGTCGCGCACCGCGCTCCAGACGTCGGACTCGTCGTCGTGCGCGTGCCGGGTGACGATGGGCGTGCGACCGGGTGGCTTCTCGTCGAGCACGCTCACGTCGAGATCGCCGTAGACGGTCATGGCGGCGGTGCGGGGAATCGGCGTGGCGGTCATCACCAACACGTCGGGCATGCCGATCGAACCGCTCTCGCCCTTGTCACGCAACGCCGCGCGTTGCTCGACGCCGAAGCGATGCTGCTCGTCGATCACCACCACCCCGAGGCTCGCGAACGACACCCCGTCCTGGATCAGGGCATGGGTGCCGATCACGATGTCGACGCCCCCGTCGGCCAGTCCGGCCAGCACCTCGCGGCGGGCCTCGCCGGTGACGCTGTGGGTGAGCAATTCGACGCGGACCGCGCGCTCGCCGAACATGTTTCCCGGGTCGGGCACGGTCAGCCCTTCCAGCAATCGACGGACTCCGAGGGAGTGTTGCTCGGCCAGCACCTCGGTGGGCGCCATGAGCGCACCCTGGTGACCGCCCTGCACCGCCGCCAGCATGGCCGAGACCGCGACGAGCGTCTTGCCGGCGCCCACGTCGCCCTGCAGGAGTCGGTGCATCGGATGCGGCCCGGCGAGATCGGCCTCGATCTCGCCGATCACGCGTTGCTGGGCTCCGGTGAGTCGGTACGGGAGCGTTTGGTGGAAGCGCCTCACCAGATCACCGTCGACCACGTGCCGGATTCCGCGCGATTCGGCTTCGAACGCTCGCTTGCGCATCACGAGCACCAACTGCACGCGCAACAACTCGTCGAAGGCCAGTCGACGACGCGCGGCCTCCTTCTCGGCGAACGTCTCGGGGACGTGGATTCCGAGGAGCGCCTCCTGACGGCCGGTGAGGTCGTAGCGATCGAGCAGCCCGGGTGGGACCGGATCGGAGATTCCCCGCGCCCGACACCGAGCCAGCGTCTCGTCGATCGCCTTCAGCACCACCCACGACGGCAGATCGACCTTCTCGCTCTGGGGATACACCGCCACGATCGGACGGGGTCGTTCGTCGGGATCGCCCAGGACGTCGACCGTCGGATTCGCCAATTGCTTGGTCCCGCGGAACGCCGACACCCGACCGAACATCGCCACGTACGAACCGGGCCTGAGTTGCTTCTCGCGCCACGGTTGGTTGAAGAAGACGACTCCGATGCGGCCCGTGGCGTCGGAAACCGTGGCGTTCACCCGCGACGGACCCCGGCCGCGAGGACTCGCGTTGACCGCGCGCACCTCTCCCACGACGAGGGCGTCCTGACCCTCGATCAACTCGTCGATGGACGCCTCGCGCGAACGGTCGATCCAGCGGCGCGGGTAGTGCGTGACGAGTTCGAGGAGATTCTCGATGCCGAACTTGCCGAAGGCCTCGGCACGCTTCCCGGCGCCGACGGCCTTGAGCCGGCCGAGAGGCATGGTCGCCAGTTCGGCGAGCGTGATCGGCGCGGCTCGTTCGCTCACTCGACGCCGAAGAGGAACGGATAGAGCGGCTGGCCACCCCGGTGACACTCCACCTGAACCGACGAACGCTCGGCCGTCAACCACGCGAGGATCCCGTCGGTGGCTTCCGGTGGCGCGTCGACGCCAACCACCACCGTGACGATCTCGCGCGAAGGGTCGACGAGCTGTCCGAGCAACTCGATCGCCGCGCCGACCAACGACTCGTCGACCGCGACGACCCCGTCGCCACGCACGAGTCCGATCCAGTCGCCGGCTCGCACCGGCCCGACGTCGCTGTTCGAGTCGCGCACGGCTCGCGTGACCTCGCCGGTGACCATCGATTCGATGGTCACCGTCATCGCTTCGTGGTTCTCGTCGACCTCGGCTTCCGGGTCGTACACCACCAACGCGGCGAGCGCCTCGGGCATCGATCGCGTGTGCACCACCCGCACCGTCTTGTCGGAGAGCGCGTCGAGTTGCTCGGCGACCGGAATGATGTTCTTGTTGTTCGGGAGAACCACGACCTGTGTCGCGTTGACGTGAGCCACCGCGTCGAGCAGCTCGGCCGTCGACGGATTGAGGGTCTGGCCGCCGGTGACGACACCTTGAACACCCAGTTGGGCGAACAACTCCTCGAGTCCGCTCCCACTGCACACCGCGACCACCGCCGTGGTGACCGCCGGCAGTCCGGCGGCGCCCCGTCGAGCGTCGTGAGCGGCGTGACGCTCGGCGACCTCCTCGAACAAATCGGTGACCCTGATCTGCTTGGGTCGCCCTCCGAGGTCGATGGCCACCTCGATCGCCGCGCCGATGTCGTTGGTGTGCACGTGACAGTTCCAGAGCGCGTCGCCGCCGACCACCACGATCGAATCGCCGATCTCGGACCAGTCGGACTTGAACTGCTCGATCTTCTCGTCGTCGAGATGGAGGAAGTACATGACCTCGTACCGGAGGTCGCCGACGTCGCCGTGATCGTCGGGCGCACCCGGCACATCCGGCAAGGGCGCGTCGAGGGCATCGCCTCCCACGGACTCCTCGGGAGTGGGAATCGGCTCCCCGTCGACCACGTGGAGCGCCGCGTCGAGCAGGAGCAGGAAGCCGGCTCCGCCGGCGTCGACCACACCCGCGTCCTTCAGCACCGGGAGCATCTCGGGGGTGCGGTCGAGGGCGGCGCGGCCGGCATCGCGGGCCGAGCGCAGGACGTCGACCAAACCGTCGCCCCGACCGGCCGCCGACCGGGCCGCCTCGCTGGCTTCGCGAACCACGGTGAGAATCGTGCCCTCGATGGGCTTCACCACCGCCTGATACGCCGAGGCCGAGGCCGCCGCCAACGCCTCGGCCACCTCGGCCGCGGTGTGCGAGGTGCGCGCCGAGAACTTGGACGCCAGACCGCGCAGGATCTGACTGAGGATGACGCCGGAGTTGCCGCGCGCCCCCATGAGAGAACCGTGGGAAATGGCCTGGCAGGTGGGCTCGATGCCGTCGGCCGCCTGGTCGAGTTCGGCCACCACGGCGTCCAGCGTGCGGGCCATGTTGGTTCCGGTGTCGCCGTCGGGCACCGGATAGACGTTGAGGCGGTTGATCCGCGGGGCGTGGGCCTTCACGGCGTCGCGGAAGGTGACCAGCGTGCGTCGAAGGCGGTCGGCGTCGAACCCCTCGGCGGACTGGGGTGGGGCCGTCACGGGCGTCACAGTCCCGACAGTACCCCCGGGGTTCGGCGTGGCCCGGACTCTGGTCCGGGTGATTCCGGAGGTCGGCGGACCCGCCATCGCCGAAAGCGAATCGGGTCATCGCTTCCATCACTTGGGGTGCACGAAGGGACGCCGGTAGCATTCGCCCACCGGTGTCGGCCCCGTCTGGACCGAATCGGAGTCACCGGAAAGGACCGTCGACATGGCATCAGTCTGCGAAATCTGCGGCAAGCGTCCCTCGTGGGGCATGTCGGTCTCGCACTCCCACGTGCGCACCAAGCGTCGCTGGAACCCGAACGTGCAGCGCGTGCGCGCCCTCGTGAAGGGTTCGCCCAAGCGCGTGTACGCCTGCACCGCCTGCATCCGCGCCGGCAAGGTCACCAAGGTCCGCCGCACCGCCTCCACGGGCAACTGAGTTCTCGGTCATGCAGGGTGTGATCAAGGCCTACGACCCCGGCACGGGTACCGGCCTCATCCTGACCGACACCGATCTCGCCGAGATCGAACTGGCCGCTGACGCCCTCGAGGGCAGCATCTTTCGCATGTTGCGCCCCGGTCAGCGGGTGGTGTTCGACCTCGACGGTGACGGCCTCGCCACCCGGCTGCGACTGGGATCCGAGGTCGACATGGGAACCCCCGGTCACTGAACCGACGGCTCCTTCCCCCCACCCCACCCCCCGGAGAATCCAACGAGGTCGACATGGCCGGTAGCCACCCCAGCACCACGAATGCCAGCACCACGAACACACGATTGAAGAAGTGGGTCGACGACTGGGCCTCGGTGATGCAGCCCGACTCGATTCACTGGTGCGACGGCTCGGCCGAGGAATACGACCGCCTCTGCACGGCGCTGGTCGAGGCCGGCACCTTCACCAAGCTCGACGAGGCCAAGCGCCCGAACTCGTACTGGGCCCACAGCGATCCGGGTGACGTCGCCCGAGTGGAGGATCGCACGTTCATCTGCTCGACCGATGCGAGCGACGCCGGACCCAACAACAACTGGCGCGATCCGGCCGAGATGCGCGCCGAGATGACGCGCCTCTACGCCGGATGCATGAAGGGTCGCACCATGTACGTGGTTCCCTTCAGCATGGGACCCCTCGGCTCGCCGATCGCCCACATCGGCGTGCAACTCACCGACTCGGCCTACGTGGCGGTGAGCATGCGCATCATGACCCGCATGGGCCAGGGCGCCCTCGACGTCCTCGGCGACGACGACTGGGTGCCGTGTCTGCATTCGGTGGGCGCTCCGCTCGCCCCCGGCCAGGTCGACTCGGCGTGGCCGTGCAACCCCGACAACAAGTACATCGTGCACTTCCCCGAGACCCGCGAGATCTGGTCGTTCGGATCGGGTTACGGCGGCAACGCGTTGCTCGGCAAGAAGTGCTTCGCCCTGCGCATCGCCTCGGTGATGGCGCGCGACGACGGCTGGCTGGCCGAGCACATGCTCATCCTGAAGCTCACCAACCCGGCCGGCGACGCCAAGTACATCGCGGCGGCGTTCCCGTCGGCGTGCGGCAAGACCAACCTGGCGATGCTCGTGCCGACGATTCCCGGCTGGAAGGCCGAGACCATCGGTGACGACATCTGCTGGATGAAGTTCGGACCCGACGGCCGTCTGTACGCGATCAACCCCGAGGCCGGCTTCTTCGGGGTCGCTCCGGGCACCGGCTACGACACCAACGCGAACGCGATGCACACCCTGTGGGGCAACTGCATCTTCACCAACACCGCCCTCACCGCCGACGGCGACGTGTGGTGGGAGGGCATGAGCGACGACGCTCCGGCCCGCGCCATCGACTGGAAGGGCAACGCCTGGACTCCCGAGACCGAAACTCCGGCCGCCCACCCCAACGCGCGCTTCACCGCACCCGCTTCCCAGTGCCCCTCGGCCGCTCCCGAATGGCAGGATCCGGCCGGAGTGCCGATCTCGGCGATCCTGTTCGGCGGTCGTCGTCGCACCACGGTGCCGCTCGTGACCCAGGCCTTCGACTGGGAGCACGGCGTGTTCCTCGGATCGATCATGGCGTCGGAGACCACCGCGGCCCAGCAGGGCGCGGTCGGAAACCTGCGCTTCGATCCGATGGCGATGCTGCCCTTCTGCGGCTACAACATGGGCGACTACTTCGCCCACTGGCTGTCGATCGGCTCGACGGCGGACTCGTCGAAGTTGCCGCAGATCTTCTTCGTCAACTGGTTCCGCCGCGACGAGAACGGTCGCTTCCTCTGGCCGGGCTACGGCGAGAACAGCCGGGTGCTGAAGTGGGTGTTCGAGCGCGTCGACGGCAAGGCCGAAGCCACGAGGACACCGATCGGTTACCTGCCCACCGACGGAGCACTCGACGTGAACGGACTCGAGATCGACGGGGCCGACCTGCGCGATCTGCTGTCGGTCGACGCCGACGGCTGGAAGTCCGCCATCCCGCAGATCCGCGATCATTACGCGCAGTTCGGCGAGAAGTTGCCACCGCGGCTCGTCGCCCAACTCGATTCGCTGGCCGGCACCCTCTGACGCAAACTCTGGCGCAAACTCTGGCGCAAACTCTGGCGCACTCGCCGACGCACTCCCCGGTCGAGCGCCGACGAGGGTCGCCCGAATCGCCCCGCTGTTCTCCGGCGGGCCCGACCGATCGAGTCAGGTCTGGCCGACGAGCATGGCCCGGATGCCGAGGCCCATCAGGAACAACCCACCGAATCCGTACAGCAGATAGAGCCGGTGCTTCATCTGGTTGCGGTACGAGTAGATGATCGCCACCGCCATGATGCCCACGAAACCGTAGAAGGCGTGGAAGGCGGGGAACTCGAGCTTGTACTTGTTGACCAGGATCACGCCGAAGATCACCTGGGCGAAGATGGTCAACTGCGCCACGAGGGTGAACCACCAGAGAGCCCGGGTGCGGAGACCCTCGACCTTGTGCGCCGCGAGCGACCAAGCCCCGGCGACACCGTTGGCGAAGATCACGACCCACGCCCACGACTCGTGAAGATCGTTGAGCATCAGGCCGAACATGACCCTCCCGACGCTAGCGGGATCACTCGCCGCAGACGATTCCTCCGTGGAGCGACTGGACCTTGCCGTTCGGGCCATCGTCGGACAGCGTGCCGCCGAGGAAGGGTTCGAGTTCGAAGCGGGCTCCGAAGACGTCGTCGTTGAAGATCTCGGCCGATGGATACACCCGGAGGATCTCCGACACCGTCGATCCGATGGTGGTGAGCCCGTCGGTGGCGGGCCCGGACGGAATCGCCTCTTGGTCGGTCACCGGCCCGTATTGCCAACCCCAGAAGTGGTCGACCCCCTCGGCGTAGTCGCTGCGGTCCCCGAAGAACAGCACGAGGTCGCCCCACACCACGGCGCGGAATCTGGATCCCGGGCACACGCCGTAGTCGGAGACGTTGGACCCCCAACCGGTGTCGCGATTGGGTGCACCGAGCAGTGACCCGACGTACGACACCACGCCGTCGGGTGCGACTCCGAACAAGGCGTCACCGAGACCATCGTTGCGCAACACCAACGCGACACCCGGTGCGATGGTCGAGGTGGTGACCGGGGTCGACGTCGGTGTCGAGGTCGACGACGACGTCGAGGTCGTGGTGACGAGCGGAGCCAGAGTGGTGACGACCACCGACGTGGACGGCCCGACCGGCGTGGGCAACGGTGCGAGCGTGTCGGAAGCTCCTCCTCCACCGCCGCAGGCGACGAGCACGAGCGACGACGCGACCGTGATGATGAACGCGCGCATGCGATCAGTCTGCCGGTTCGGTGCCGCCGAGTGGGGTCGCGTGTCGCTCGATGGATCGTCGAGGCGATCGGGCCGGTGGATCGGGTCAGCGGATCAGGGTCTCGGCCTGCCGCCCTCGTTCCACGAGACGAAGCCGTCCGTCATCGGCAACCTCCACCACGGTGACCGACGCGTTGTCGAGACTGTCGATCACCAGTCGGTCGTCGCCGAGGCAGTGCCCGATGACGACGTTGATGGCGATGAAATGACTGAAAACCACCGTGGGTTCGCGACGTTGCCGCAGCCACGACACCACTCCGTCGCGGAAGTCGAGGTAGCGCGGATCGAGTTCGGCCCAACTGCCGGCCATCGTCCGCCGCAGCCACGGCACGCGCTCGCCCATCGGAATCCCCTCCGGCGAGGGGATCTCGGCGACCGCCGACTCGATGGTGATGGGAACGTCGCCCCAGATTCGAGCCAGATGACTCGCCGTCTCGCGACACCGACGCAACGGGCTCGACACGATCACTCGCCGGTCGAGCTCGGCGAGCGATGCGGCGGTGGCGGCGGCCTGCTGGTGTCCGACCTCGTCGAGGCCGGGGTCGGGATCGACGTCCCAGCCCGCGGCGGCCCGTCCGTGCCGCACGAGATGCACGAGCGTCGTCACCAGAACCAACCCATCGGGGCTCCACCGGGGCGGCCCGGTTCGATGAACCATTCCGCACCGAACGCCATGGCGAACTGCTCGGGGCTCATCGACAGAAAGAAGCCTCCGTCGGTCACCTGACTCGCGTGACACGAGATCGAACGTCGCTTCTGTTCCACGTACGACGAGACGTCGACACCCATGGTGATCTCGTCCTCGGTCGAACCGAACGGGTTGCCGTCGTCGGCCGGACCCTCCGGGTCGAAATCGCCCGGACCATCGCCACCGGAACCCCCGCCACCGGAACCCCCGTCACCGGAACCCCCGCCACCGGCCACCTCGGCGATCAGACGAGCGATTCGGGTGCGGTTCATCGTGGATTCGAACAACCGCACCGGTCGACCCGACCCGGCCAGCAATTCGGCGGCACGGTGACCGACCCGATGCACCTGGATGTGATCGGGATGTCCGTATCCGCCGTGCCAGTCGTAGCAGCACAGGACGTCGACGGCTTCGTCGTCGAGCAAACGCACGAGCGCATTCGCCGCTTCGTCGACGTCGGCTCGAACGAACGCACCCTCCTCGTCGTTCTGGGCCCATCCGGTCATACCGCTGTCGTGGTAGCCCAACCATTCGAGGCGGTGAACGCCGAGCACCTCGGCTGAGCGTTCGGTCTCGGCGCGTCGACGATCGGCGAGGGTCTCTCCGGGAAGCAGGTCGGCCGGCACCTCACCGTGTCGACCGTCGGTGGCGACGACCAACACCACTCGGTGACCCTCGGCCACGGCGCGGGCGATCGTGCCCCCGGTGGCGATCGACTCGTCGTCGGGATGGGCGTGAAGAAAGACGGCCGTGCTCACGCGTCGACGACGGCTCCGTCGGACAGGAGTCGCTCGATCTCTGACGAGGCGAATCCCCAGTCGGCGAGAATCTCCCGCGAGTGCTGTCCGGGATGAGCGGGGGGCATCGAGATCTCGGGAACGGTGCGCGAGAAGCGCGGTGCCGGCGCGGGCTGCTTCACGCCAGCGACGTCGACGATCATGCGGCGCGCGACGTTGTGCGGATGCCGTGCGGCCTCGCTCATCGTGAGCACCGGAGCGAAGCAGACGTCGGTGGCCTCCATGATCGAGCACCACTCGTCGCGCGTCCTGGTGCGAAACACCTCGGCGATCCGCGTCTTGAGGTGCGGCCACTGGGACTTGTCCATCTGTCGGGCGAATTCGGGATCGCCCTCGAGGCCAGTGAGGCGCAGCAGTTCGGCGTAGAACTGGGGCTCGATCGATCCGATCGACACGTACTTGCCGTCCTTGCACTCGTAGGCGTCGTAGAAATGCGCGCCGGTGTCGAGCAGATTGGTGCCGCGAGCGTTCTCGTCGTGGGCGCCCATCTGCGAGAACGCCCAGAACATGGTCATCAACACCGCGGTCCCGTCGACCATCGCGGCGTCGACCACTTGTCCCCGACCGCTCTTCACCGACTCCAGAAGGGCGCACACCACGCCGAACGCGAGGAACATTCCGCCACCGCCGAAGTCGCCGACCATGTTCATCGGTGGCACCGGGCCCTCCCCGGCCCGACCGAAATGGGCGAGAGCGCCGGCCAGCGAGATGTAGTTGATGTCGTGTCCGGCGGCATTGGCGTACATGCCCTCCTGGCCCCAGCCGGTCATACGACCGAACACGAGTTTCGGATTCCGAGCCAGACACACGTCGGGGCCGACTCCGAGCCGTTCCATGACCCCGGGACGGAATCCCTCGATGAGCGCGTCGGCGGACTCCACCAACTTCAGGAGCGTCTCGACCCCCTCGGGATTCTTCAGGTCGATCGCGATGTTCCGACGACCGCGTTGCAGGACGTCGAAACCGGGGGTTTCGGGCGCCGGGCCGCGAACCGCCTGGCTGCGTTCGACGCGGATCACCTCGGCGCCCATGTCGGAAAGGAGCATGGCGGCGAACGGACCGGGTCCGATTCCGGCGATTTCGATGATGCGGTATCCAGCGAGCGGGCCAGTCATGTCCGCATCGTATTCAGCGACCCGACGATCGCTGCCATTCGACGAGGTGCGCGTGCTCGCAGATCACACCGGACAAGAAGGGTTGGAGGGGTTCGGGAAGATCGTGACCCATGTCGGCCACCATCACCAACGAGGAACCAGGAACGAGTTCGGCGGTGCGCCGACCGCCGTCGGGTTGCAACAAGGTGTCGTCGGTGCCGTGAATCACAAGGGTCGGAACCCGGAGGCGACGAAGACCTTCGGCGCGTGATCCGCTGGCGTAGATGGCTCCGAGTTGCCGGGGCCCTCCCTCGGGGTAGAACGACCGATCGAAGTCGCGCGCCGCGTTCTCCTTCACTCGCATTTCGTCGAACCATCTCCTCGACTGCCACACGCCGTAGTTCACGCTGGCATCGATGTAACCCTGACGCTCGGCGATCGGCGGCGCCAACAACACCGCCGCGGCCTCCGGCGTCGGCTGACCGAATTCGGGCTCGCCGGTCACCGACATCACCGAGGTGAGCGAACGCACCCGAGTCGGGTGCTCGATCGCCATCGTCTGGGCGATCATTCCACCCATCGATGCACCGACCACGTGGGCCGAGTCGACGCCCAGATGGTCGAGCAGACCGATGGCATCGCGCGCCATGTCGGACAGCGTGTACGGGACCGACGGAACCTCACGGCCCTCGAGGGCCGCGGCGATCACACCGTCGGTGTCCACCTCCACTCCGTCGAACTTGGTCGACAGGCCGCAATCACGGTTGTCGAAGCGCACCACGTGGAAACCGTGTTCGGCGATCATCCCGCAGAAAGAATCCGGCCAGCCGGTCAACTGGGCCGTGAATCCCATCACCAGCAGAACCGTCGGATCGGATGCCGAACCCATCGTCTCGTACTCGAGTTCGACGGAACCGATGTTGGCCGGGACCTTGGCGCGGGGCATGCGGCGACAGTAGCCACACCACGACACCGATCCCTCACGAATCGAGAACGTCCAGCACACGGTGTCGCCCGACGAGGCGAACTACCCTGAGACCATGTCCCAGCAGTCGTTTCCCCAGGTCCGCTTCGGCGTTCACACCGGCCTCCAACACACCTCCTACGAGACGCTTCGACCGCTCTGGCGCAAGATCGAGGACCTCGGATTCGATTGGATCTCGATCTGGGACCACTTCTACGGCGCCACCGGGAAGCCCGACGACGCGGCCTGCCTCGAGGCCGTCGCGATGCACGCCGCTCTCGCCGCCGAGACCAGTCGGGTCCGCGTCGGATCGCTGGTGTACTCGGTCGGCTATCGACATCCCGCGGTTCTTGCCAAGATGATCACCGCGATCGACCATGTTTCCGGTGGCCGCGCCGACATTGGACTCGGAGCCGGCTGGGCCAAGGTCGAATACGACGCCTACGGCATCGAGTTCCCCGAGATCAAGGTTCGCATGGATCAACTCGAGGAGGCCGCCCGCTGCGTGCGCGGTCTGCTGCACGACGAGGTCACGAACTTCGAGGGCGAGTGGTTCACGATGCGCGAGGCCCGCAACGAACCCCGACCGGTGCAGAAGCGGATTCCGATCTGGATCGGCGGGGGCGGCGAGAAGAGAACGCTCGCCATCACCGCCAAGTACGCCGACGGCTGGAACGTTCCGTTCGTCTCGCCGGAGGCGCTCGCCCACAAGATCTCGGTGCTCGATCAGCACTGCGAACGGGTCGGTCGTGATCCCGGTGAGATCAAGCGCACCGTGAACGTGGGCATCGCCTGGACCGAGGAGAGCCTGAAGGCCCAGTTCGGGATGCTCGCCGAGGGCGTCCGGCCGGGGGTCCTCACCGGGTCCGACGATCAGGTGATCGATCGGATCGGCCAATACGCGGCGGCGGGTGCCGACCAGATCAATCTGGCGTTGCGCGCCCCGTTCGACGAGGACGCGCTCGACCGCTTCAGTTCCGCACTCGGACTCGTCGGCTAGTCGACCGTCGGATCGACGTCGCCGTGACGATCCGCGTCGAGGCTCACGGTCGGGTCAATCTGATCGGGGATCACACCGACTACACCGGGGGTCTGGTTCTGCCGATGCTCCTCGACTGTCGCACCGTGATCGTCGGCCAATCGACCGACGACCCACACTGGGATCTGACATCCGACGACGTACCGGAGCCGGCCCGGATCGACCTGCCGGTGCGCGACGCGGCCGCCGCCTCTCCCGGTTGGGCCCGATACCCGGCCGGAGTGCTCGCGGTGCTCGCGCAACACGGACACTCGCCCCGAGGATTCCGGGGTCGCGTGTCGACGTCGATTCCCATCGGTGGCGGCCTCTCGTCCAGCGCGGCCCTCGAGGTCGCCGTGGCTCGGGTCGCCCTCGGCGAGCACGAAGTCGATCCGACCGTGATCGCCCGCTGGTGCCGCGAGGCCGAGCATCTCGCCTCCGGCGTTCCGTGCGGAATCATGGACCAGTTGTGCATCGCCGCCGGCCGGCCGGGCGAGGCCCTGTTGATCGACTGCCGGTCGTTGGCCACCACGGCGGTGGCGCTGCCACCCGAGATCGAGGTCGACGTTCGTTTCGTCGCGCCACGCACGTTGGCCGGCAGCGAGTACGCCGAGCGGGTGGCCGATTGTGCCGCCATCGAGGAGATCATCGGACCCCTACGGGACGCCGACGAGGCCTCGATCGAGGAACTGTCCGACGACCGCCTGCGTCGACGAGCCCGGCACGTGATCTCCGAGAACCGGCGCGTCCTCGACTTCGTCGACGCCCTCGAACGAGGTGACGTCGAATCGGCCGGTCGGCTCATGACCGACAGTCATCACAGCCTGGCCGACGACTACGAGACATCGAACCCGGCCATGGATGGCGCGGTCCGCGATCTGCTGGCCGAACCCGACGTTCTCGGGGCGCGCATGACCGGAGGGGGATTCGGCGGGTGCGTGGTGGCGCTGCGACGACGGGACTCGTGACGACGGGACTCGTGACGACGGGCGACTAACGACCGAGTAGTCGTCGCTTCTCGACCTCGAACTCCTCCACGGTGATCGAACCACGATCGCGCAGACCCTCGAGTTTCTCGAGTTGGGTGGCCACGTCGGCGGATGCGGCCGATCCGGCGATGGCCGAGCCGGCCATCGGCGAAAAGGTGCGGCGCTCGTTCTCGTCCATCTGGGACTGAATGAGGTTCTGCACCTCGTCGGGACGACGAATGTCGGTGAAGCGCTGCTGGCCGTCCTCGCCACCCGACTCGATGAGGAGGTCGCCGGCCTTGATCAGTCGCTCGAAGATGCTCTGGGCGAAGCTGATGTTGTTCACGCGCTCGAGAGGAATCTCGATACCCCGTTTGGCGAGGACACCGCTGCGGGCGATCACTCGGTCGGACGTGATGACGAAGTGCGTGGTGCGCCACATCAGCCACCGAATACCGACCCACACCAAGGACGCGAGGGCCAGGACACCGAGCACCAGCGTGACGGCATCCCGCCAGCCACCATCGCCCAACGCCACGAAGACCCACAAGAAAAGCGCCCCGGTGACGACGAGCGCGGCCACCGACTTGGCGAAGTACCACCAGTGCGGATGGATGTCGAGCGCGACCTCTTCGCCGTCGTTGAGCAATCGTTGCGGATAGGGCATGGGCGCACCTTACCGCCCCGCAACTACTCTGTATCGGTGCGCAACGACCTGCTGACCGGACTCGACGAGCGCCAACGCGCCGCCATCACCAACCCGGCTCCGTTGCTCGCCGTGATCGCCGGCGCCGGTTCCGGCAAGACGAGCGTGCTCACCCGTCGGGTCGCGCACCGTTGCGCCACCGACCTCGCCGACCCTCGACACGTTGCAATGCTCACGTTCACGCGACAGGCGGCGGTCGAACTTCGTCGGAGAATACGCACCCTCGGCATCGACGAACCGATCGTCGCCGGCACGTTCCACTCGGTGGCTCTCTCGCTGCTACGCCAACACTGGGACGACACCGGACGTCGTCACCCAACGGTGGTCGGCGATCGTGGCCGTCTCATCGCCGAGATCCTGGGGGCCAAGCGCGGTGGTCGACTCGGCGAGATCTCCACCGAAGTCGACTGGGCGAGGGCGCGAATGCTGAACGGCGAGTCCTACCGGCGGGCCGCCCGGAACCGAACGGCTCACGTCGATGACATCGCGCGAGCCCTCGACGAGTTGACCGAACTCAAGCGACGCAAGGGGGTCGTCGACCTCGACGACCTTCTCGAGTCGGTCGTCGACGCCACCCGGAGAAGCAGCGACTTCGCGGCCTCGATGAGATGGAAGTTGCGTCACTTCTTCGTCGACGAGGCCCAGGATCTCAATCCGCTCCAGTTGGCGGTGCTCGACGCGTGGCGCGGTGGACGCGACGATCTCACTCTGGTGGGCGATCCCTCTCAGGCGATCTACGGCTTCAACGGAGCCGACTCCGAAGTGCTCCGATCACCCGAGGTGCACTTCCCGGGTATCGAGGTGGTGCGTCTCGACACCAACTACCGCTGCACTCCCCAGATCGTGGCCACCGGACTCCACGTACTGGCGTCGGCCTCGTCCGATCCGCCCGAACTCGTGTCGGCGCGACCGGACGGTCCCGACCCGACCTTCGTCGCCTTCGCCGATGACGCCGCGGAGGCGGCGGGAGTGGCCGACCTCGCGATCGACCTCAAGCGACACTCCGAAAGATGGCGCGACATCGCGATCCTCGTGCGCACCAACGCCCAGATCGCGCCGATCGCCACGGTGCTCGAACGTCGGGGGATCCCCCACCGCATTCTCGGTGCCGCCGCCGCCGATCCGGTGCAAGCGGCGGTTCGCGAAGCCGGTGAGCAACCACATTCCAGCGGCCTCGCCTCGTGGAGCATGGAAGCTCGCCTCTCCCCCGTTGGTTCCGACGACGCATCCGACGATGCATCCGACGATGCGGTGTCGGCGCGTCGCCGGGTGGCCGACGCCGTCGACGAGTTCCTCGCCGAAGGCGGTCGCGACGGACTCTCCTTCATGGCCTGGGTGCGCACCACCCGACCCTTTCAATCCGACGACACCAGCGACGGCGTGCAATTGCTCACCTTCCACGCCGCCAAGGGTCGCGAGTGGTGGGGAGTCATCGTCGCCGGATGCGACAAGGGGCTCGTCCCCCACTCCTCGGCTCGAACACCACCGGAAATCGACGAGGAGATTCGATTGGCCTACGTCGCCATCACCCGAGCCGCCGACCGTCTCGTGTTCACGCACTCGCGATCGCGCCGGGGACGAGCCACCACCGCGAGCCCGCTACTCGACGGTCGACCCCGAACCGAAGCCGACGCCGGACCGAGCGAGTCCGTGCTGCGGGACATCGAGGATCGGCGCCGCCGACGCGACATCGACCCTCTTATCGACGAGCTTCGCCGATGGCGGTCCGCCACGGCCACGGTCGCCGGCGTCCACCCCGAATTCGTGTGCTCCGACCAGGTCCTGAGCGCCATCGCCGAGGTGGCACCACTCGATCTCGCGGCTCTGGGCGAGGTTCCGGGCGTCGAACGCTCCCTGATCGAACCAGCCGGACCACGAATCGTGGCCGCGATCAGTCGGGGTCTCGAGCGCCGCGCTGCTCCCGAACCTCGTTGAGTCCGGAGAACGTCGCACCGGCGACGCTGATGAACAGACCACGCGCCTCGGCGCACAGTCGATCCCCGGCGTGGATCGTCCCGTGGGTGAAGATCTTGCGACCCTCGGTGCGTTCGTATCGTCCGACGACCCTCAACGGAGTGCGCAACGGCGTGGGTGCCCGGTACGAGATCTCCAGCTTTCCGGTCATCCCCGGATTGCCCGACAAGGCCTGAGCGAAGCCCAGCACCTCGTCGAAGATGGCGGCCACCATTCCACCGTGCAGATGACCGGGAGGTCCCTCGTAGGCGTCTCCGTAGGTGATCTCGGCGACGACCTCGGTTCGACCGATCTCCAACTTCACCGACTCGGCGAGCGCGTTCAGCGGACCGGTGACCGGACTGTGCGACACGAAACCGTGGTGGGCGCCGCCAACGGCCCCTTCGGCCGAACCGTGATACGGCCGGCCGTGCGGACCGGGTGCGAGAACGGCGGCGGCGGTTTCAACGGCATCGGCGGCGGCCGTGAAGGCGCCGTCGTCGGCCAACGATGTGGCCGCGTGTTGCAGCACCGCTCGCAGGGCCGTGGCGAGCCGAAGCCTCGGGTTGTCGGCCGGGTACTCGACCCCGCGTCGCTCGGGCAATTCGAGAGGCGACAATGCCTGCCTCAACACCTCCGCCATGCCGGCGTCGACACGACCGGGTTCGTCGGATCGATCAGTCATCGAGATCCACCACCACGGGAGCATGATCGCTCGGTTGTTGCCCCTTGCGGGCGTTCCGATCGATGCCGCACCATCGGGCCCGATCGACCGCCGCTCGGGTTCCGAGAATCAGGTCGATGCGCATGCCCCGACCCTGCGGGAAATCCAGATTGCGGTAGTCCCACCACGAGAACAGTCGATCGGCGTCGTGGAAGCCACGGAACACGTCGACCATTCCCCACTCGAGCAGACGCCCGAGGGCCCGGCGCTCGGGTTCGCTCACGTGGGTCTGCCCCTCGAGTTTGCGGGGGTCGTACACGTCGCGGTCCTCGGGAGCGATGTTGAAATCGCCGGTGACGAGCAACGACTTCGACGGACTCTCGTTGCGCTCGAGGTGACCCAGCAGGCGACCCAACCAGGCCAGTTTGTACACGTAGTGGTCGTTGTCCAGAGCGCGTCCGTTGGGCACATAGGCCGACGCGACCCGAACGCCGCCACACGTGGCGAAGATCAGGCGCGCCTCGGGATCGGCCGGCTCGCCGTCGGCGAAACCCTTCACCACATCGGCGAGCCCGACTCTGGAGAGGATGGCCACACCGTTCCACTGACCCTGACCGTGGTGAGCCGACTCGTAACCCATCTCTTCGAAGACCAGGTGCGGGAAGGCGTTCTCGGCCATCTTGGTCTCCTGCAGGCAGAGAACGTCGGGGGCGACATCGTCGATCCACTCCTGCACTCGCGGCAGACGGGCCTTCAGCGAATTGACGTTCCACGTGGCGATGCGCACGATCGTTCCGAACCGATCTACTTCCCCGACTTCGAGCCCGACTTCGTGCCCCACTTCCGGGCCGCCACCTTCTTCGCGGCGACGTTCTTGACGGCCGATTTCTTGACAACTGTCTTCTTGGTGGGCGCCTTCGAGGCGGCTTTCTTCGTTGTCGCAACTTGCCTCGTTGCGACTTTTTCGGTCGCGACCTTTTCGGTCGCGGCCTTCTTGGTTCCAGCCTTCGTCGTCACAGCCTTCTTCGTCGCGACTTTCTTCGTCGTCACAGCTTTCTTCGTTGCAACTTGCTTCGTCGTCACAGCCTTCTTCGTCGCGACTTGCTTCGTCGCGACGTTCGCGGTCGCGGCCTTCTTGGTGCCAGCCTTCTTCGTGGCGACTTTCTTCGTGGCGGCTCTCTTCGTTGCGGAGGGCGCCCGATCGGTGGGCTTCACGTCGATGCTGCGACGACCGGCCTCGATCTTCACGACCTCGAGGTTCAACTGGTCGCCGATCTTCATCACGTCGCGGGCCGATCGCGGAGGCGGCTCGCCGAGCAGTCGGAGTGGCACGTAGCCACGCACCTCGCCGAGCGACACGTACGCACCGTGCGACGAGTAACTCTCGACCACGCCCACCACCACCGATCCGGTCGGGTGGTCGCCGACGAAGTGGAGAAACGGAACCAACTCGTTCACGGCACGTCCGTCGCCCCGAGCCGGTGCTGACGGCGTGCTCGTTTCCGCGTCCCGAGCCGACTTGGCGACGCCCTTGGCCACCGCCTTGACGGCCTTGGCTCCGGCCTTGAGCGCCAACTTGGGATCGACCTTGGCCGGAGTCGGCTTGATCGCCTTGCCGGGGGGAGGCGACTTCGGCACCGGCGGCGGACCCACAGCCTCGGGCGAACGTCGATGCGAGGTGGCCTTCACGCCCTTCTTGGAATCGCGCACGGCCCGACGACTCTTGTCGCCGCGAACCGGATTACGGGCGACGAAGACCCAGCCCACGTTGGGCACGGGCTTTCCGCCGATCAGCCGGCCCTCGTCGAAGAGCCACGGGTGGTCACCGTGGAACTCCTGGTACGAGTCGTTCGAGAGAACGGTGGCCTTCACCTTCTGGGCGATGTTCAACACGAAGGCGTCACCTCGGCCGACGGTGCCCGCCGGCGGGGCCACGATCTCGTTGTTGGCGACCGCTTCGTCGAACTCGGCCACCTCCTTCGAGTCGATCCGGTGACCGAACGTGGCGTCGACGATGACCGTCAGGATGTCGCGGGGATTCTCAGCGATGAACGCCAGAACGGCTTCGTTCAGCTGCTTCAGGCTCGGCTTCGAACGACCCTCGGTGGCGATGTTCGAACCGTCGACGATCACGTGTTTCGACATAACCCTGCTAGTCAACCACCGACCGGGCACCCGGGACGGGATGGGCCTACCATCGGACGCGTGACCCTCGCCGAACCTTCCAAGAACCGCGGAAATGGCCGTTTTCGTGCGGTTTTGTGGGATTTCGGCGGCGTCATCCTCTCCAGCCCGTTCGAGGCCTTCCGGCGTTGGGAGGTCGAGCGTGGACTACCCCCGGACACCATCCGCGGCATCAACGCCACCGACCCCGACCGCAATGCGTGGGCCCGGTTCGAGCGCAACGAGATCGACGCCGGGGAATTCGACCGGGCTTTCGCGACCGAGGCGGCGGCTCGGGGTCACTCGATTCGCGGGGCCGATGTGTTGGCCCTCCTACACGGCGAGATCCGACCGGAGATGGTTCGCGCCCTCGACCATGTTCGCGACGCCGGCTTCCTCGTCGCCTGCCTCACCAACAACGTCGCCGGAGGCGATGGTCAACGGACAGATGGCCGGCAGCGTGACGGTCACGCTGCCGACGACCCTCGACGACGAGCCGTCGAGTCGGTGATGGAGCGCTTCCACGCGGTCGTCGAGAGCTCCAAAGTCGGGGTGCGCAAACCCGAACCAGGGTTCTATCGACTCGCGTGTTCCCTGCTCGACGTGCGGCCCACCGACTGTGTCTTCCTCGACGATCTCGGCGTCAATCTGAAGCCAGCCGCGGCGATGGGGATGACGACCATCAAGGTCGCCGATCCACAACGGGCGATCGCCGAACTCGAGGCGACGATCGGCCTGTCGTTGTCCTGACCCCGCCGGTACTCCGGAAACCATCCGGCCGGAGGTGCGACTCGATCGTTCGGGTCAGAGTCCGGCGAAGGTCTCGTCCATGAGGTCGGCGAGTTCCTGATCGTGAACGGTCTTGGAACCGGTGGCCGGGCTTCCGCTGGCGACTCGGGCCACGTGGCGCAGGTCGTAGCCCTGCTCCTTGACGCGCCAGACGCGGTGCTCGACGAAATGCCACGGGCCCATGTTGCTCGGCTCCTCCTGCAACCAGACCACCTCGCGCGCGTTGGGGTATCGCGCGAGAAGATTGAAGGCCTGCTCGATGGGGAACGGATACAACTGCTCCACCCGCACGACGGCCACCGGGGCTCCGCGCTTGTCGCGCTCGGCCATCGCATCCCAGGCGACCTTGCCCGAGCAGAACACCAGTCGACGAACCGCCGTCGGGTCGGTGACGAAGGGATCGTCGAGAACCTCATGGAACGAACCGTTCTCGAGTTGCGACACCGGAGAACGACTCTCCTTCATGCGCAGGGGTTGCTTGGGGGTGAAGATGACCAACGGCTTGCGCACCTCGCGGTGCATCTGACGACGGAGCACGTGGAAGTACTGCGCGGCCGTGGTGGCGTTGACCACCTGGATGTTGTCCTCGGCGCACAACGTGAGGAACCGCTCGATGCGCGCCGAACTGTGTTCGGGACCCTGGCCCTCGTAACCGTGCGGCAACAGCATCACCAGACCGTTGCGCTGGCCCCACTTGTCCTCGGCCGCCACCAGGTACTGGTCGATGATGATCTGGGCGCCGTTCACGAAATCGCCGAACTGCGCCTCCCACAGCACGAGCGCCTCGGGGTTCGCGTGGGCGTATCCGTACTCGAAGCCGACCGCGGCGTACTCGCTCAACAACGAGTCGTAGACCCAGAACTTCTGGGCTCCCGGCAGTTCCGACAACGGAATCCACACGCGCTCGGTCTCGTAGTCGATGAGAGCCGAGTGCCGTTGGCTGAAGGTTCCGCGTCGCGAGTCCTCGCCGGCCAGTCGCACCGGGAAGCCCTCGAGGGTGAGCGAACCGAAGGCGAGGGACTCGGCCGTGGCCCATTCGACCTCGCCCTGCTCGTAGAGCTTCGATCGGGCCTCGAACTGACGCAGCAACTTGGGGTGCACGGTGAAACCGTCGGGATAGGCCGACAACTGTCCGAACACCCGGTCAAGAACGTCCCGCGGGACACCGGTCTCGACGTGCGGCAGAACTCCCACCGGGCGTGGCGGCTTGGCGACCTTGGTGGGGGCCGGGGCGTGGGCCCGGGTTTCGTCGAGAGCGACCTGCAACTTGCGCTGGAAGTCGTCGAGGGCACTCTCGGCCTCCTCGAGCGAGATGTCGCCTCGACCCACGAGAGCCTCGACGTACAACTTGCGGACGCTGCGCTTCTCGGCGATGGCCTTGTACATGAGCGGTTGCGTGTAACTCGGGTCGTCGCCCTCGTTGTGACCGTGGCGGCGATAGCACACCATGTCGATCACGACGTCCTTGTGGAAGCGCTGTCGGTACTCGAACGCGAGGCGCGCCACGCGCAGACAGGCTTCGGGGTCGTCGCCGTTCACGTGGAAGATGGGTGCCTGCACGGTCTTGGCCACGTCGGAGCAGTAGAGCGACGAACGGGCGAACTGCGGCGAGGTGGTGAAACCGATCTGATTGTTGATGATCAGATGGATGGTTCCGCCGACGCGGTATCCCGTGATGTCGCTCATCGCCAGACATTCGGGCACGACACCCTGACCGGCGAAGGCCGCGTCGCCGTGGATGAGAATCGGCAGAGCCGGGAACGAGCCCGGCGGATCGGTCTGATCCTGTTGCGCACGAATCATGCCGAGCACGATCGGATCGACGGTCTCGAGGTGGCTCGGGTTGGAGGCCAGTTCGATCTTGATCGAGTTGCCGCTCGGACTGGTGTGCGTTCCCGACGCACCCAGGTGGTACTTGACGTCACCCGATCCCTGCACGGTGTCGGGGTCGACGTGACCCTCGAACTCCTTGAACAACGACTCGAGACTCTTCGCCATCACGTTGGCGAGGACGTTGAGGCGACCACGGTGGGCCATGCCGATCACCGACGACACCTGACCGGAATTGGCCGCCAACGACAGGATCTCGTCGAGAATCGGCACCGCGCTCTCGGCCCCCTCGAGACCGAAACGCTTGGTGCCGACGTACTTGGTGGCGAGGAACTTCTCGAAGGCCTCGGCGGCGTTGAGTCGCTCGACGAGGTGGCGCTTCTCGTCCTTCGAGAGTTGGAACTCCACGCCCTCGAAGTGCATCTGGATCCAACGTTGTTCGTCGGTGTCCTGAATGTGCATGTACTCGACACCGATGGTGCGGCAGTAGGCGTCGCGCAGGACTCCGAGGAGATCGCCGAGCGACATGCGATCACGACCGGCCACACTCCCCGTCCCGGACACCGCACCCGTGAGGAATTCGCGGTCGAGATCCCAGATGGTGAAGCCGTAGGTCGCCGGATCGAGTTCGACCGGCATCTTCGGTTCCTTCCAGCGCAACGGGTCGATATCGGCGATCAGGTGACCGCGAACGCGGTGAACGCGAATCAACGTCGCGATCTGCATCTGTTTCTGCAGTCGCGCCTCGTCGCTGTCGAGCGGGTTGACGTCCGAGCGCCACTTGACCGCCTCGTACGGAACGCCCAGGCTCCTGAACACACCCTCGTAGAAGCCGTGCTCTCCGAGCAGCAGTTCGTGCACCCGCTTCAGGAACAGGCCACTCTCGGCACCCTGGATGACGCGATGGTCGTAGGTGCTCGTGACCGTGACGACCTTGGACACACCGAGCGTGCCGAGAGCACGCTCGTCGGCGCCCTGGAACTCGGCCGGGTAGTCGATGGAACCCACGCCGACGATCACGCCCTGGCCCGGCATCAAACGAGGAACGCTCTGAACGGTTCCGATGGTCCCGGGGTTGGTGAGGCTCACCGTGGCCCCCTGGAAATCGGAGACCTGCAACTTGTTCTGCTTCACCTTGCGGACGAGCTCGTCGTACGCCACCACGAACTCGGCGAAGTTGAGCGTGTCGGCATCGCGCAGAACCGGCACGACGAGAGTGCGACTGCCGTCGGACTTGGCGACGTCGACCGCGAGACCGATGTTCACGTGGGCATGACGAACCACGCGTGGCTTGCCGTCGGGACCTTCGACGAACGACGAGTTCATGACCGGCACCGCGTCGGCGATGGCGCGCACGATCGCGTAGCCGATGACGTGGGTGAACGAGATCTTGTTCTGGCCCGATCGTGTGCGGTAGCCGTTGATCACCTTGCGATTGACTTCGAGCAACTTGGCCGGAACGTTGCGGAAACTGGTGGCGGTGGGAACCGTCAGGCTGCGTTCCATGTTGGCGACGATCGCGACGCCGGCCCCCTTGATGGGTTCACCCAGTTCGTCGGTTGGCGCGAGCGCGGGTGCGGGTGCCGCACCGTTGCTGGCGGCGACCCCGGAGGACGCTCCATTGCTCGCCGGCGTCGTCGCCACCGACCCCGCGGGGGCGGGACTCGCGGCCGGTCGGGCCGGTGCGGCGGCGACTTGCGCACGGGACTTGTAGTCGGAGAAGAACTCGCGCCAGGACTCGCTGACCGATGCAGGGTCCAGCCGGAATTGTTCGAACATCTCCTCGACGAGCCAACTGTTGGCTCCGAAATCGGGGGGTCCGTCGGACGGGGGCGCCACGGTGTCGGTCATCGCCTCAGACTGTACCCCTGACGGTCTCCTGACCTGCGGAGAAACGGGACACCCATCGGCTTGATTTTCGCAAGTTGCGACTTGTAGATTGCCCCCATGCGTCGCCCCCTCCTCCTCGCCTCGTTCCTTCTGCCTCTCGTCGCCTGCGGAGGCGGCGGCGAGTCGGTCGAGACCACCATTCCGGCCGAGGCCGATCTGGTGGTGAAGGCGGTCCCGTCGATTCGTTGGGACAAGGACGCGTACACGGCGTCGGCCGGCGAGATCACCGTCTTCCTCGCCAACGACGAAAGCGTGAAGCACGTACTCGTCGTGCGCGAGGGCGACAAAGTGGTGGGCGACCTCGAGTTGGTGGTCAACAAGCGCGGCGACACGGACCTCGGAACGATCGAACTCGCCGCCGGCACCTACAGCATTTACTGCACCGTTCCCGGTCACGGGAACATGAACTCGACGCTCACGGTGTCCTGACGCCGAAACCATCCAACTCGAGCCGGACAACGCAAAAGGACCGCCCTCTCGGGCGGTCCTTCCGACTTCGATGGGTGACGGCCGATCAGGCCTTCAGCAGGATCTCTCCCAGGATGTAGAGCACGACCCAGAGTCCGACCGCGGTGTAGATCGCGTTCTTGTGACTCTCGTAGGGCCACAGCAACTTGTTGGTGTTGGCCGTGCCACCCAACTTGCCGAGGCAGTTCAACTCCAGAATTCCGCCGATCACCACCGAGATGATCACGAAGAGCCACGCCTTGCCGGCATCGTTCCCGTCGTACAACGGACCGAAGAAGTGCGACGCTCCCACCATGTAGAAGAGCATCGAGATCGAGAACACGAGGTTCTGTCGACTCGCGAGCAACGCCCGACGGCCGGCCGCGGCCGCGTTGGGATCGGCCTCTCCGCCCGAGAGCACGTTGGCGGCGTTCGCCAACACGACCTTCTGGTTCTTCCAGATGACCATCCAGACGTTGGCCGCCATGGTGATGCCCAGCAGCATGCCGACGAAGATCGCCGCGTTGTGCGGCAACCCGTAGGCCGACTCCTCGGACATGAAACCCTCCATGTAGTTCTCGGTGACACCGATGATGAGGAGTCCGAGAACCAACGTGATGACGGCGGCCCAGCGGAACCACCAGAGCGCGCGGCGGGCGAGCTTGTCGATCGAGATGTTGCGAGCCCTGCCCTCGTCGCCGTAAGCGGCGAACGCCGGCACCTGCACCAGATTGAAGTAGTACAGGAGCCCGATCCAGGCGATGCCGGCCAGCACGTGCAACCAGCGCATCACGAACGCCAGGCCTTCCTGATTGAAGATCTCCATGTTTCCTCCTTGGAAGCGTCTCCGGACGCACTTCGAGGCGCCACGCGGGCGCCGGACGAGCCCAAGGTACCAAAACGCCGTTCGCGGGTGGGGGGATGCCTCGTCGCGGTCGTCGCGGCCGTCGTTCTGGTCGCACTGGGCCGGTCGCACTGGGCCGGTCACACTGGGCCGGTCACACTGGGCCGGTCACACTGGGCCGGTCGCG
>Ga0169931_10003469_pt1 | contig 24957 bp, 14 predicted proteins | sample Kivu_15m_20L_FD_129675 | JGI IMG/M metagenome (GOLD analysis project Ga0169931, IMG submission 129675) | Freshwater microbial communities from Lake Kivu, Western Province, Rwanda to study Microbial Dark Matter (Phase II) - Kivu_15m_20L... | ecosystem: Environmental > Aquatic > Freshwater > Lake...
AGCGACAACTAATCAGTCAATCAGGCATCAGTCGTAAAGAAAACTTAGTAAAAAAACAAATCAAGTGTTAACTTCGATGACTTCATCAATAAAAAGGACTCAATAGGCTCACATGTGTCTCAATTTGCATAACCTGCAATACAAAATGTTTTTAATTAACAAAATTCTGTAACTTCATAATTTCTCGAATCACCTTTTTCTGATGCCTCATCAACATAATTTTTTCACAAAGGCTAAAATGCTCCAGTTTTACCTTTTGGAACATTCCATTAACCATCTCCTATTTTGACAGCTTCTACAAAATTTAATCAAATTTACTAAAAACTTCAAAAATAGTAACAAGCTCTTAATCGTTACACTAACTAATCTCGCTAATTTTTATCAATATAGAAACAAACTATTAACCTTTTTATGAAATAGCTATAACACATCAAAAGTGATATTTTGCTACAATCGTAGTCTTAGTAGTCTCAGCTAAATTCTTCTTTTTCTTCTCACTAGGTCTCGCAGATTATCAACAAATTGGAATAGTAGCAGGAAGAATCTAACAAAGTAGTCGCAGTATGGCTGGCTAAAGTTTAAAGAGTATAGCGGTTAGTTGTGACTTTTCTTAATTAAATTAACAAAAAGAAATAAAGACTACTACAAGATCCTTATCATAAAATTTCATCGCCTTTAGATCTCAACAATGCTTTCCGTAAAACATAAGCATCTAAGATTAACCAGCTGCTTCCTTTACATTTTAAAATTTAAAATACTAACCTTGCTTCAGATATTTACGATCGTTTCTATATCGATTAAAAATTCAAATCAAACAAAGCATACAAAAAACTTTTTGCACCCAAATCACCCATCGTCCACAAATCTTCTTTTGTAGACATATCGTTCCATTACGATTTTGATCACTAGTTTAGCAAATCCAGAAAAATACTGAGAGTGATGGTAAGTGTCAAAAACATTTCCAACTATGTTCTTAGAGATTTAAACATTATCCCATCTAAATAAAATTTAAGAGTTATGAGCATTAAGCCATAAAAAGTGTTTTTCTCTGAGTTTCATCCTTCATAAATTGCTCATCAAATGATCTACGTTTCTTAATTTAACTAGGATTTCTATTTTTTGCCTCTTCACGTTAAATTCCTTACCTAGTCTAACACTAAAAAGGACGTAACGATTCCTTTGTCGATTGATGTCATGAAATTCATGGATAAAATTAAAGTAACTCAGTAAAACCCAGCTCCGCTTTCTTTCAAACGTAGTTTTTATTTGCAAAATAAATCAGAACTGCCATTTTACTCACAGGGAAATAACAAATTAGTTAAATACAGCAACTAGATGTAGTTTGTGACTGTGTATGAAACTATGCTATAAAATGGCAGCTACGCTATGGAGGTTCATTCTGACTCGTAGATTCTAGCTAAATTGGTAGAGGAGTATTTAAGGTTCATGTACGAACACTGATCATATGCATTCTACTCATTAAATATATATATTTTGATAAATATTTAGGTTTAATTATAATTAAAGGTTGCTTGAATCACTATCTTTGAATTGACCATACTGATGCAACTTGTTCAAACCAACAGATCCATTTAATATAGAGTTCGATTCTGTTTGTGCAAAAAGTTACTTCTCTGAGGGTACTTTAACCTTACTTGCTTGCATGTTCGTCAAAGATCATCACAAAGAGACTAAACAACATTTTCATTAGTACTTCTTCTTTTAAAGGGAGGACTTTAAACCCAGGTATTACCAAAGAAGAAACTTAATATTCGTTGCATTTGTTAAAAATTTAGCAGATCTTATTCTTCAGATTCTACATGTACTTTTAAGTGTTAAAAGGTACTCTATTTCTGTTAATTTGTGGCATTTTGACGAAAAAGTACATTTTGTAATCTGGATTATTCTTTTAACCTGATTTTAACGGCTTTGCTGAATTTCCATGAGTCTGAAGGCCTTAGATCACGTTTATGGAACTTTGTTTATTTGTTTATCTAACCATTGTATTGATAGTAAGCTAAATTATTTCTTTGGAGGCTATTTGACCAGCAATATTCATAAGCAAAGGTTCTTTCATGCTTCCAATAAACGGTATGATCATTACATCTTTTCGGAGATTACAGTAGTTTGTTTTCGCTAAACGAATAACTGCATTTTTTAGCACATATGATCTTATTAAAGATTTACTGCAAGGAATCTCTTGTCTTTTGGATTTTTTCTGTTTTTTTGTTGAATTCGGAGAGGTAAGAAGATTGTTGAAAAACTCGAGTTCAGAAAACTAAGACTTTTACTATGATTTAAAGTCAATTTAAGATATTTAAAGACCATTAGAAAATGCTTAGTCTTCCTTGAAAAAGTCAGAGTCATTTGCTTAAAAATTTAGATTCATTACTTTTTAAACTGTTTTTATTATTTTTGTAATAGTCTATTAATATTGTGATAATGATTTATAGATTTTACAATCAACTACAAAAATGTTGACGTTTCTCACGAAATAAAATTTTCATTCCTTTTTTTGATTTAAATATGATTTATGTATCTAATTTATTTGATGAGGCATGTATCAGCATTTGACGATGGATTTGTTTGAAATGTCGACATAAAGCTGACCCTACCCTCTCAGTACTAGATTTCCTATCGAAAACACGTTCTTTTCGCTTGCAGGTGCATCGAACTATGCTTTGATCAGTTTTTCTTCAATACCTCGCAGACTTTAGCCAATTTTTATGTTAGCCATAGCCTTCATGATTTCTCGTCTGTTGTCTTTTTGCTTTTCTGTCGTCTTTTTATCGTTCATAAGGGTAGAGAACCTCAGTTAATGAATTTTTGTTTTAGTGACGTGGTTTCTCAGAGCACCTGCTTCAGCTACTACAGATTTGAATATGGCCAGACTAGATAGATCTTCGTTAGAAATTCCTTTTTGTTTTTTGTTTTTCATCATGGATTATGTCTGGAAAATATCGAATTTTTACTTGGTTTTCTTAAGTTACTCCTCAAGATCTTTTTTCTTGCGGCTCTGAGCACCCAGCTAGTCTTAGATCAATTTATTAGCTTACTCGAGTGACTTCATCTTTTCGGCTTGTCGTTTGACATCTCCCTCAAGGAAGGCTGCTTGCTAAACCTTGAGTTGTAGCTATCCTATTCTTCTTTCGTGAAGTTCTTTGGTTGCTTGTCTGTCTCTGATCTATTGTTCTTGCATCAAAATCTTTTTCTTGTGCTATGCATTGACTCGTTCTAGCTCTTATTTGTCCATCAACGTCTTTTAAAATTTATTAAGTTATTCTTTCATTTCTTTCAGCTTGTCTTGCCAGATTCTTCCTGGTAACTTAACATGCACTCTGCTAAGAGGAGTTGCATATGTGATTTGCTACAGATCCAAAGAAAGTTCTTTAAGATGAAACTGGGTTGTCAACAAGGTTTATTTAAGCATTTTGATGTCCTCTGTTTCGGAGTAAAGACTGTTTAGCTCCTGTAAATTATCGTTAAGTTAGATCTCTTTCATTATTTTTATGATTAGATCGATTCCACTCAGATAGCTTCGCATATCACTTTTTAGTCTAAGATGAGGGTTAGTGCAGCATTCACGCAGATAGTTTTACAACAATTTTAGGAAGTTTTCAAGCATAGTGTCGATTTGAGCTGACTAACGAGCTTCTGAAGTTCGTCTATAGCACTAGATAGAGCTCAGAAGTTGTTGAATGCATCGCATAGTTTCGCTACAGAGCTATAGTTTAGTAGCCGGCTAGGTCGGCAATCTTTTAACGGCAACGCTGACTCGATCTAGGGTCTAAACTGAATCAATATAAGCATCAAAATCTATATCAGTATCTATGGTCTAAGAAACGATTCTTTGTAGTAATTCTTGAGTAAATACGTCGATTCTTGAGACTTGATCTTTGAGATCAGGATTATTGATGATTTCTGAAATATCTTATTCTGAGTCTGCTGAGGTGAAGGCGAACTACACTTTGAGTAAGCTGCCGAGAATGATGGGCACTTGATCGAGAACCATGAGCATCCAAGCGACAAGGTTTTCTTGCTAAGGAGCGTACATTTCTGATTTATGAGTAAGTGCTGAAGCCACTGCGTCGAATAGAAGGTAAAGCTTATGATTTGTACCGGTGACCTTCATCAGAAGGTTCAACAGATGAGGATGCAATTTGGAGTGAAAGTTTTCGGGTAGCGTGTCGACCAGGTTGGCCAGATATGTGCCTGCGTAGTGTCTGACTGTTCCCATCTGCAGCTGATAGTTGACGTAACCTTGCAGCGTATTTTGGTGTAGTTTAGTCAGCTCGTAGTACTTATGCTGGTAGACGTCAGTGTTAAAATAATTTCTAATTAGGCTCTCCTCCTACTTGTCGTCGAAATTTTGCGTAATCATCGAGTTCGACTCGGTCAGCTCCTTAATTTTCTGCTTGTATTTTGTTATCTGATCGTTCAGTAAATTAAGATGCTTTTGCTGTTCTGCCTTATCCAACAAGTGTTTCTGAATCTAATCTTATAAGTGTTCCATCTATTGTGTCTGAAGGTCAATCATCTCTTGCGTTTCGGCCATGTTGGTCTCGTCTTTGTTAACTTTTTGAGAAAACTACCTTAGCTTAGACATGAGTTCTTTGACCTATTCATCTTTTTTGAGGTTATCGAAGGTCAACTTTTCGACAAACCCAGCGGCATCTGACATGGCTTATAACTACAATTTCATTTGTTCGATTTACTCATCCTTAGATTTAAGCCTTCGTTCGAGCTTGACCAGATCATTTAGTCGGGTTGAGTTAGATTCAATTTCTCCCTAAAGTCTTGCAGTTTTTTCTTTTTCTTCATTAAGATCGCTTTCAAGCAGGGCTACCATTTAGTTTAAAGTAGAGATGGTCTAGTTGAGCTAGTCGTTGCTTTTTCCCTTGCCTCCTCCCAGCATTTAAGCGTTTTTGATCTGTACATTAGCAGCCTACAAATCACCTTTCATTTTTTCATTTTTAGCCTCAAGAGTTTCAATTTTCATGGACAAAGATACGAGCATTTCTTCTCTCTAAGCACCCTCTTATAGCTCAGCCTAAAGTCGCTCTATTTTCTTTTTGAGTTCCCCTTTTTCTCTCTATCCTGCTTCTTTTTGATTTTGAAAGAAAGTTATTTTTTCTCCTAATTCTTTCAATTTGACTTCCTGATCAGCACCAATGCTGTATTGCACTTCAGCCATCTGCAACTTCAATCCTCTATTGATTTCTTCGATCTCCTTTATCTTTCCCTTAAGCGAATCGACTTACTTCATCGTGTCCATCTCTTCATAAGCTCGAATTTTCTCGTAAGCGTTCTAGAGTTCTTACTTTAGTTTGACAAGCTAGCCTGTTTGCTGCCCTAATAGCTAGTTTGCTAGGTTGGCTTTGCCTGATGGTCTAACTTTTGGTGGAGGAGCAGGAACCTTTTTTGGGTCGACTGGTTTGATCGAGATAGCTTTGACAAACACTCCAAACAGCTGATTTTTCTAGTTTTTCTTCTCAATTTTGAAGTAAACAGTGCCATCGAACTAACCATTGTTCTTGCCGAAAGGCTCATCCAACTACACTCCGAAGTAGTCATCCTTTTTGCCTTCGATTTTTCCGATAAAACGGATCACACCCTGCTTGTCAGGGATTTAGGCAGTGTGTACCACTACCTATTGACCTACTTTGTATTTGCTGGCCATTTGAATAATATTACATACAATACAACACGTCGCATTCTATATAATACGAACTTTAAATACAAAGAGTTCATAGTTTAAAAATAAAAATGATTGATTTTGCCTATTAAAACAATATTTTTAAGCTTTTTGTTGTTTTTCGCTATCTTTTATTATTGTTTTTTCTTATTTAGGGTATCTTTAGTGTCTATATATAATAGATCGGTTTTAGATGTTAGACTGCCGAGACCACGAATCAACTCTTTCTTCGACCTAACGCTTCTAGATAAGCAACTACTAATACTACAACGACTACTAATAGCTCTAGCGTTAGTACAAAAACGACCTGAGCAAGTTACGTTTCCCAACTCCCCGAAAAAGCAAAGCCATGCTAGTTCTTTACGAATGGATGTCAAGTATGTACAGTTAGATGGATCAACGTATGATCAGAGGATGCTAGCCTAAGGCTCATGCACATAGCTAGATTGTTCCACAATTGATATAATAGGCAAAAACTATGGAGGATTTGGTGTTTAGATTTGTTAGTTCATACCATGAAAATAACTATTCGGATATTAAACCTGATCGATAGGATGCTAAGGAAGATTTTTAGATAGTTGTGTTGAAATTTATGTATGCAGCTACGAGGGAATAATTTGCAAAAGATGAACAGGAAGGTTTTGGTGTGTTGAAAAATTTACTAGAAAAGTTAGTGCAAGTTGGAGCCGGAGTAAGATAAAAAATGCAATTACTTTATGACAGGGATGAGGCCCAACGTAACGAAACTGGAGAGTTTTTGGAACGATGGTATGCATTTGAATAATATTGGCAGCATTTGATCAACGTTAATGTCATGGCTGAAAGCAAAGACGATAAAAAAGAGACTTTTTACTTGTTCGAGCATTGCCAGCATTTCAAACATATCGCTATGCAAATGCTATAGGGAAAATTGAGGAATGTTCTGATGATGGCACAGCCTTAGACACCCTTGCTGAACACTGCAGTCCATCCGCTTTCTATTCCTCTTAGTTATACTTTTCCTGTAAAGCAGTCGAGACCCAAAGTACTCTTTATTAATCTCGATGGTAGATAGACATACTTTAACTTAAGAGTAGTAGGAGCGTTTCCATCTAATATCAGGTACATAAGTATTTTCCGATAGCCCTGGGGTAGCTAATTAATGGATTTTAAACTATAGAAACCATGTGAGTTCTCAGTTGATGCTTAATATCCTAACGTCAACACCGTTCACTCCTAATTGCTTTTCCGATAAATATAGTAAAATTCTGACAACATTTTTCTGTATCCATTAAATTCCATTTTTCTTAGGAAAACTTACTCTTAATACAACAAACATTTGCCTTTTTAGCAACGTAGAGTACCAGTTTTATAGACATCTTCAGATATCAGATGGCTGTGGGAAGAAGTTGTGGTCAGTCAGGTTGAGGAGTGGAGACCTGATATCGTAATTATCAGTTATAATGGCAGTTTGGATCTCGAAGAAGATGATTTTTCAGCCATGATAAGATAGATCACATTGATGTGTGACCATAGAGTTATGTTGTTTACAAATATGACTGGGCTGTTCAAAGAACCATAAAGTATGTAAGAGTAAGAGCAGGTATAATAAGACGGCTAGTGGAATATGGACAAGGTACAGTTAATGGCTTAATTTTTAAACAAATACGTGCCTTATGACTATTCTCTCATAGATTAATAAAAATATTTTACCAACTTGGCCCTATTCATCAAAATCAGTTCAGGAGCACATTCTCTCAAAACTCCAGTTTAGCACTCTCCCATCAGCAGGTAGTAATCCACTTATATAGATATGCTTTAGGAAGACGAATGCTCTATCTTTAAAGATTGGCAAGCTTGCCACAGTACGAGGGTAAACTTTTTAGTGGAGCTCAAGCCGAATACGTATAGCAACTTTTTGATAAATTCGGAAACAAAGAGCTAGCCGAGAACCAGAAGGAGAATGAAAGTTGGTAGAAAAAAGTGTAAATGATCGAAAAATAACTACAGGAAAAATAAGTAGATGAAATGCTGTAAGGTGGAGAAGAGCTCAGCTAGGAAAAACGACGAAATACGCGTGAACTGGGATATAGGATCAAAGCGATCAAAAACGAGCTTGAAGTTTAATAATTTTTGATACATGGAGAAGGCATGAGTGCATAGACAGAGTTCGGAGAGGTCTTAAGAAGGGGCAAATAGCGACTTTTACTATAAAATTTACAGAGCTATCGTTATAGAGGAGTGTATATGGGTCGATAGTAACCTGACTTCTTAGGTCGCATCCGTTCCTATCGATTTAGTCTAGATGACGGCTAAGATATCGGTCTATGCCCTTACAGTCAGGTTTTAATCGATTAGAAAAGATCTAAAATATTCATAATAAATTATCGTTTGCCTGATGATAGACATGTGATGCTGCATGGAGACCGTAATGATCGAGTTTCTGGTGCTATTCGTATGCGCAAGGTCTAGAATCTTCTTTAACAAGACTTTAATCAAATGAATCTACAAGGAGGTGAGCAAGATACAGTGCGTATTAACTATTCTCACTGCTTTGTCAAAGACAAATTGTATCTATTCTGGCCTCAAGAGTGGGACATAAAGTAAGAAATAAGACGCAAAATGTTAGGTCTGCCATACAACCCTCCCCACGTTAACGTCATGCTCAGACTATACTAAAATCATCAATAAAGACAAGTTTTAGTAGATAATCTCAAGTAGAGTTAAGGAGGCATCCCACCCATCCCTAGACGTGGCTGTCTTGGTTTCTAGACCTCACACGAAGGCAGGTTTTATATAATGGGTGGGGTATATGACAACAGACTGGATTTTTATACATATGGTAGCACAGTCAATATAGCTTCAGTTCAAAATGACACTTTCAATATACAAGCTTAGCCTAAGCGCAAGAAACGAACTAATCAGAAAAATAATTTATTGAAACCTAAAATTAATTATAGGCTGGAACGTAGTCGAGGAGCAGGGGAGTAAGGTGGTGGAGCTATGCTATCAGGAGGCTACGGTCGTATCTTCACCAATTTTCATTCGTTAATATCTTATGAAAGTTACAGTATGATCACTGAACTTGATAGCGTTAGGGTTGCAAAACTTGATAAAAAAAGTTTCAGGATGGTCCAGCTTGAAAAACCATTGACTTTGGCTAGTGTAGGTCGATATCCAGTCGGAAACGCAGGATAAACTTAATAAAGATTTAGCGATGGGGTCAAAGATTGGGCTTTGGCCTAGAGCATCGAGGGCAAATAAAATCGAAGAGTTTTGAGTGTGCTTGAGTAAGATTTCAGAACAAGTGAGTTCAAAACAGATCACAAAAGACAATATCTTTTTGGTTGGGATCGTACTATTCGTTAAAGGATTTACGTTCCAAGATGTTGGTCTCCTTAACTACAGATTCTTTCTGGAGGAAGATGCTACTTGGTCAACACAACTATAAAGGCTTAGAGATCAAATCAGTATAATATAAGTCGATTTGTGATTCCAAAAGGTTAGGATATGGTTTCTTTGTGTCTTGATGAAGATAGATTACTTTTATTGGCTCCTGCGCCTACTGTTCCTCCGTTTGATAGCAAAGTAGGTTTCTACACTCTATATGAGGGTTCCTTAGCTACTTTAAGTGACTTTCTGATGCTTAGATAGATCCACTTGCAATAGCGTTACTAGTTCAAACATCCCTCTTTTGAACAATTTCTTAGCCATAAAACGATTTTCGTTCTGGATTAAAAAATATACTTATTAGGAGGACTGGCTACTCCATATTATAGGTAAGACTATTTATTATAAGTTTCTAAAAACAGATTAAAACTCAGAGTGCGTAAATTGTAAAGCAAAGAGCAGTCGCTGGAGATGACTTCTCCTGTGATCGCGAAGCATCAAAAGGGTTTTGTGTTGTACTCTTTGGCTTCGGAGGTAAAACAGCAAGAAATCATGCAAGGAGAGACTTCATTCAAGGCGGTTAGGGAACTTTGGAAGATCAAAATATAGACTTTTACGCCTAATTAGAGCTGTCAAGAGGAGAGTGCCATTGAAGGACCAGTAAAGTTGTTCCAGATTGATTTTTAAAAAACAATAGCCGTACCGAGGGCGGCAGAGTTTGATCGTCCTCGTATGGTCAAAATAGCTCCTTATCAGCGGTTTTCACTTCCACAACTCAAAGAACACATCCAGAAAATCCTGATCAAAACGATAAAACTGGGTCTGGAAAAACTATAGCCTTACAACGCTCTTCTGAAAGAAATGTTGGCAGGTGATGAGGCCGTGGTTGCTAAGCTGCTAGGCGAACATCATCACAGAGGTAGTACTTTCAAAACATTTTTGGGTATTTTTGACGAATTAATGAAAGAATAACAGGGCAGTGGAGACATTATCTTCAATTCGTAGCTGTACCAGGATATCCGCTGTTTGAGCGGAATGTTTAACAAGCATTTAATTTAAACTGTACTGCCTCCATAACAGGATTAAACTCAGTTGTATCGTTTCTTGTTTGAAGACAGTCAGAGCACTAAAGTCAAGTATTTGGCAATAGGACCACTTATGACAACCAACTTGCTCTTCTTGAGAGTTCGTTTCAAGCAGAATCTATCAGTGTGCCTCAACGAGGTCAGATAAGAGTAGCTATTCTACTGTATGAATTTGCTAAGTTGCTAAGAAATCGTAAGGGAAAGACCCAAACCATACAAACGAGATGAACTTGATGAAGAACCTGTGCCAAGACAGATTCAAGTCACATATGGATTAACCACGCATACCAATCGTCAATGATATCAGCAAAAAACTTTTAAAATCAATTATTTTTACTAATATTATGTTTTTTAGAAAAAATTAAAATACTCAAACTCAAATTTAGTATCAATTTTATTAGTGTGCAATATAATATTTATATGAAAAAATATTTGGCGAGAACCCTCAATAAAAACGACCAACCCAAAACTGCCAAGAAACGACCGGAGAAGTAACGTTAGTAGAGAGATAGTGGCATGAATGAAATGATGACAGGCCACATGGATTACCGACAAACTGCATAACCTTCTGCAAAGGTGGGAGGGCTTTCCCATAAACAAAGGAAGATGATGACGGGTTGTCTCAAGAAATATTCTTAGCTCTACGGTAACAGCAGATAGCAGTTGGTCATAAAAGACAAGATTTTGCAGATTCTAAACAGAGGCAGTTCGAATCGATATATCAATCCTTCGGAAAACTGTATATGCAGAAATAACCCAAGAGTGTGTAGATAACTGCACTAAAGACACATGGAGACGCTACTTACTGAAGAAATAGATAACTTATAGTAGAAATACTGCAATATCAAGTCAGACTAGGCATTTTTCCTGGAAGTTCTGAAGAAAAGATAAAGTGATCCTTTGAATAAGCTACAAGAACTAAGGGAGGAATAGATGTAGCAACAGTGGATGATCGAGTAACTAGACTAGCAGATTCAATAGTTTTCTTTTTGATTTTGAATTGTTGTACTATAAATATCACCTAAAATAACAAAATAATTTCGAGATGATCACTCAGCTTGTTATACCTTTTCAATGGTAAGCGTATACTCTCCACTATATTTTCCTGGCAATCTAAACAGCACCATATCGAAGTCTTCGAGCTCGGCTACAAATTTGATTTCAGCGAATACTCCATTGCCGTTTTGATGCAATCTGAACCCTTCTTCAGGCATGGCTCCTGAGGTTTTTCTTTGTCTGTTTGCAGAGTTATAGTAGTACATTTGAGGTTTGACTGCTTCGCTGGCATTAAAGTTTTCAAAAGTGAGTGCCCAAGTGAACACTGTAAACTTGTGGTTAAGCGCTACGTATACCTAAGTGTTTTCTTATAGCTTTCCAGACATAACTTCAAGGTTGCTAAGCGTAGCGAGTTGATTTCTGAGGCCTTTAAGAGTGATGCGCATATTCCTGACTGCGACCTGATCGGACTATTAGGCCGGTATTTCTCTACTAGCAAAGACGATCTTTTCTACTACTTCGGGTAAAAACTCATAAGCCACACTGATGGTCAGCTCGTATTCTTGTTCGCTGTTTCTGCCCAATCTAGCAGTGATGATATTGGGATGTAGTCCCTTGAGTCCAGCCACCACTGTTTTGTAGTTTACTTTTTAGAGGACTTTGTCGAATGCCTAGTAGCGAGTTCGAAGAGTGATGTCGTCGAAAGAAATGCTGATCTTGGTTAGGATTATTTACTTTGTGAGGACTGGGCTCGGACAGATAGAGAAGTTGAGATGAGAACTCTAGAGTCACTGGTTCGCCTGAAGGAGTGGCTTACATACTAATTCTTTGATAATTATATACGTATCTAACCTTAATACAGGCTATTTATGAGAATGGTCTTAATTAAATTATGACTATCATCATAGTTTTGGCATAGGATAAGAAAGTCCTAACTTTTCAAGAGCAAGTTTTAGATTATTCTGTAAATATTTGACTTTTTCAATATCTATTTCTGTATTTTATATTTCTTCACGGGTGAGTCCGAGTATGATTCTTGAGGGTTGCATGTATACCATGACCGCTTGGCTTCCCACATTCAGTTTCAGAAAATAGTTGTATTTTTTTGGATCGGGATTAGGGTACTCTATCAAATGCCCTTTGATTCCCTTCATGGCTGAATCTCCAAAAAGATTTCTTGAACCTAGACCACAACAATTAAATACAAGCTATTCCTAAAGCTAGCTCAAATCATTAATCTTTTTCTATACGAATTTGACTCCAGCTTATTTTAGTTCTTAAATGAGAACTTTGATTAATAGTTGCATGTCTATCCGTATAGATTTGAAAACATCAGCTTATAGCACTTTTCCGTTGTTTTTGATCTCTACTTGAACGTTTTTATAGGTACTTTTAAGCTCAGGTGGAAGCACTTTGTAGTTGCTTTTTCTGAGCTATTCATCTGCAAGATCTACTATATCAACATCTTTAATGCAATGTGCATACTTTGCATGTTGTTTGAGTTCAGAGTACTACTTAAAACTTAAAGCGTTGAGCTGATCATGTTGAGCTTGATTATTGCTGCCATAGGCGTAGGCCAAAAAATAGCCAGGAGCTACTTGACTTGTAATCATTTTAGAGTTTTCCTTGCCCTATCCTGGAATTCGCTAAGCGTATATAGTCAGCTGAGCAAGAGGATGCTGTCTTATGAATTATTTAGCTGTAAACAAACCAACTACTCCACTGCCAATCACAGCTGCCTTTTTAATACCAGGAAGCATGTTTCTAGTTTATTATTTATGCGTAAATTAAAAGCTATGTGCGAGTTTGAGTGCTTCGATGGCGCTGCCTGGAGCCAGAGAAATCCCTGCACCTCCATGACCATAGTTGTGTACAATATTCTTGCCATTTATCCGCTGGGCTTTGAGCAGGTTGCCGCCTTAACGAAACGGTCTCATTTGTGCATATATAGCTGTAGGTTTTTTATCCAAAAGGTCTGGCACCCACAATTATAATCTCATAATATTATGGAACTTTTCATCATCTTCAAAAAACATTCTAGTGCGCTAAAAATATATATCGAATCTCTTTTTTATAATATAATTGAGTCTATTTTTGTGTATTTTTTTATTATTTAGCATATTTTTGGCGTCATTTTTTGGTTGGGATACAGAATCATTTGGCTATGAGCATTCCTATAATGTTTTAAGTCTGTTGAATGCTTGTTCTCAAGTATTTTTGTAGAACTTCAGTGAGTACTTGCATGCATTTATGTCGTGCCGGACTGTTATGTTTGGTTTTGACGTACATCAGCGTATTAGCTATGCTTTCCCACAGCGGATGAAGTCTCAATACTTCTGCCAGTTCGCTCATAACTTCAGCCTCGAGAGCGATATCAAGAGTCACTAGTTCCCATAAAAAATAGAGTGCTGTTTTGAAATGCTTACCTTAAATCAATTTCTGTTTTTGAGTCTTGTAGTATTCGAAAAGTTTGATAGGGTTATCAGGACTGTACTGCCAGTTCCAACCTCTGCAAAACTCACACATACACTCTTTACCGCCTATTTTTTCTTTTATTAGCATCTGTCTATGTCTAGTCTATTCCAGCAAGAACTAAAGGGTCAGTATTTGTTACGGCTAAATGTTCTGAAGCGAAAATACAAAAATCGAACCTTTGAAGTACACTGCTGAGCAGTTAGGTAGGCAACTGTGTTGAAAATTCTTCAATTAAAGCCATATTCCCATCGGCTCTCTACCAGTCTACAAACTTTTCGGTTAAATCATGCTACGTAGACAAATAGCATCAACTTCTTTATCAGAAATCATATCTTCATATGTTTAACCTATCAACTATCCGTCAATTTATGTTTGTCTGGGTACTTTTCTGAGCTGGCTTCTGAAACCTAACGAAAGCCAGTGGTAGTTTTTGATTTGTTATATGAAATTAGTGTAGTTTTTGCCGAACTAAGAAGCATTTTAACTGTTGTAGTAAGCAAGAGGTTTCAAGATTGCAATAAGCTCAAAGGCTTATATTTTTTATTTAGATCTATACACTTTTGTTTACATAAGCTTTTATTTAAGCCGTTAGAAACCATCCTTTTATGGCTAAATATTCTTCTTTTATTTTTACTAACCCTTTTCAGATTTTTATATATTATTTTTTGCCAAAAGTTAGATTTGTTAATGTGAATACTATGCAAATACATTATCTCTACCTTAAGTGATACGTATCCAGTTAAATATACCGATCTGAGTCGTTACATAGCTCAGGTAGAGACTATTAGCCTGCTAAAAGTTTTAAGGACTAATTCTACTGATGTTTTCAAGTATAGGTGGTACTTCTGATATTCTACCTAGTTACAAAAGGCATGCCATTTGTCGATAGAGTGCTTTGACGTAGTTAGGATTAAGTGCAGTTGCGATTTCTCCATAACAAAGCGCGTTGTCTAGCAATCTTAATTCGTAAAAGCATTGCATAGAATTTGCGTATAAAATGGCTCTTTATTCAACTTGCTGACGTTGAGTGAGCTGTCCTAATGCCATTTAATACGAAATTAGAGCTTCTATATATTTTTTTTTCTTGAACATGCTATTGGCTTTCTGCTTGAGATCTTCCCAAGGCGAATGCGTCTTGTTGATTTAAACTTAGGACTGGATCAAGCAAGCTACGAGGCAGCTCAAACTGTAAGGGCTTTGAGGCAGTTGGTATGGGCTGTAGAGTTATAGATCGTTGCCGTAGAGCGTGAATGCCATTTCTTTCATGCCGTCGCTGTCGGGAGGAAGGGTTAGTAGTAACACGCAGTAGCATCGATTGGTGGAGGCTAGATCCAGGGCAAGACAGAGGAAGGTGTCTCCGTAGCTGGCTAGAGAGGAGGGTACCACAGCAGTCTGCAAATGCGTATGTGTATTTTAACGTTGGTGTTCTGGCCCTCGACCAGTAAAACTACTGGTCTTCGATCGTAATGGGTAGCTTTGGGAGGCGGATGGTGTACGAATTGGAAGTATGGCGCAACGCTGTGACTAACTACTTAGAAATTAGCCAAGTATCGTGGTAGTAAAGCGTGGAAGTACTACTGTAGAGGTGGCGGTTCGTCCTTGGGCAATAGTCGCTTAAGAAGCAATCTATTGATGTATTACATTGTTATTATAGTACACAGACAAAGATTGGGCGGTAGTAGTCTTCAAACTACCATAAGAATCACATAATAAAAGTATTTTTAAATACAGAATCAATTTGTGAGCAGTTAATCTATAAATAAGACTAAAGACTCTTTTTTGTAACAAAAATGATTTATTTATTAATCTTGTATATTCATAGCAAATAGTATATTAAAAGAAATATCTATAACTGAACTTTTTTTTCTGAACTTTTTATGATTATTTGATAAAAATCAGTGAAAAAGCTAATAAATTTGATTTTAATTAGTTTTCAATTTATATATATTTAGACTGCTTGATAATGAATCGAAGAACATAGGAAAAAATATAGATTCTCAAGAATCAAGCCAGGATAGCTTCCAGAGCTATTTTCAAGCAATTTGACGCAGACAACAATGGCTATCTCTAGTAGAGCTAAGTGCTACGTTTCTTTAGGTAGTTGGGAGCTCAGGAAGGATTGGCAGTGTAGGAGTGGGACCCAGAATCGATGACAAGACAGCTTGAGGAAGTAGCCGACTAGAATGGAGATAGGAAAATCAGTCCCTAGGAGCTTTCATCGCTGTTACTGAAGATTTTAGTAAAGCAGAATAGAGGCTGATTGTTTGTTCTTCTATTTTAGACATTCTAATAGTAACTTACTGTAATTAAAACTAAAAGTTTCATAAAATAAAATGATAAAACGATTAAATAGTTCAAATACAAGTAATTATTTTAATTTGCTGCTTCAAAAAGTTATTAAAATGTACTAAAAGACTTTCTTGTTTATAAAATTTAAGATTTTAACCAGAAATCAATTTTTCTAATCGGATTAAATTTATATTTGGAGTGGAGGCTTTGTTTAAGCTCTTTACAAAATACTTAGTATGAGATCCATTTGAATTTAGTGGTGTTATAACTGTTCTCTTTATCTGGCCTACTCCTATCTTCTTACCCTCTACTACTCTCTCCTACTCTCTTACAAATTTCTTCTTATTCTGCTCTATTCTTACCTCTCCTGGTATCTCATCGTTATGGCAGTGTTCTATGCTTGAAGCGCTTCAAGTCGACTTGTCATGGCTATGTTTTACCTTCGTCCTCTGACAATAGTTCTCGCTAGCGCCTAAGGATTAGGGCCTATTTATCTTTATATGATAGTTATGGCATCTTTGAGAACGCTCATCCTTGGCACTGACTCTCTCTACTGGTTTTCCCTCTACCACATCTCCCTGTTCCACGCCTATTTTAAGTTTTTAAACTTAGGGATGCTTAAAATGTCAACCTTTTCTTTTTTTATAGCTCTGAACATATCCATCCATAGACCTCTAACTGAAGGATAGGGAATAGTCAGACTCAAGGGCTTAGCATCAATCTTGAAAGTTATCTCAATCTCATTTTTTACCAAACTTATATTTGAAATCTGCGAAAACTCATACTAGGGCACGTGCTCTGGAATGCGCTAGAGCGGCAACTGGGTATCGATAGGTAACTGCTTAGCGATCGCTAGAGCAGTTCTTTGAATGTTTCCGCATGTCTGATTTTTGTATATTTTGATAAAGACCAGTCTATCCTCCGTGAAGAAGAATCCGCCCATATCGATGATCGAGTAGAAGATCTAGTAACTTTGGTCTGCTAAATACTGTAGTTTATCCTTGCTTTCGTCGTATTATTTGCGCAATTACTTACGCTTACGGAGCTGCTCGACTTATATCATACAAAAAGTATTATCAAAAATAAAAAGTTACAGCATGGGTCATTTAAAATATCTTTGCAAAATTCATAAAATTATTACACGATATGATATTTTTTGTTTATCTGGCCTTTATTACATCTTTAAATTTAATAATTTTTTTAATTGAAAATACATAAATATATGCAATCTATCAAGAATCGTTGGTTTATTGTCCTGAGGCGACTCTGTATTATTCTGAGACCTAAAAATCTATATCTTCCGCAGGCAATAAGTTTATAAGATTAGCCCATCCTGTTTCAACTTTCAATTGACTCTGCAGCGTCTCATTTTACTGCTTTAGTTCCTCTAAATTTTGTCGACTTGCCGTTAAATCGATATCTTGTTTGTTGACTTGTCTGAGTGCTGTGTTAAGCTTGATGGCCAGTCCTTAGCGATTGTTACCTTGTTCCTAGTTCAGAATTTTCTGGATTTAAAGCTGAAAATTGTTGCTGTGTCGATATAGATGATTTGACTACCTTGGATTTTTGGATTATGATTTTTTTTGTTGGTAGCAGTCTCTGATTGAGCTATAAGTGGGGTCATTCATAACATTATCACCAGCCATCATTTTGTTCAGCAAAATCGACCACAATTTCTTGAGACGGTGTTGATGTTTGAAGTAAAGCCTCAGAGGCTACTCGTTGTATACTGACTAAAATGTAATTTTAATCCTGTTGTGGTTGACATCATGGTCCAGTATCATAGATGTTTCGTACTCTTTTTCAATCTAAGGTTCAAATTTGTGGGGTCTTTTTTTAGATGGTTAGACCTTGTCGACGACTACCAGAGTAATCTGAGGAATACCATTAATTTTTTTCGATTTGCTGATTTTGAACATGATGATTTTGTAGTGACTAAAAAAATATCCCGTATCGATAATCGAGTAAAAACATTAGTAAGTTGTGCATTATTTGTACTTGAGGTCATCTGTCATCTCCAAGGAAGTTCCAGGTTATTGTTTCATCATATCTGCAACAGTAATCGACATGCCTGTAATCAATTTAATTTAATAGTTGAATCAAGTATTAATCAGGATATCAATCATCAAGAAGACATGGCGCCTTGAGCATTATTAAATAGATTTATAAGCTGTTCATTGAAGTAATTTTTTGTTTGTCACCATAAATAAATCAATAAAATCAGAGCAGTTCAATAAATAAGCCAAAAAAGCACTAATATTTGGTATATGATTAAAAAAGATAGTTAAAACATAAATACACAAATAGATGGTCACTGCGCAGGGTCGCTTATCCACTCTTATTTGCTTTTTTATTTTTTGTTGTTCAAAGCATCTAGGTACATTTCTCCAGCTTTGAGCTTTATATTACAAGTTTCTGCATCTAAACTATAGTACATAGGCAGTTAGGCATATTTTGAGCTTTCTAGCAGGTTTTAAGGCACAGCTAAACACGAAGAGACTGGTTCTGAATGAAGGAGTGGGCGATCTATAGATTCATTTTTAATATTATTAAAGATTTTAACACATTTAATCTAAGGGGCTACACTAAAATATATTAGAATTGGTTTGTCTTTTCGATGAATTTGATCACCAGGCATCATCTCTCCTTTCCCTTCTATCTCTTCTATCACCTCTATCTCCTCTATCACCTCTTTCACCTCTGTCTCCCCTGTCACCTCTATCTCCCCTATCTCTGTCACGTCTGTCTCTATTATATAAATCTTTATACCTATTATAGCTATCCCTGTCTCGATTATCTCTGTCTCTGCTTCGTCTTTCCCTTCTTCTGTCTTCGTGCCTTTTATTTCTGCTTCTACTGCGACTTCTCGACTCTTTTTCTCGCTTATTCTTCTTTCGCTACTCTCGTTAAGCGGCTTCAGCTTATTATTTGCTCAAACGTAAGTATCCTTTGCCGCCACCGAGCTTACGAGGTCGCCATCTCAGCACAGTTCTACCTTTGTCAAAAATATGGTACCTCTTTCATAGTCAACGATGATTCTAGAACCGTCGATTTTTCGATGGTTTGCGTTCTTGTATGCTGCGACAAAGTCTTCGTGGGCGTCGAACTCAACGAAACCGTAGCCTCTGGAGTTACCCTCAGCATCTTTGATGACTCTTACCGATTTGATGATTCCATATTTCTGGCTGATCACATACTTACCTCAAACTCGTACTTCAGCTATTTTTCTGTAGTCTTGTAGCTCAACCTTGCAACTATCAACGTCTTTTCGGGGTCAGAGATGATATTGTTATCGGTGAAGGGATTCCACTATTGTAAATCTTAGGTAATTTTCTTTTTATTGGCTTCTTCTTTTTCGCCCTTTATTCTGTTTCTTCGTTCCTATTTGGTCTATTTGGCTTCAGCTTCCATAAGATTTTCGTTGGGAACATCGAACATGTCATAAACATTTGGACATGTAGTAGTGACTGGATCCAAGGGACGGCATTTGTTCTTGTCAGGTCTCCTAAGGAAAGACACTTAATTGGCCTTAAAAAGTTAGAGAACGTCAATAGGCATCTCTCCCTTCATCTCATGGAACTGCTGGTAACGTGTAGTTTTATTTAGCTCAAGACTCTGACCATAGCGTCCGTAGTTGTTTTGTTGCTGACCTGTGAGTGTGCCTGTGAATCTAGCAGACTGCGAGTACATGTAGTACTCGTTTTGACCCTGCATTTAAAAGAGATTATATCAAAATAAATCCCAAAATATGATTAAAATTTAGATTAAAATAAGTTTTTTAATGAAGTAGTAGTGTCAAGCGTTCATCATGGGTAGTCGTAACGTGTCTTTGTCCTGAGGTATCTAAAAACAAGACAAAACTGGCTAGAAGGCAATAAGTATTATTGAGGTATTTTTTGTGCAAATGTTATGAAAGATGTCGTTTATGAGTGCGTTGTTTACTTAGCCACAGGCGAAGTGAATGTTTTGTTATTTTTGTCGTAAAAAATGCAGCCAGGCTTTGCGGCCTAGTTCTTTTATATTTGTGTTTTCAAATACGCCCTCACCTAGCTAATTGTGATAGTACTTCCTAGTAAAACGAAATCGATATTATCCTACGGCCCTAGACTACGCAGGTCGACCTAGAGAGCCGTTCCTTGTTTACGTTTGCCTGCCTCTCCCATACCTTTCATCCTTCCGACTTATACTGTTGATTTCATTCTATGACCGCCCAAAGACCTGCTTTCCTTCCTTTATAGCCCAAATATTTTGTGACCCAGCTATTGTGAAAATACTGTCCGGCAGCTACCTGTCTGCACGCAGTAAATGCGCTGATCTACTTAAAAAAATTCTTACCTAAGTGACACAAAGCCTACCTTTTTACTATATTATGTACCTTTTTTCATGCATTTGTACCCATGATGATTATTATTGAAAAAGAAACAGTTGACTCGTCTTGTCTAAATTGCTATGAAGTGAAAGCAGTGATGACTTTTTGTAATGCTCTGCGTATAGCTAGCTCCATATCCGTTAGATAATCGTCATTTTAGACTAAAAGTACGTGAAAGTAGTCACGAAAGTAATCAGTTTTTAGAATGCCGCCTTGCCCATCATATACTCCAAAAAAACTAACCTGCTTTTATTTTACTGTAGTTTTTGTTAGATTAGTTACTATACAGATACGGTCTTCGTTATAAGTCAGTACAGGTCCAGAATGCGAGTTGGCCGAATAGCCCCGTATAATTCCATACTGTTTTGATGAAGTTTTGGCTTTGTCGATCAGACACTGCATACCCTATTTTTATTATTTTATGTCCCTTAAAGATATTTTGAAGGAATTAGATCCCAGATCGTAATTTAACTTAGACTGCGACTTCATTTAAATTGGCTATTTTCTATGCATCTACATGGCCTACTTTCTGTGCATCTAACTCGACTACTTTCTGTTCATTTATGTTATTTCTTTCCTGTATACTTAGATACGATACCTTCTTATATCTGTGTACTACCTGTATGCTTCGATGAATACCTGTATTTTTCGATGACTACCTAAGTACTTTCATAACTACTTGTATGCTTAATTGGCTTATTTTTTGTTCTTTTTCTGCATGAAACTAGATTTGCTGCGACCGTGGCTATCGAGAGTGGCAGTGGCACGTGTGGAGCGTTATCTTTAGATGGCGCGGCAGTCTATATCTACGCGTGACATTGTTATAAGTGTTTTGGGAAAGATGATGGATGTCTTCAGAGAAGGTAGATTCTTTTAAAGAATTTTACGCGCTAAAAGATCGCCTCTCGATTTGTCTCCGGACTACATCTACCAATCTCAATCTGTTATATATCAAATCATCTTAAGAAGGATATCAATATATTTAAAACGATAGATGATTTTAAATATAAAGTAAATTAACATATTAAGTTTAATGATTGACATACAGATTATCTATCTCAGAAGAATCCTATCAATCTGAACATGTTTTGTTCTTACTCTTCCTCTTCTTCCTCTCGTTACTTATGTGCGACTGTGTTCTCTTTAAAAATCTAATCAATCAACTGGTCCCACATCTTTTGGTCTATGAGGAACTCGTTCTGATCTGGTTGCTTTATAGGGTTGTTGAATCTTTCTTAAACGTAGTTGCAGTAGAGCGAATCGCTTTCAGATTTTTATTCTCCTCGTTGGATGTATATTTTGCCTAGCTATGTTTAAATCATCACGTTGCAGCCGAAGTGCCCTGTGGTCACGTGTTTTTCGAGGAAATTTGTGCAATTTGTGCAACATTTAACACCGCTGAAAATACATATTCTTAACTTGCTTGTAAAGCGCTGACAGTTGAAACAACGACCTATTTATTTATTGAGATCTACCAGATCATTAGGGACGTGATAGAAGTTAGTACGCTCTATTCTTAAACGTTTGCGGAAGGACTGAGGCTGTTTAGTCTTGAGAAAGGTCATCAATAGAGAAAGTTATACGTACTAGTCATAGGCCTATAGATTGTTTTGATAAGCTAGCAAAGTCTACTATGTCAAGTTCAAAGCGGAAGGAAATGGATGATCTGGACTGATGAGATGCTTCACCATCTATATGATAATTTTCAGATGGGGGTCAGTGATAGGCTTAGTGGTTATCAAATCGTTTTTTTTCGGTATTTTTTTGCCAGTTTGCCTGATGATAGCTAGCAAATTAGACAGAGCAGGGAGATGATTGTTGATAAAGAATTTGGGATGAGTCAAAAAATACAAATAAATTTGATAAACTACTGACTTGTATAGAACGAAAGCTAACTCCTGTTCCTAGAAACTAGGTATTTGAGACTATAGTGCAAAATTGTCTTATTTAAACAAAGCAATCATAGTCAGAAGCTAATCTTTGAATGTGTCTACAGCTTAGTTTACAGTAGATATGCCAGAACCATTTTGTATTTCCTAAGGATTTACCTGATTTACCTCTGATTTTTATGCATTAGAGTGTTTGTTTTAAGCAGAGCAATGTTTGTTTGGAGATTTTTGTCGTTTTTTAGAGGAATCAGAATGAATATTCAAAGTATTCGGATTGCTATAGTTGATGTCCTAAGGATTTGGTAGTCTAATGTTTGAATTATTTTTGCAAAGAAAACATTAAAACTCATGATTGTGGGTGTTTAAGCTAGATAGATACTCTATTTCGCAGCTTTTGTGTATTTTGTGACCACAGCTGCGGATCAGTAAGAAAGGAGACGAATTTTTGATCATTTTTTTTGACAATAGATGACTAACTTTGACGTGGCAAAGACTATTAAGAGGCGATTGACGATGGCTGAGTTTGCAGTGAATACATGAATCGCTTTGCTAATCCTACTATTCAGAAGACTAACTGACAGCATACTAAGCCAGAGCTTTGTTCTGTTTGCTCTTTAGCTCAACCATTTTTCTTCTCTTGAGACTTTTGGCTCTTTTCAGTTTGTTTAGCTTTTACATATTTTAGCCCATTTCTTCTTCTTGTTGTTTGTTGACATTAGTTTTTACTAGTTTGACCAGTTCTCTGTTGAATTCTTTGATGAGTCCCTTCTTATCTAAAGCTTCGACTGGTATTGAGAGTAAAAATTAAAGATATTAATTTTGTTTGGTTTACAGATAGAGCATGACTAGTGAAATCAAAATAAGGTTAATGGAACCAAGCATGTAATCTTTGGAGGGTTTTTGCTAGACAGGATTTTGTTCGACATAATCCAGAAACAATCTTAATGGTCTCAAAAGCAAAGGTGCGATTTCAGGTCTGAAAATATAAGAGGTCAGTTGAGTAGGGCGTGAGTGATTGAGTTTACGATTAAATCTATAGATAACCTCAGGACATATCTTAAACGGTACGTACTCTGAAACTACATTGAGATTAGTGAAGTATCCTTGTTCTTCTTACTCCATTTAGACCCTCGCTTTGTCTTCAAAATTTTAAACAATATACTTTTTAAGTAGTTTATCGTTATCAAGCCATCGTTCAGCCATATCTTTGAACTCACTTTTCTTTAGCTATCTGCTCATATCCATCAGCTATCGATACAATCGGTGAGATTGCTCAGGCATGGCATCTTACAGTTCGTTGCTGATGATTATTTCGTGAAGATTGGTCTAAGCTAGACAGAGAAAATTGTTGTACATGCCGCATATTTTCTGGATGTTTAGATTTAGCTTACCTTAGACCTAGTAAATCTCTCCATCCTACAATTGACGATTTTACAGCAACAAAGGACGCAACTGCTACAATTTTTCAATCACTCGATCAGTGTGGATTTTGAGACTATTCTACAGAAAAACTATTTATGGCAATTTTGGCTATTTTAATTGTTCTATGACGGGTGGTAGTAGTGCTGAACTGCCCTGGTATGATTATAAAAATTGTGCTGTATAATTCTTGGATTGATCTTCTTTTGCTGAATCTTGTTTTATAGCGAAGAAAAACATGGTAAGTGCTTTGTAGGTAGTATAGTAGAGTGCAGTTTTATGACGAATCACGTTACCTTCCTAAATTTCCTGAGTTATTATATAAAAATCTTCGCCTACTGTCTTTTCTAGAGCCTTTAGTAGTTCCAGAGTAGACATGTCAAATTATCCTATAATTTAACGCAATTCTTGCTATTCGAGAGAAAAGATACGGTATAGATCATAATGAAAATATGCGCATATTGATAAGGCAAAAGTTTATTCAGCCTTCAGAAAGGTATTCTGATTATTTAAGATCGCTCTGAAACTAGGTCTGATGATCTTGATTAATAGCTATTGTCTATCTGGAAATTTGTTAACGGCTTTAATCACATCGATTATCCAAGATCTGTATGTATTGCGTAGTCGTTAAAGGTTGCGACCTGATTGATGAGTTTTATTGAATTTCCAGAATAAAGATATATCGGCTGTGAGTAGTGTGTGTCTCACGATCATAGGGTACTCTTTCCATCTTGTTAAGAAACCATAGTAATCAAATATTTTTACAAAACAATGGTTTTCTTCACTACTGGACTAAAATGGCAGATCCACCACTAAAGGCCGTATTTTTCCCTAGTCTAGCAAGCGAAGAGCTGTGGTTCCGTCTATTAGTAGTTGACTGTCTAGATTAACCTTATCGACTACACGCAGAACATCGCTATTTTATCTTATTAATCTGCTCCACAACTAAATAAACAGTTTTTCCTTGATTGAAACTACTCCAAGAAGCTATAGAAAAATTCTAGCCATCTACTCAAAAAATGCAGCATCCCAACGAGTATCTAATAGTTTTACCAGAAAACTATCTGAACCATCTTGACATTACTCTTATGCTTAAGCATGACGTTTTCGGGAATATTTCATAGTATTTCGTTGTTTTTACTGAAACGGAAGCAATAGTAATTAAGCCACTGCTTTCTGATAAAGATAGCTGCCATTAATATATCGTTTGAGTATTTTTAACACACAAACCATAGGAAGAATTTTCTTCTGGGTGTTAGTTAGTTATTAGTTGTGGAAATCTATTGCGAATTAGAGCAGATAGCTCATTTATTTTAGGAACAAAGCGTGTTATTTGCTAGGTATCGGTGAAGGTTCTTTGTAATTAGAGTG
>Ga0169931_10003470_pt1 | contig 24953 bp, 23 predicted proteins | sample Kivu_15m_20L_FD_129675 | JGI IMG/M metagenome (GOLD analysis project Ga0169931, IMG submission 129675) | Freshwater microbial communities from Lake Kivu, Western Province, Rwanda to study Microbial Dark Matter (Phase II) - Kivu_15m_20L... | ecosystem: Environmental > Aquatic > Freshwater > Lake...
GCATCTTTCTTCTCGTCAAGTTGCTTTTCTTCTGGAGTAAACGTGGGTGCTTGTTCTTCCGCCACACCTTGCTTTACGTTATGAACCGGAACGATTTTGCTTTCATACTCACCGATATCAACAACATACGCCGGTGACTCGCCACCTTTGCCTGGGTCATAACGAACTATCTTTCCTGGCACTATTTTATCTTTATGCGGCACTCTTACAATAGTACCAACTTTTAATATCTCTTTGCCTTGACTGCCTGCAAAATTTTGACCTGGCGGTTTGTGTCCGCGTGGATCTTGCAAACCTTGTAGTCTATCATAGGGCATACCGCCAAAACTTGCTTCCGCCACGTCTTCTTCAAAATTGCTCATGCCACCAGCGATAACGCCTTCATTTGCTTTTTTAGATTTATCATAAATTTCTTTGCCGGCTGCTCCGCCTACTGCGGCAGTTCCAACCTTTGCGGCTCTATCTAGATTTTTTTCTATTTTCATAGCCTGACTTGCTATGGCACGTTGTGTCTCGGGAGTCTTAGGTAAATCTTTTGCTCCATGCTTAGTAACAGCAGAAACAATTTTACTTACAGCCCCCTCATTACTTACAGCATCATACTCTAAACTATCAGCAACACTGTTAAGATAATCGCTTGCTAATGTAATATAACTTTGTTGCCAACCCATTAAACCATCATCTTCTGTTCTATTCTTTAGAACTTTTAAAATACGCATAGCATTTTTTGCTGCTGCATACATATCGCTTTTTGCCATTTCAACTTCATGGTCTCTGCGATCATGTTCTTTAGAAATAAAGCTTTTATCCTTACCCTTCAACATACCAGGAAGTATAATTAAATCTTCTTCTTTTAATTCATCTTCTTGTATTGGCTCTTCTTTTGCTTGGGCTGCTGCCTTCTTGTCTATGTATCCAGTATCATGCCAAACTTGTGATCCAGTCTTAGAAGATGTCGCGCTAGGTCTAGGTGTTTCTATAGGCTTATCGGTTTTTTGAAAGAACTCTTTTGATTTTTTATAAACTTTTTGAAACTCATCAGCATCCATATATTTTAAATTGTGTAACAATTCTTTCACTGCACCTTCGCTGATAGTGTTTGCATACTTTTTGCCCTTAGTTACCTTAGGGGCCTTTTCGGGTTTGCTACGTGTTTGTAATTCACCTAAGGGTTTTGCTACTGATGCGATAGAACCTGCAACTGTACTTTCTTGAATATCTTTAATTTTCATGATGGAATTCCATTTTATATTGTATTTATCTAAAAAACGGATTCCACTATACAAAAGAAAAAGCCCCTTTCGGGGCTCTTTCTTAACGACTATCGTTGCCGTCTTTATCTTTAAATGTGAAGCCTTGTTGCTTCTTTGTATCAATATACATAGGTCCGATGTTATCTTGTAGATACTGCTGGTTTTCCATACAGAATACATAACTACCGCTATGACGCAATAGAACTCGCTTATCAACCCAGATACGACCACCAAGATCGCGCCAGTTCTCACAGAAAGTCCAATCTTCGCTATAATAACGATTCTGACGCACTGCTGTATCAAAATAAGTTTTAAGATGCTTGTCGTACTTAGGATCTAATCCGATATCATTCTTATACTGCTTCACAGCAGGGTGCGCATTTAATTTTTCAAAACAATGCTTCTTCATCAATAAAAAGCCTGTGCCAGCCTTGCTAACTTCCTGTAGACCGTCCGGGCCTTCTTCTGCGCCCTCAAACCCGTTGACTACCCACTTGATGGGCATAGTCTTCATTGGATACAATCCGCCGATCACATCTACGTCTCTGTTCAATAGCACTAACAAGTGCCATGGTTCCCAACCAATGTCTGCGTCAACAAAGAACAGGTGAGTAGCGTCCGGCATATCAAGGAACTTCGCTGTCAGCGTGTTTCTTGCTCGACTGATCAAACTCTCGTTGACCATTGTTTCCAATGTCCAGTCGATACCCAACTGACGGGCAGTATTCGCCCATTTGATAAAACTCATAAATGTAGACTCAGTAAGCATACCACCGTAACATGGCATTGCTATATGAACTCTGGTAGTCTTAAGATAGTCTACATTTACTTGAACTTGATTTTGTGCGGGTGCAGCGGGGGTCTTTTCTTGATTTTCTACTAACTCCTGTACCTTTTCTACGGGTACGGTCGCTTCTTCAACTTTTTGTTTTTTTGCCATGTTATCCTCTCAAAATGTATGAATATTTAGAGTCAGATGATGTGAGCAAAATTTTTATTTATAACGTCAATTAATGAATTAGCCCATAATTTATTAGATGCAATACCGCCATGGCATAGGTCTCTTGCCTTATCAACGAACTGAGCACCAAATACTGCTTTCACGGTATCATCTTCATGTTTATTAATATTATAAACATCATTGCTTTCAATTATATTATTAATACCGTAATTTCTGAGATTTTGTAAAATTACCTGTCTATAAAATACATTTTGTAAATAGGGATAGTTTTCTTTTAATAGAAATGCATAGAATTCATCTTTTTTAGAAGGTGTGTAAGTGTAAAAAGACAACAAATATGCTACATTTGTGTTTATTACCTTATAAAATCTATTAAAGTTGGGCCATTGAATGACTACTAATTTAGGCTTATGTTTTGCTTTAGATAAAAAACCTAAGATGTTTATCATGGTTAAATCTGGTCCGCATCCGCCTATTGAGAGATTATAATATGCTTTTTTAAAATGTTGAGCGACTAGATATGAATAAGTTTTTTCTAATTGCAAGCCAATACCTTCTGTATGACTGCAACCGGTAAATAAAATATAATCTTCCGGTAACTCATCTATGTTTATACATCTATGTCCATTTGAATTATACTGATAAGTGATGGATTGTGTTCTATAAATCCAATCGGTCGGTTGAGATTCACTGTTACGCTTTAAATTCTCTTCTGAATCTTCAATTGTTAAAAAGTTTACCGTTTTATCAAAATAAAGGGCTCTGCCGTACATGCCGTCTTTAAAATATTTTATAGGGTTCATGATTCGGGCAAATAGTCCGCTGATTCTTTAACTTTCTTTTTTGGTTTTTGACCTTTTTCTTTCATGTTTATAGCAATTGCTGCTTGTTGTGCGGGATTAACTGCCTCTTCTATTTCTAATTGTTTTTTTACTTCTACTAATTTGTCAAGTAAAACTTTTTGCTCTTCAATAGTAGCCTCAGGTAATAATAACTTTATTTTTTCTAATGCTTCTTTTAACTTGCGACCTTTTGGTTTTTCACTTGTAAATTTCTGTAAATTATCTTTTGCAATATTCATCATGTTTAAAACTTCCTCATCCGATAATGAAGGACTCATAGCCTGACGCCATACACTAAACTGTTCTTGTTCATTCTTGCTAGGATCTAATAAAACTTGACGCATCGGTGTCGCTCTTGGACCTTCATGGTAATCTTTACTGTCAATATCACTACCCGGTGCCTTAGTGTCTTGTCTACTCATCACAGATAAACTATCTAGTCCAAATGACTTATATGGTTCAACACCTGTACTCTTTGCCGGCTTTAGTAAATATCCAAACGCATCTTTTTGATCTGCACCTACAACTAACGCAACATCTTTGTAACCCTTACTACCTAAATCTGTTAATACATCATTAAGTGTTGGCTTATCTGCTGTTGGCAAACTAAAAATATTTTTGTATTTAGGAAATTTCTTTTGATACATTGATAGTTTCATTTCAGGTGGTATAGGATCATCTTTACCGAAACTACGTGATACGATAAAGAATGGACTTGCACCCGTACTTTCTGCTTGATGTATAACAGATGTAACTAACGCATCATGACCTGTGTGACCCATGCCACGACCCCAACCAAGCACTGCCTTTTTGCCTACTTGCTTTGCTTCTCTTACTGCGCTAGCCTTAGGACTCCAAGTTGGCTGATCAATTGCTTTTATGAACTGTCCGGGTATATCATATTTGAATTTACGCCCTGGATGTGCTTGAGCATAACCTTCTGGTTTCGTTTGACGTATACCGCCGTGACTTTGTTTACTTAATTGATTAATAAGTTCAGTTTTTTGTTTTGTAATCGCTTCAATCGCACCAAGCGTTGCAATTAATCCTTGTCTATCATTCAACATAGCCTCAGCCTTTTTAGCACTTAGATTAGTCTCGGCCCATGCCGGGAAATCATTGGCTAGACCTGTTGTACGTAAATGCTGATTGAGATATGTGTATAACTCTCCGGCTGGTTTGCTTAGTCCAGGTTTAGGTTTTAAATAATTGTCAATTTTTTGTGCATGGGTTTGTATGAATTTTTCTACACTATCAAGCATTTTAGTATTGATTTTTACAGGATCTTGTACAAATGTAGTTCCCTGTACCATGACATCAGGCGTGCTTAAATTACTTGCTTCAGGAAATCTACTTTCATCACTTGATCCTAAAGTTGGATAATAACCTGTAGCAGCAACACCTACCTTCGCTCTTGATATTTTCTTACCTAAATCACTGTCAGCAGGTATATGAAACTGTGTAATGTTTGGTTGAAAGTCATATGTGTTTGTTTCTTTATTGAGTACAGGCATAGCACTTTGACCATCTGGTTTAGTACCTGGATAGAATAATAATCCGCCTTCAATAAATCCTTGCTTTGGGCTGATCTTTTCAAAGTATGGCCAAAGTACTGCAAATTGTTTTGCAAACTTTGCACGTTCTTTGGGGTCACCGCTACCAGTTCCCATAATGAATTTAGCAACATCTTGCGGTGACTTAGTTAATGTTGGTGCACCACTCTTTGTTTGTGTTTGACCACGCTTCAAGTAAGCCCAGGCATTCTTTGGAATCATCATGAAGTTACCTTCTTCATCACGACCCCAATATACTACAGGCATACCGTCCCATTTCAATTCAATAGTACCACCAGTAGTTGCCATATCACGTAATCTTTCAACTGCGTGTAGTCCACCATGACTACCATGACTTAATACTAAATCTTCAATGTGTTGGTACTTACGACCAACATCTTGTGCTTCTGCTTCTTTAATTTCCTGATCTTGTGATTGGTCTATACCTAAAAAATCTTTTACTTGGCTAATGTCTAAATTATCATAGGCAGTTTTTGCAAGCGCGGCGCCTGCGCCTAGTGCTGCTCCCACTTTACCTAACTTGCCTAATTTACCAAGAGTACCTACTGTTTTTTGTACAGGCGGTGCATTTTTTGCAGCAGCTCTACGACCTGCCATTGTTTTGTCATAGTCTGCCCACATTTTCTTTTCTATTGCGTCACTGGCATCAAACTGTTTTTTTGCCAAGTTTGCATAATTAATAATTTTATTTTTTATTTCTTTTGGGGGTTCTTGACCAAAATACATATAACGATCTACCATTCGTTTTGTATAACTATCCAAGGCATAGTAATCAAATTTATAAGGTGGTAGTGTGTTTTTAGGATATGCGGATCTTGATACAAATCGTTCGGCACTAGCACTCATGTCCGCAGGAGATAGTTCAATTTTTCTTTGTTCTAATGTAGTGGTTGGTTCTATCCAACTATGACCACTGCGCGCCATATCCATGATTTCATTCCTACGTTTTTCGCTAGGAATTTTATTCATTATAGATTCTAAACTACCTAAATCATTAGCAGTTGCGGTTGGGCCTAATAATGCTTTTGCAATTGTATCTAAATCGTCAGAGATCAAATCTGCTTTTTTACCTGCAGCATCCCTGCGATATAAACCTTCATCTGGGCTCCACAACATTCCTTGACTAGTTGCTAATGCATTAATCACTAGCTGCTTGTTTACACCCTTGTATGGACTGCCTTGCGGAATATCATGCCTATGAAATTGTGCTACTTTAGCAGCATTAGGTATAACTTTAATATCTGATTGATAAAATTTTCCGTTCATGGGTATTCTTGTATGAACAGTTACCCCTGCTTGTTTTGTTTGTATCCCTTGTTTTTGAAAGAAATCATTTAACGCTTTTCTAGTTGTTTTGGCATCTAGTGTTCCAAACACACTCATCAAATCTTGTAATTCAACCATACAATCAAGATCATTTGATTGTACTACTTTTCCGTCTTTATCAAGTCTAGGTTTGTAAACGGAACCTATTAGGTGTAATTTAGTTTTTAGTGGATTAATAAACTTTTGAGTTGCAGCCGCAAGAGGTTTACCGACCGTAATAGGGTCCCAGTTAGTTTCAACATCAGGCCAAATATTACCACCTTCTAACAATATCATATCAATAACTCATTTTAATAAAATTAACGATTCCTTGTTGGAAATCTTCAATCTTTGCTCTCATATAAACAAAGTTACCATCTATGTTTGTGTACATACTTAAATTAGCATTAGCACTGTTATCTAATCTATAAACTTCAAAATACTCGTTTGTAAGTTTGTTTGCTGATAATGTGGCCTCAATTACTAAATTACCGGTGAAGTTAGTTGTCTTTAAATTAATAGTTTGTAAGTCTTGATTACCTAGATAATAGGCTGCTGCAGGTTGCGCATTACCGGTTAAAGAATAAACGTTTGCTGTGCCGCCACCATCGTATGTGGTTTGAGGAAATAGAATTAGTGTAGTTTGCTGGCTCATTGTGGCTTTACGACCTCAACAATGATTCCTTCGCCCACAAGTTCTTGTGCTACTTGTTCTAAAGCCTGTTGAACGTCTGGCCCGGCAATATTTGCAGAACCCTTTTCGCTTTCTTTAACGATTTTACTAAATTTGATGACTACAACATCTTCAACTATCTTAGCCATAAATACTCCAATATTATTAGAGTATTTATCAGTTTTACGGTTCTTTGGCTAAAACATAAGTTTTGGCCAGCATATCAGGAAACCACATAGCAAGTATAGTTAGCATTTTATCGTCATTATACTCTACAAAGTATGATCCATGCATATATCTATAGGGATGCCAATTATTATGAAATAACGATGAAAAAATAGCCTTGCTAAAGTTTAATGAACTATACATACCCTGTAATGTAAGTATATTATCGCTGAAGTCTTTGGGCATACGCTTACCTTTAAAGTAGGTACGATACTTATATTTAGGTTCTTTCTTAAAATACATGTAATTTGGACTAAAGCACTCTACTTGTGTAAATTGTACTTTAGGGTCAATGCTGTCTAGTGTTTGAAGTAATGGTAGATCATTACTAAAAAAACTGACATTATCGCCCTGAATGCGTATCAAGCATTTTTCCTTATTAACTACATTACGCCAAGTAATCAACTGACTTATGCTATCCAAATTAACTTCATCCCAATATTCTTGCCAGTCATCTTTGAGTATTCTTACTCCATATCTGGGCTTATTATCACGAAATTTTTCCATACGCGAAACGAAAGTTTCTAAATCGTAGGTATAATAGGTATAGGCAGCACCTTGTATAAAACATACTGCCCTATATTTAAACTTACTGAAATACAGTTTGTTACGTTTTTCAACTTTCAACTTGAATGATTCCATCTTTACCAATCATAGCAGTCGCCTTTTGACTGACATTGAATACGATATTATTGTTGTCAATCACAACCATTATGCTAGCATTATTAATCTTTTCAAAGAGAATCTTCTTTGACAATGGAACACGAATTAATTCGTCAATCTTACGTGCAAGAGGTCTTGCACCCATCTTACTGTCATAACCCTTCTCAGCGAGATATTCAACAACTGGCTCGCTTAAGTTAAGAGTGATGTTGTGCTTCTCAAGCAATGCCTTCTTGACATCTTCTGTAAACTTGACAACAATCTTCTTGATTGAAAGCATGTCCAATTTCTTGAACTTACAAATTTTATCCAGACGATTTCTGAATTCTGGCTTAAAGAAGTCCTTGAACGCCTTATCATCTTCACCAGTCTTTTGTAGATCACCGAAACCGATGTTGTTGCGTTCACCGTCAGCACTACCTAAGTTACTAGTAAGAATGATAACGCAATTCTTACAACTGACTTGTTTACCGTTGCTACCAGTGATGCGACCCTCATCAAGAATCTGCAAGAAGATATTGAAGATATCTGGATGTGCCTTTTCAACTTCGTCAAACAATAAAATTGCATGTGCATTCTTGCTAAGGTCACTAATCAGTCTGCCGCCTTGTACTTGACTATCGCTGAATCCAACATAGCCCGGAGGAGGACCGATCAATGAACTGACAGTATGCTTCTCGCTATACTCACTCATGTCATATTTCAATAATGGCATATCAAGATTTTTACTTAACAACCTTGCGAGTTCTGTCTTGCCAGTGCCGGTTGGGCCTAAGAACAAGAAACTTGCGATTGGCTTTGTCTCGTTGTTAATACCTGCAAACGAAACATAAATTCTATCAAGTACTTCACTTACAGCCTCGTCCTGTCCATATAGTTTGTCTTTGACATTAATTTCAAGATTGGTGATTTTCTCTAGATTATTACCCTTGAGTTTATCGGCAGGTACTCCTGTGAACTTTTCTACTTGCTCAAAAATAAGTTCTTTTGTAATATCAGCGCCCTTATTTTCAAGAACCTTTTGTTTCGCACAGGCAGCATCAAGCAAGTCAATGCTCTTATCAGGATTCTTACGATCACTGATATATCTGTCAGCCATTTCAACAGATGAAGTAATAGCATCTTCACTAATTACAACATCGTGAAAATCGTTGAGTCTAGTGCTTAGACCACGCAAGATTCTAATGGTTGTATCAGTACTAGGTTCATCCACACTAACCTTATAAAATCGTCTCATTAAGGCACGATCCTTCTCAAAACTTTCATAGAAATCTTCCCAAGTAGTTGAAGCAATAACCTTAAGTGTACCCTTAGTGATTGCAGGCTTGATCATATTAGCAAAGTCAACACTGCCATTATTGGCACTACCTGCATTCTGCATCATGTGTGCTTCGTCAATAAACAATATAGACTTTTTCTTGGTATTCAATGCTTCAAGTACTTGCTTGACTTTCTCTTCAAAGTCACCGCGATAACGACTTCCTGCAAGCAAACTACCTATTTCAAGACTATATAACTCATGCCCTTTTAAAAATTTGGGCACTTCATCATTTACAATAGCACGGGCAATACCCTCAGCAATAGCAGTCTTACCAACGCCCGGGTCACCGACCATCAATACGTTGCTTTTGAAACGTTTAGCAAGCACGTTTATGATATCGTCAATCTCTTTGTGACGACCGATCACGGGTTCAAGTTTGTCTTGTCTTGCAAGTGTAGTCAAATTGGTAGTATATTCTTCAAGAATCTCATCAGCCTGAGTCTCCGTAAGATTAGTAGCGAATTGTCCGCCCTTGTAATGTTTTTGCCAGTGGGGTAAAAACTCTTGCTTATGTACACCATACTTCAACAAGAAATAATGTGCATGGCTGTTACCTTCAGCGATAATACTCAGGTACAAGTCAATTGTAGTAACTTGTCGACGACCAGTAAACAATACTTGTGTTACGCTACGATTCATCACACGCTCAAGGCTATTAGTCTTTTTGGGTGCAGTTTCTTCTTTATTTTGAATAGCCTTCAAACTTATAATATAAGCCTGAATTTCGCTAATCATCAAATCTACTTCGCAACCAAAACTGTTCAAACATTTCTTAAATGGTTGATAAGAAACTAACGACAACAGTAGATGCTCTACAGTTACATATTGGTGCTTATTCTCTTTGGCAATAGCAATTGATTGTTCAATAATATTTTCAATTTCAGGTGAATTATTCATATTCTCTCTTATTTAGTTTGGACGATTCTGTAAAATACTCGTAACAATATCTTCATGTATATTATCAGGAATAAATGGTTTAATCAAGATGTATTGGTCTCCGTATCTATCACTATTAGCAATAGGCATTCCTTTGCCTAATAGTTTAACTTGCATATAGGGTTGTGTTTTGGGTTTAATAGTTACCTGTAATTCTTTACCATCAATAGATGTAAATGGAATCGTAGTTCCAACAATTAAGTCTAAAACACTAATTGACTGATTACAAAACAAATCGTTGTCCTGTCTTGTAAATTTTAAATCGGGTAATACCATAAATTCCACAAGTAATATAGTATGTTCTATTACATTATCATAACGTAATTGATCGTGGCTTTTAATTCCTTTTGGAACACGTACTTCTAATATCTTTTTTCCTGCAGGTGTATTAAGTTCTAAAATTTTAGTTGCGCCATGATAAGATTCCATTAAACTAACATTAATTGTTGTACGTAACATTTGGTTACCGGGTCTGCGCGTTCCAGGATGCGCCTGCCCAAACATTTGGCCAAATATATCATTAAGGTCCATCCCATGAACGTTCCATTGAAAATTACCGGGACCTTGTTGGAATCCCTGGAATCCCTGCGGGGTAGGATTATCATATTGTTGTCGTTTTTGTGGATCGCTTAATGTATCGTAAGCTGTTTGTATTTCTTGAAATTTATTGGTGTCGCCGCCTTTGTCAGGGTGATGCTGACTGGCTAATTTACGATATGCTTTTTTGATCTCATCGGGCGTGGCTGTCTTGGTTACGCCCAATACAGAATAATGGTCCATGCTTTATTTTAGTATAATATTAAGTTACTGTCAACCAATATTTTGGTTTTCTACTTTAGGTTGTACTGAAAATTTACCTGCAAATTTTTCAAGGCCAGTAAATCCTAAACCAGAAATTACGATCCACATCATGCTATCAAAGATTGATTGTGTGATTTGATAGTCAGTAAAAAGGTCTACGAAAAACCCAATCATGCAACAAATAAATGCTAATAAGGCTATTACTCTTTTTGAAGATAATGCACTGATATCATCACTATCAGCAAGCATTGTTTTTAAATTTTTCATGAAATTCATATCAGAGGCCTGCGTTAGTTATATACTTTCTTATTTCTTCATCAAGTGTGTCTTTATTATAAATATTTTTACTTGGCAATCCTGCAATTTCTCTATAATCATTTAACTCTTCGTCACCTTCTTTGTTAACTTTATAATCAGCAGGAGTTAAAATCATTTTAGATTTAATTTCATCTTTATCAGCAGCATATAATTTATCATCAATTTTAATTTTGTAACTGTCAACTGGTTTGCCGGTTAGCGTTTCTAAATCTTCTAATATTTCTATAAGTTTATTAGGTACATTACTTCTACGGTTCATCTCAACAAATACTAACCATTTTCCCTGACTTAATTCACCTTCACTTACACTCGCATCTAATATAAAATCATAACCTAATTCAAGCCAACTAACTAAATCTTCTGCTGATAATTTACTGTTGGTTATGAAAGTAATGGTTACAATATCACTATCATCGCCCATCTTTGCAGAGTATTCGTCTATAGAGACAACTGGATTTATCTGTCCTTTAAAATCGTGATAATCCAAACCTTCTTTTATTAATTGATTCATAACCTTAACCTTGTGGGTTTTGTTGATCCTGAGTCATTAATGATTCTTTATCTAAATCTTCATCATATGCATCGTCAAGGTCTTCTGTATTAATAGTAGCGTTTGCTAATTCTACTGAACCCTCTTTAATATCATCCATGAGTTCTTTGGGTATAGTAATTTTTATTAATACAACTTTACGTTTTATACTTTTAGGATAATTGGTGCCCTGTATAAAATCATCTGGGTTTTTGACTTCGATAGGTACTTCAAGATCCTTTTTGACACCCTTTAATTTAATACCTACTTTTTTAAGTCTTTTGGCGGCTTTTAAATCAGGCATTAATTTTTCAGGCCACATGAAAACGCATGATACTTCATATGGAGTAGGATCCGGTCCCTGTACAAGTTCACCCTTTAACCAATTCTTAAAAGCATATAAGTTACATTGATCTAGGACGCGCTCAAAGTCAAGTAAAGTAGACATTGAACCATCACTTGTCATGATGCCCTTAATAGTATCAGCGATACTTACGAAATCAACGTCACTAAACCATTTGTCTGCTATTTTGGTCATATAGTATTTATCAACTTATCGGGATATTAGATAGGAACTATGAGGCAATGATTTTATATTTATCAAGATTTGCTACGCATTTACATACACAATTAACGTTTGTTTTTTATTTTAAATATTATAGACTGTATTTTTTAAAGGAGATACAAATTGAGCAAGAGAAAAACAGGTGCTTTACGTAAAGAACAAAACAGAAACATGCAAAATTACCAAAAAAATCACTTCAGTATAAAAGAATCTAACACAATAGATTTTAATCAAGAAAATTATAAACGACAGCGTAAACCGATAGAACTGCTACCGCAGTCAGTCAATCAAGAAAAATACATCCTATCACTAATCGACAGAGACTTAGACATCGTAGTTGTATCCGGACCCGCGGGCACCGGCAAGACATACTTGGCGATGCTAGCCGCGATCAAGTCCCTAAGGAACGGAGACTGCGATAAGATAATATTGACTAGACCTGCGGTAGCGGTCGACGACGAAAAACATGGATTCTTGCCCGGTGATCTCAACAGCAAGATGGAACCCTGGGTTCGTCCATTGCTTGATATTTTAAAAGAGTTCTATAGCACTAAAGAAATAGTCCATATGTTAAATGAGCAGATCATTGAAATAACTCCACTGGCATTTTGCCGTGGTCGAAACTTTAAGAACAGTTGGATCATACTTGATGAGGCACAAAATGCTACACCAAGTCAAATAAAGATGCTATTAACTCGTATTGCAGAAGGAAGTAAGATTGTTATAACAGGTGACGTAGAACAAACTGACAGACGAACCACCGAAAATGGATTACTTGATTTGACTTTTAGATTGGATAATTTAGGGATCAGTGGTATAGGAGTATGTCAGTTTGAACCTAAAGATATACGCCGACATAGAATTATTGAAGATATTTTAAAATTATATAATTAAGATTTGTCCCTAACTAAGTTAGGTCCTTCTTTTTCAAGGATCTCTACCATTTTAGGATAAATCTTTTTGTAATAGTTGTTTAGGTCGTCAAAAGTCTTGTTAAGCCTTTTACCCTCTACAACACACTTGTCTACGTTTTTTTTACCGTAGTCAAGTATGATATTACTATTTACCAAATCGCTGTTCCTACAGCGTTTTACGAACCTTGCTTGCTCGTCAATCTGCCCATTTGGTTTTCTATAAAAAGTTAGTAATAGGTATCTCATGATGTTAACTCAATTAGTGTTGCTGACAAATTAATTTCTGGAATACCGACAAGAGATAAATTTGCCATACCGTTTCGTATTTTGATGATTGCTATGTCTTTGCTAGCATTATCCTTGCCCCATAAATCAAGGTTATCGTACATCCATTGATAGATATCTTCTGCCCTTGATTGATTAGTATTTAAGTAATCAAGTAATGCTTGCCTACCTTCTTGTATTTTACCACCTTTGAAGCATTCAGTTGCCTTAATTAGTAATTCATCCTCAGATGTTTGTGCGCCAGAAGGAAGTGTTAGTTTACCACTCACACTTGCAGGCTGAAGTTTATTTAAACATTTGCGTAGATCAGGGTATGTAGCGCGAACATATGTATCAAGCGTATCTAAATCAAAATCAATACCCTCTGCTACAAGAATCTTTGCTGCACGTTCAGTGAAACTGATAACATCAGGATTAGATATCTGCATTTCATGGCAGCGACTCTTGAGTGCAGGAATGATCTTGTACCTATAGTTACAAGTGAGGATATAGCGTACTGTCATGTGATACGCTTCCATATCATTTCTCAAAGCGGCTTGCGCGTTAGGAGTGAGATAATCCGCTTCGTCTAACAGCACAACTTTGAACTTGCCAAACGGCATAGTCTGCACAAAACTGTTAATATTTGTGCGTAGATTTTCAATACCATTTTCACGGCTAGCATTGATTTCTAATACATCAAAATCTTCAATACCCAATTCGTTGATGAGTACTTTTGCTAGTGTAGTTTTACCGGTGCCCGGTTCACCGCTTAACAATAAATGCGGGATACTTTCCTGTTTAATCCAACTTTCTACTTGCTGTCGTTGTGTCTCGTCAACAAATACATATTCTGATACAGATTTAGGTCTGTATGATTCTACCCAGAGTTTATTTTTCATTTAACAACTATAACTAATTTAATTAGGTTTGTCAACAACTAGATGTCCTTATCGCTCATCGTAGCGTCATAAACTGGTTCATCACTGACCAAAAGGACATCGTTAGGATCAACTTTACGAACGACTACTTCGCCGTTTTCATCTTCTATCTTGATACCGCGAGTCCAACGACCGTGACTGACCATGATGTACTGCCCGACTTTTAATTCTGTTACATCAGGGCCTAGTGCATAGATTTTAGCCCAGCGGGGACGAATGCCTGAATTTTTCATATCATCATTAACTAACACAATACCGCCCGTTGAAATTCTCTCTTCAAATCTCATATCGGATACGATGATAGTATCATGTAAGGGTTTGATAGTTTTACATTTAATTGGATTATAGTTTGCCATATTACTTTCTTTCTTGATTTTTAATTTTTTGGATCTCGTCATCTAATTCATTTAGATATTCTAATTCTATTTCTTCTTTTGTTAAGGTTTCATTTTCTTTCTTTTTAGGTATAGCAGAACGGTTACTTACGCTACCTTGATATCTTTTGCCTACTTTTTCAGTAACAGGAATAATTATCTTACCTGTATCATCTATAGTATCACCTCTTGCATTAACTTTTTGATTGATACCTACAGCCCTAACCTTTTCATTTCTGGTAACTAGGGCTTGCATATCTAGTGTTTTACCTTGTGCTGTACGGTGTCCGGATTTCATTTTATTACCTCACTTTATAAACTCACTTATTGGTAAGTCATAATATAAACTATTTATTTTGTGAACTCCTAGCAAAAATAATACAAAACTCGCTACACTACTTCCTCTACCCACACCCCATACTATGTTATTTTTTCTCATAGTATCAACCAAATACTTAAGATATTGTAATAATGGGAACATATTTCTTTCTTGAAATATCAATAGTTCTTCCCCTACCCTTTGTAACTCCTGATCGGTCTTGCATTGTTCAAGTATGTATTTGGCAATGTCCATAGTTTTGTATTCTTCGGGCATCTTCCAATTGTTTTGTTGCATAGTATCAAACTCTTCCAATGAAAGATTTAGAACAATATATGGTTTTAATTTGGGTAGTGCAGCGACGGCAGACACAATAGATACAGTATTTTCAACTATAGCCTCGTTTAAATTAAGATTTGTATTTTTTAAATAAAGGTCGCATAAATCATCTTCGTCATAAATGATTTGACCATATACGTCTATTCTCATCTACGTAATATAACTTACTTCTCTTTCCAAGTCAAGCCCACATCTTTCCAATCATTTTGTTCAAACAGATTTACTATCTTATCTTTTTTAGTTTTGTTATGTAGTGAAAGTGTGTTTTTATTGTACCAGTGTTTGCCTGCAAATTCGGCTGCCGAAATTTCATAATCAATATGGAACTTGATTAGATTACTTAATTTACTTCCAAATATGATATCTGTCATTACTATACGTTTTTCCATGATAGCATTACATTTGTTTATAACTATCATACCTACTATTTGATCAAATGGTTCTTCTGGGGTCGTACAGATTTTAAGGCCAGCCTCTCTATATTTGTTGATAGCCTCTTCTTCACTTTCTTTAATAATAACTGCACTATCAATATATTCAGTTAAAAAATAATCAAGCCTTTGAATCGCAATATTTTGCTCTATAGGATTTTCGGTAAGTATTTGCATGTATGCTTTCATCTCATACAAGTTTACAAGAAATTTATCTTCAAAATGTATGGAAGTTAAAAACGTAAAGTCTTTTTCAATTTCTGCGTTCATCATTTTTTATCAATCTTCACTTGTGACATAATTTTCTGTGCTTTAACCATCTCGTCTATTTTCTTGCTATAGGCATTTTGATAACTTTCTATTGCCATTCTAATCTGATGTAACAAAGGTTCGTTTCTAGTCCTATATGCAAAGTTAAGTTTTGCTGTTAACCCCGACATTTCTCTTTGTAATTCCTCTAATGTTTTTGAGGAAAGATCGTTTATAAAAGGATGTTCCATATTAGAACGGCTGTAGTGGAATCCTGCGAAAGATATCTGGACCATCAAATACTGTGTAATCAATAATATTAGTAGAATCTTCTATTCCTTGATATTCGGGTCCAGCAATGCCATTATACCTTGTTAAACTTACTGTTATATTACTGTTACCTGACCAAAAGTTTTTAATATAGTACACTTGTTCGCCGGACAATCCTACGTTAGCAAGATTTGAACTTGTACCGGTAAATATTATTGGACGATTATTAGCAATGTTTGCTATGCTACCACTTAACGTTATAACGTTCGGTGCTGTAGTGCTAGTGATGTTACGATTAACTGCATTTGCACTATAATCATCTACTGCAACATAAATGTAACTTACAGGATTTAATAACATAGTATTACCAGTCACATTTGATGCGACAGCAATATTTGCACCGTTTACTGTAGAAGAAACCGTGAAAGTATTTGCGCTAACAACGTTTCTAATATAATAACTGTTTCCAACAACAATATTTGCTTCCAATGAAGTACCAGTAAATGTTACAGGTAAACCCGAATATAAACTTGATGTACTACTTGTAGTAAAATAAGGATCAGTATTAGCGCCTGTAATAGTAAGTTGTGAAACATTAGTAGGCATATAAACTGTGCCATTAGTGTCTCCTAATCTGCCGGTGCTAGGTGGTTCGCCATACTGTATTGATGTACTCTTGAAAGGACGATTAGTTGGTTCAATATTTAAACTAGTACCGCAGTCAGTAGTAGTAAGAGTCAATGACATTTGAGTTGAGTTATATGGGAAGGTGATTGCAGGTCCTTGACCTGTCAAAACAAAGTTTTCTAATAAAGTACTATTTGTTATTGTATTTGGTAAAAAGATATATGACTCTACGTTCGCATTAGGTCTGTTTAGTTTTAAACTTACATGACCTTCTGTATTAGTAGGAGCCCAACTTGAAAAATTTAATGTAATATTGCCGGCTACGGTGCCGGTCTGTACGTCACCTAAACTGCAATTAATTGCTACATTACCGATTAGTGCGTTGCCTAAATTATAAGTGGTTGCTCTAAATTGTAATGTGGCAGCATTAGCAATGACAGTATTAGCCATGTCATTGTTTAAAACACTATTTGCTAAAGCAGACTTTAAGACTACTTTATTTTGCAGATCGCTAATTTCATCTCCGGCAATATCAAGATTAGTTTTGATATTGGTAAAATTATCACGAAATCCTTGTGTAGTGTTATTCTGTCCCGGAATAGGATAATTAACATCCAAACTGTTTGTATTAATACTGCTCATTTAATATATTCCTTATTGTATTTATAGTTCGTCGTTTACCCTTAAATTTCTTGTGTCTTTTCAGGCAGTATAGTTTTTCTTGGAAATATAACGTAGAAATTCTTGCTGTCAGCAGGATCTGGAGTTGGAGTCGCGCTTGGGTATTCATACCATACACTAGGTTCTATATTAGTTAGATAGTCATAAGTTAATTGTTTATCAACTATAAATCTGTCAATCTCAAAATCTACTTGATTTAATGTATAATTCCAATTTTCAATAATGTTTTGTCTTACAATTTCAGCATAACTGATTGGATCAAATGTTACAATCATTGCTCCAAAATTGGTATCGTCCTCATCGTATAATGGATAAGCAGGTCCCGGTACAGGAAAGTTATTATCATCATATGATACTGATGTACTAATAACTATTTCTGTGCCAGATAATATTTGTTTAATATAATAAACTTGACCATTCACTATATTTCCAAACGTATTTCCAGTAAACACGATTGGTCTTCCTACTACGAATCCCGCTGTGCTTGTCACCACAACTCTGGGCGGCAATAAGTCTGTTTTCGCAAAGGTTTCCGTTGCACTAGTGATGATTTTCTGTGCAGGTTTAAGATATGCAATCACCCAAGCAGGGGTATATCCTAATGTGTTCCCATCTAACTGCTGCCCTGTCATCCATAATGGTAATAGATCAGCATTATAATCTGCACCTAATTCTAACTCTACTCTCTCGCGCATATTATCTATACTGTTTGGATATAATATTTTTGCTTTACCTGGACTTAAACTTGTATAGAACGTTGGAATGCCACCGTTAGTTAATAAAATTAATCCATCCTGAGTTAATAATTGAAATTCTGTAAAGTTAGTTATGATTTCAGCAGGCTGATCAAAAATGTAAGAAGTGTAAATGTCTATACTGCTTGTATACCAAGGTCCTAAATTTAAATCAATAAATCTAGGCCAATTAATTACAATAGGAATGCTAGTTGAATATCTATAGTCAATGCCATAATTAGGATCATATACTAATAAATTATCAATAATATTACTGTAAACAACTTCATAAATTAAATCATTATTTTCATCTTTAGCGATAGCAGTGCCTATTTGTCCTAATGTTAAATCTTTCCAATAATGATTTTTCTTAACTGCTTCAATATATTCATCAATATTACTTGAATAGATTCCATAAGCATGAACAAATGTTACATCTTTTGCTTTACCAAAATTAATATCATTTGGTCTATACAAATAATTACTTGGAATAATGTTACTATCAGTTAGTAAGTTATTAATTATGTTTCTATCATTAGCATCAGGAGTGCATTTAATATACAAATTATCTGTTGGAATATTATTGTGTTGATTAATTGTTAGTGTGAAATTTTGATCGCTAGTTATCAAATATGTATTTGCTGAACCTGTACCGTTAGCAGATCCGGTCGCAATAAAAATTTCATCAAATGCCTTGCTTGAGCCTGCACCGGTACCAGTGCTGGTAAATTTAGTTTCAAATGCTTGTCCATTACCTGAACCAGGACCTGATGCTGTAAATATGGTATTAATTGCTGCAACATCAGGTACACCTATAGTATTCCATGATGTATTGCCTAAAGATTGAATAATATATTCTTGGCCTATACTAAAATTACCTGCATCAATTAAATTAGCACCGATAAAGATCAGTTGTGTAGCATCTAGTCCTACATTTGAAATTAGGTAGTTATTACCTATTTTAAAATTTCCCGCATCAACTAGATCAGCACCTATGCTTGACCATGAGGTTGAACCTAATTTATTAATAAAATACCTTACATTTGCTCTAATACTGTCAGATGTTACTGTATTAAGTACTTCAGGATTATATGCACGGACTGTAAAATCAAACGTTGTATTAGCATTATCTAATGTGAATACATCATTAGGTTGATATGCTACAATTCCGGTAATTTGACCATCTGATTTTAACTCTAGATTCGGTGGTAAAGGATTACTGTTAGGTGTAAGTTCATACAATAAAGGAACATCCGCCTCAGCCTCTACTACCTTAAAACTGATGTTGGCATTATATAATATACCTAGATTACTATCGCTTAACCAAGTTATTTTATCAGTCACACCATTTGCAATTTTAAATATAAATTTAAAATCCGGACTGTTATAGGGTTCACCGCCTATTTCTTTTGTAACTCTAGCTGTAAAACTAAATTCTTCAATATCATTTACTGCTATAAATCCTCCCGGCACGCCATATATCCAACCAGTTTGACTATCGCCTGTAGCCCAAACTGGCAATCCTGAAATTAGATAGGTAATAGTTTTATTATCAAAATCACGTCCTAATAAATGAAAATTAAAGAAGTTATTACTTTGAAATTCTCCGATATAGGCTTGTTGAGTTAGAGTATATGTCGTTCCTTCTGGAGATACTGAACCTGCCAGAGGCAACACATAGTATCCAAAATTAGTTGAGTCATCTTCTATACTATATGTAGGTGGTCTTGTATTCAACAATACCGGTTCTCGTGTATATTCAGGTAATGCAGGACCTCCTTCCGCTATAGATAGTTGTTGATTAATAACTGTAATACTATACACAGCACGATCATTGCCTTTAGGACTTAATAAATCTACAGTAAAGTTATAAATTTTCTTTTCCGGATCTCCCCTATTTACAGCAGGTAATGTTACATCCATATTACCATTTTCTGTAGTTAAATTAAATGTGCTTGCACCTATTGATGTAGATATACTAATTTGAGTTGAGCCGACAATTTCTTTTATATAATATGTTGTGCCTGCACTAATACCTCCAAAACTAGTTCCACTAAAAACAATAGGTCTATTAACACTAAAGTTGGCTGTACTTAATACTGTAATATAATTAGTTTGTTGATCTGCTGCAACAGCAATAGTATTACCAAGTGGTAATGAGACTAAGTTTAAAGGTGGTTCTGGATAACCTCTTATTAAACCTGCATCATTGATTTCTAAGCCCGGGGGCAATATGCCTTGCAAAATTCTTATAACTACTGGATTAGTAGATACAGGATTAATATAGGTAATTGGTATTTCTACCCATACGCTATCTAATGTTTGTAATATACTTCCTGATGGAATACTAAACGACGGAGTTGCCGCTCCTGTAATTGTAATAGTAAAAGTTCTATCGCTAACAACAGTCACACTACCCCCCGTAGCAAATACTCTTATAACAAATGTTGAGGTAATGTCACTTGATACAATGTCCGGGGTGCCGTAAATTTTACCATCGTCACGGAATTGAATACCTTCCGGGAGTGAGCCACTTAAAAAAACATATTTCGTTATGGTGTAACCAGTACTGGCTGATGCCTGCACATTAAAAGACATAGAAACTTGAGCCGGGTAAGTTCCGATACTACCTGCATTTGTTTCCCATGTGATAGGGTTACTCATTTAAAAATCCTCAAGCGTATGTAGCCCCAACAGTATACCATTGTGTTGACGACATTGCAACATATTGTAGAGTTGCTCCTGCACCTTGAGATAAAGCAGCGTTAGTTGCTAATGTATTAATCACAGCACCTGCAGCAGGATATACAAGTAAAGTATTAGCACTTGTATTTGTTAATACGATAGCCATGCCTGCTACAGCAGTTGGCAATACAACACCTTGACCAGCACTTACTGTTGATACAGTATTAAATTCTTTTGTTATAACAGTTGCATTACCTTGTACTGAACCTGCGGCACTTATGCCTGTTTGAACACTACGTATATGATATGCTGATGCGGTGACGTTTGCCCCGCTGATATTTCCAGACGATGTTAAACTAGTTAGTGTACCAACACTTGTGATATTAGGTTGAGAAGCAGTATATACAGTACTGCTTACAAGAGCGTTACCTACTTGTCCTGTGACATTACCGCCTGCTAAATTTGTTAGCCCTGCTCCATTGCCATAATATGCACCGGTATTAACAATTACATTTCCTGTAACTGTAAGATTATTAACTGTTTTATTAAATACTAAATTAGCACTACCTGCGAATGCAGCAGCATCATTAAATTGAATCTGTGTGTTAGAACCACCCGCAACTCCTGCGCTGCCTGTAGCACCTGTTAAACCAGTCGCTCCAGTGGGTCCTGTTAGACCAGTAGCACCTATTCCAGTCGCTCCAGTTAAACCAGTTGCTCCAGTAGGACCTGCTATACCTGTAGCGCCAGTTGGACCAGTAGGACCTGTAGTACCTTGTATACCTGTAGCACCTGTGCTGCCTGTTGGACCAGTGATACCAGTAGAACCAGTAGCACCCGGTGTACCTGCAGCTCCGTCTAAATTAACTGACCAAGATGTATATGTACCGCTACCTGATGTTGATGTGACGTTGACAATGAGTTGTCCGTTACCTGTAGCGTAAGAAGTGACTGGACCATTCATTGATATGCCGGATGCGTTTGCTATAACAATATCTTGTTCTAATGTATAAGCTAGACCAGTACCAACAGTAAGAGTCTTACTTCCAGTACCTATAGTTAATGAAGTACTACTTGTGGTAGCATAACGATCACCGACTGGACCAGTAGCACCAGTAGGTCCTGCAACACCTGTAGCACCTGTCGGACCTGTCGGGCCTGTTAGCCCTGTAGCACCTGTTCCAGTAGCACCTTGAGATCCTGTAGCACCTGTTGGACCTGCAACACCTGTTGCACCAGTAGTGCCCGCACCAGTGGCTCCTTGGGCACCAGTACTACCCACCTGTCCGCCCCCTGATGTTATTGCTGCATAACCTGTAACTGCACTACTAAATGTCAACGTAACTGCGTTAGCATTTGTGAATGCAACGTTAGGATAATCATAACGTCCAACATATGATTGATTTGCACTATCGATTGGTTCAACATTGACATATTGGCTGTTTAGATTATGAACAACTGTCCATGTACTACTCGATACACTCTGTGTATGTACATATGCGCCACCTATAGCAGTAGGACCAGTAGCACCGGTTGGACCAGTAGCACCGCTTCCTGTAGCACCCTGCGGCCCTGTTGCTCCTTGCACTCCAGTAGCACCTATTCCAGTAGCACCGGTTAAACCGGTCGCGCCTGTTGGCCCTACAACACCAGTAGCACCTGTTGGTCCATCAATGCCTGTCGCACCTACTCCTGTAGCACCTTGCACGCCTGTAGCGCCTGTTGGACCAATTACCCCAGTAGCCCCCGTTATGCCTGTTGCGCCAGTAGGTCCTACGTCACCAGTCGCACCTGTTATACCTGTACTACCTTGTAGTCCGGTGGCTCCACCTATGCCTGTTGCTCCTGTTGGCCCTACAACACCAGTAGATCCTTGGACTCCTGTCGCTCCTGTGGGTCCTACATCTCCTGTAGCACCTTGAACGCCTGTTGCACCAGTAAGACCAGTAGCACCGACTGGGCCTTGAATGTTTCCTACGTCACTCCAAACACCGCTGGCTTTTACCCACAAGTCTCCGGTATCTTCAGCAATGACACCATTGCCATTTACTGCGCTAGGGAACGCAGCGTTGAGAGTTGCTTGAGGATCACCGCCTACAGTAGGAACACTACCTATGATCGTTACGCTAGTGCCTGCAGGACCTGTTGCTCCTTGAACACCTGTAGCACCAGTTGGACCAGTGACACCGGTCGAACCTTGAATACCTGTCGCACCTGTAGAACCTATATCTCCGGTGGCACCTGTTAAACCTGTCGCGCCTACGAGACCTGTTGCGCCAGTAGGTCCAACATCACCCGTTGCTCCTTGTAAACCTGTGCTGCCTTGTATGCCAGTAGCACCAGTAGGACCTATATCTCCTGTTGCACCTTGAAGACCGGTAGCGCCAGTGGGTCCTGTAGCACCAGTTGAACCAATTACTCCTGTAGCACCTGTAGCACCTGTCGGGCCTGTTGCTCCACTATCGGATAAAATCCAACTACGTGTGCCGTCGGTAGTACTTGATAAGACATAGCCATTACCTGCAGGTACACCTAGATATTGCTCTGTATCTGCTAGCGATAAAAAGTCAAAACTACCGTCTGGTAATTCTTGTTTTACTTTACCACTTAATAATCTAGGAGTATTTGCCATTTTACTGCGTCTCTAATACACTTAATGTAATTTTTAATACACTATTGGCATTAGCATAAACTCCAATGCTTTCGCCTTCTTCTATTACAAGTTTGCCTGATAATAGTGCTGCTGAATCACCTACCGGTATAGTAAAATCTTTTGTTAACTCTGTGTTACCATTGATTGAACTATAAAAAGTAATATTGCCATCATTAATAGCATTAACATTTGTTGCTTGTGCTAATAATACAATCGCTGTAGTTTCTGCAGGGCATGTATAGATATTAGTAGGAACAGTTGTTATGTTCGCTGCTACTGATTTAAATGTGTTTAATGGTGATGCCACTGTTAATTCTCCAATGCTAATATGTAAGGTGTCAATACTGCGAATAAACTTCTATCAAATGTTTCACCTTCAATAACACCTGCTTCTTCGCTAATTGTTAATCCGTCTCCAATTCTAAAATCACCGAACTGGTCTGTACTAGTATAATTTACTCGTCCGCCATTAGTCTCACGAATTTCATTCGCTTGTATAGGTATACCACCAAGTCTAGGTGTTGCTGTTAATATGTTTGTGCCAGTGCCGACATATTCAAATGTTTGACTACTTGCTGATATCAAGGATATTTGTAGGAAGTTACAACTACCTAAAGTTGGTGTTAATGTTAATGTTTCTGCAAAAGTAATTGTGCTTACTCCTGCTATTAATGGTGTAGTTTCTCGCACTAGTATATATTGGGAAGTTACGCCATCCGAAACTAAAACAGCGTCATTGACAGCAGGTCGTTGACTTAAACCACTAAATGTCATTGTTTCTCTTGTTACTGCTGTTAATGTTCCTGTATATAATACCGGTCCTACACCATCTGCCCATAATCCATAATCACCGAAACTGTTATTTGAATTAGTGATTGAGCATGTACCGCCTGCCTCACACTTAACACCCGCTGTACAACAGATAGTGAATATACTTACTAACTGCGCATAACCTTGATTAGTAATATGTATACCTAATCCACCTTGATTGAACTGTGTATAACTGTCAAGAACCATTGACTTCAATCCACTGGCTAAGTCACCATCTACACGCATACCTGCACCTGTAGTTGTAATTGAACTACAGTTTTGAACATATGGACTTGTGATGATTGGTCCTGCTCCTGAACTTGGGAACGCTACCGCCGCCGCCGGACTTAAATGATCTCTAAAAGTCATACCGGTTAAATAGCAACGATTTCTTACCCAAAAAATATCTTGTGTTAAATTAGATGGTCTTACTGATACCGATCTTAAATTATCTCCAACTATACTTACACCTGCGCTTAATGCTATAGGATTTATTTCTGTATAATCTCCTGCTTTGACAAAAATAACTGTAGTGCCGCTAGTATTTAATGCTTGCAATGCGTTCGCTGCGGTCACTGCTGACGCAATAGTTAATTTTGCATTAGTCAAATCTGTACCCGGATTTGAATCATTGCCTGATTTACTTACATAAAGAACATTCTGAGCGAAACCAGCAAGACCTGTAGCACCAGTCGC
>Ga0169931_10003471_pt1 | contig 24952 bp, 13 predicted proteins | sample Kivu_15m_20L_FD_129675 | JGI IMG/M metagenome (GOLD analysis project Ga0169931, IMG submission 129675) | Freshwater microbial communities from Lake Kivu, Western Province, Rwanda to study Microbial Dark Matter (Phase II) - Kivu_15m_20L... | ecosystem: Environmental > Aquatic > Freshwater > Lake...
CATACTGCGCATACTAAAAAACTTTTATGATTGACGAGATGGGGCTCATGGTGTAGGCACCTATGGCTGATACAATGTGGACGGGTATGCTTGTTTTCCTGGTGGTCATCATTCTGGGTGTTTGCTTGCTTTTTGCGTAGTTTTTGTAATATTTAGGATCCAGCAAAGAAAATAAAGGGAAATAAGGAGGCTTTAGATTTATTTTTAGTAGAGAAGGAAGCAGCAACAAGGCACATAAAGAAGAGGATTCAACGTGTGATTCGTTGTACATATTGTATTATTTTTTTGAGTTTTTGTTAAAATTTATCGATATGATTTTTCCCTTTCAATCTGAAAAATATGTAAAATATGTGTATTTATTGATATACTGATAAATTACTAATCTACAGTTAAAACAAAGAATCAATCGTCTTCCATTTAGCTCCTTTTCTTTTCGTATAGATTCTTATTGAGGGATTTGAAATCACTTATGTTTTAGATTTCGCTTTCTTATTTTAAAGGACTCGTGAAGCAAAGTGCCAAAACGATTAATATCGCTGCGAAGATGAGCGGAATCATCTACGGAATCATCTAGTAGAAAGTGACCATATAAAACAAGTTATTATTAAAGATTTTTTGATTAAAATTTTTGCAAAAAAATCATTTTTTTTGATAGAAAAAAATACATACACTAGAATTTACTATATTTTTTTGCTTTTATGAAGTTTAATCTTTTAGTTAATACCCCTTATATTTAAATATTTATGGGAAACGCGATCGACGAGATCCAAAAAAATGGTTCAAAGAAAAACTCTAATGTGCTTCTTCACAGTACCCCTGCCTTTAAACAGTCAAGCTAGCCAAGCTAAGAGACTATTTTGCAAGTTTCAAATCCATATGTGATAACTTCAGCATCGACCTTTCCGAGTTCTAGCACATTTTCTAAACCGGTTAGAGTTCATTTGTGATGTGGGACACCGATAACAACGGATTGGTCGACTCTTTATAACTATTCTCAGGACTGGCCATATTCGCCGACACCAAGCTCGATGACAAAATCCGATGTACTATTCTAAAAACTAAGTTTTATTCGACGTATTCGATTTCAACGAAGTCGAGTACCTCTAACCGAACTAGTTGTAATTTATGATATATTGCTGCGTGAGTGCAAGCTACAAAATATTCGGCATAACAAACTAGACATCAAACGATTGGATTTAGGACACTGTCAAAGATATGTTCCCATAATCAACTAAATTAACAGTAGCGGATTTGATCAAGAAGGGCAGAACGGATCAGAAAGTTAATTAATTTTTTGTTTTGCTTAAAGGTTAGGGTAAATGATTGTGTGTTTTTTGTGATTGAAAGTTGAGGTAGGGTCAAAAGAATATATATAAGGTTATTTAGAAGTAAATATATATATGTTTTTATATCGAATTGGCTTGTGTAGTAGTTAAATATGAATACGCAAAACTAAAATGGAACGCAGAGTGGTTTGGGTGAGGTCACATCCAATCGAAGAAAAATACAACCAGACACGAGTCGATCAAAAGGTAGAATGCTTCCTAAGATAAATTAACTTGAGTTAGACCAAACCAAGATAACAAATTTTTTGAGAAACAGTTCTCTCTCAAAACAATTAATCGCACCAAACAACAATTCACTAATAAAATAGACATCTTCCGAGCCATGTTCGACCTAATAAGCTTCAAGACTGACCAAACTATAATAGCAACTAAGATAGCGAGACAAAATAATATAGTAGCTGAAGACAAGAAAAGTTAACGAATAGAACAAATTCGGAGTGTAGATCTATAATATGAAATAACTAAAGAAAAAGACGAAACTTGCTTTAGCGAAAGTGATGCTGTAGACTGCTCAAATAAAAAGGCGGTAAAGAATGAAAAAGGATTAAAAACTTGGTTTTTATACAGAAGGGATGAAGGTGTTCATCGAGGGAGAGGCTTTGACTAAATTGAAATAAGAAATTAATTAGAGATTGGCAACTATTGAAAAATTGAATCAAGATTGCAAAAAAAAAAGGTTAGATGCTGATTAGAGGGTACGAAATATCAGTACTATGGATTTTTTGAAAAGATAAGTCTAAGATTTAAAGAAAGAATTGGCATTGAGGCAGAAATAACTGGCAACATACAAAGACAGATTGAAACTTTTGTAGAAATAACTTAGATGCGAATACTACAATTTAAAATGGCCGATCATCTACGACCGATACCAAACTTTATAGCTGTTAGGTTCAGGTGGATTCGGATCAGTTTATAAATGTTTTGATTTGTAGAACTGCAAAGTGTCGGCAATCAAGCATATGGTTTTCAAATCAAATAATCGTGATTACTACTAGTAAGAAAAATAGGATTTTTTCAAACATGTGCAGAGATAGGCAGAAATACAGAAAAATCTATATCATCCCAACATCGCTAGATTTATACAATGTTTATAAGTCAGACCATAGGCCAATCGAATGGTTTTTTAGGTTTAGTACTGTAATGGTCCATAGCTTTCAGTATACTTGCGCAGACATCAATGCCTCTAGTAAAAATAGGCGAAAATCATAATAAAACAACTTTTTTCAGCCTTAGACTATCTTTCTAGTCGCGAGTAAAGGATCATACATTATGATATCAAACCCAGCAATATAATGTTTTCATAGGGCGTAATCAAATTGCTAGATTTCGGATTGTGCAAGATTATGTAGACATAGTAGACAAGGATGGAGCTAACTTCTCCAGGGGTTGGGACTCTTTGGTACCTTCCGCCTTAGACTTATAAATCACATGATGCGAGAATATCCCCAAAAGTTGATGTATGGTCTGTAGGAATCATTTTTTACGAATTATTGTACGGATAACGACCTTTCGGGCATGGACTTTCTCAGACACAGTTCAGAGAACAATAAGCATATTTGGAAGAACGTATCGATTTTCCAAAGACCAATCACAAAGGCAATCGCATATCATAATAGGCCAAAAAGTTCATTTTATCTTGCTTGGAAAAATAGTAAAAAAATAGACTATCACCTCACGAAGCTTACGAGCATCCTTACCTCAACAAATGATACTCCTAACTTGCATCAATAACTTTTTTATTCCTTTTTATTCATAAGGTATTATATTTTATGATATCCTCTTTTATAAGTAAATAAGTAATAGAAGTTATTATTAAATGATCTTAGAAGAAGTACCAACTGATTTCATCGACGAATACAAAATCATCCATTTCATCGGCTATGGCAGCCAGGCAAAGTACACTCATCAATACCCAGAGTAGTCAAAGCTATCGACCCAAACAACGCTTACGTTGCCATAAAATTCTAGACTTAAATCAGTTGCAGTCAAACACAAATATTCAAAGAAGCGGATATAATGGCTGAGCTGAGACATAAAAACATCCTACAGTTGTTATAGATAAGAAAAAACGCAAAATTTCATACGAAAAGTCAATCATGTAAATGCTTTGCGATTGTGGTATAGTACTCGGAAGTTGGTTCGCTCTTTGATTTAATAACCTAGAGTGGTCCTTTTTCGTAAAAAGTTGCTAGGACGTACTTCCATCACCTGATGAATGGAATACACTATATGCATGTTAAAGGGTATGTGCATAGGGATCTTAAATTATAAAATCTGTTGATTTCTGAAGAATTTTTACTTAAAATTGCAGATTTCGGATATGCCTAGACTTTGTATAAAGCTAATTAAGAGTCTATGAAAAATATTGTGTGTGGGACTTAAGGTTACATGGCTCCTTAGATAGACCAATAATAGTACGATGGCAAAAAAGCTGATATTTTTGCGGCAGGAGTCATTCTATTTATACTTTACGTTGGTATTCCTCCTTTCTAGAGCTCTAGATAGGGTGATTAATTGTATTCTCTAATCAGAAACAGAAATATGTAAGAATTTTGGCAGCGCCATAAAAAATTTAGTCCTTAGATTGACTTTTCCTAAAATTTTAAAGATCTTTTAGAAGGTCTGATGGCATATGAGTCCAAGGAGAGATATGATATATATCAAATCGCTTAGCATTAGTGGGTCAATCAGAAGATATGCACTCAGAGTGAAATTAAATATTAAATAGAAAAGAGAAGGTTCAGATTAGACATAGAAGAAGAAACAAGTTAAGGTTAGATAAATAGTGAACTAAGTTTTTAATAAATTTAATGATCTTAGAGTAATTTTTTGTTTTTTCTTGCATTTTTAAGAAATTATATACTAAAGGTTAAATATGAGTGTTTTGCGATGTGAATTAAATCAAGATTATATATATTAATCAGAAATATTTTAGAATCGAATAAAAATGAGTAATTTCAATAAAAATCTCATTTTTTTTCCATTTCCCTCATTTAACTCCAAAAACATCTTTCTTACATATTTTTCAAGTAAATTCTCATGCTAATCTTCAAAGTATGCTTTCAGGTTCTTTGACAATTTTTTCTAAAAATCTCTAAAATCTCTAAAGCTTTGAACTTTAAATTAATCTTATTTTGTGAAGTTAAATCTTTCTAGCTAGAATCCAGGTGATCTGTAGTTACAGTAGACCGGCGCTGAATTATTTTTCTTCCTATTATATTGCCCCCTCCATATAATCAATCTATGTTCAGAAATCTTTTACTAGCCCTCCTTTTGGCTTTAGTCTTCGCAAGTCCCGAAGAATACTTCATCAGTCCTCCCATCCCCCCTACCGCTTTCGTCGGAGAGTTCTATACAGTACAGTTCAGAGTGCTCGGACTCGACAATCCCGTCTTTAAATTCGAGGATCTCCCCCTTTTCTTCAAGGGGTATAGCGATGGTACTCTTGAGGGTATCCCTGCGACTATTGGCTCGTATTCCATTAAAGTATGGTTCGCTTCCAAGGGCGTACAGGTCTGCAAAGTCCTAACCATCAGAGTATCGGCTTCGGTGTCTTCCATCAACAAGGTGGCTACTGAGGCAGGTGTGACCTAGGTCAACGACTTCATCGTCGTCAGCCCTAAACAAAGTCTGACCTATCTTGTCGGTGACAAGATCGAACTAACTTTGTCGACCCAGCATGGCCAATCTCCCTACAAATGGGACTATCTCAACCTCCCTTCCGAGCTTGTCGGTAACGCTGATGGCGTAATCCGAGGTGTTTTCCAACAGGAAGGATACTATTCGTTCTCTTGCAATGCCAACGATGCCAATGGTCAGTTCGCTGATTCTTATTTTACTGTCAATGTTCAACCCAGAGAAAGCAGAGGTAAATAATTTTTTATTTAGATCGTGCTTTGATTGAGGTTCCCAACAGAAATGTCGCTATCAGATATGACTTGAAACAGGTTGCCACTCAGCAAGTTGCCAGCACTAATGCTGTCTACGCTGCCATCAAGGTCGTTTCTGACAGGAAAGTTGAAGCTGAGGCATTCACTGCTGCTCTTGGAAAAGCCACTTTGGCTCTTCAATTCGCCACTCAACAGGAAGCCGCTGCCCAGGCTAATGCCAACGAAAAGCTTACTACTAGAAAATTGGCAGCTGTTGCTGAGAACAAGGCTAGTGAAGTCTTGGAGAGTGCCGCTAAAGTTGTTGCTCTTCAGGCCACTAACGTCAAGAACGCTATTGCTGACACCAAGAGAGCAGTTCTGGATCTAGCTCATGCTCAGGAAGTCCTTCACGATGCTGATATTGCCCTCCAAAGAGCTAACAATGTCTTCATCAACGCACAGACCGAGACCGCTCAATCTGCCCAGAATGCCAAAGCCGCCCTTTCACTCAATCTCAATGCTCGTAACGTCTACAACTTGGCTTTCGGAGAGCTCACTGACAAGAAAAAACTTCTTCAAGTTGCCCTCGACCAGAAGGCCAGAGCTGATATCGTTGTTGGTAACGCTAGAAACGCACTTAGTGTGATCAATCAAGCCAACGATGATGCCATCGCTGCTCTTACTATTGCCCAAAAAAATTACGAACAGGCTTACTCAGCTCTCGATAACGCCAACAGACTCGTTTCTAAGATCAGAGCTGAGTTGGTCGTTGCTGACAATCAGTTGGGAGTCGCTAAATTCAACTTCCTCCAGGCCCTAAACAACCTCTACGTCGCCCAGGCCAGAAAAGCCCAAGCTGACAAGGCCACAACCATCGTCAGACTCCAAACTGCAACTCTTCCTGCTGAAGAATCAACCAACATCTTCGCAGGATGTGCCCAGGAAGCCTACCCAACTGTCTCTGGTTCTGCCTATATTCGTGAATCAAATGGCAGAGGATACGCTTTGGGTTCAGGTAGCGTGTTGGTGTTCGGAGACTGCACTGTTAAGGAACAAGTTATTGTTGGAGATTGCATCGAGTATGATGGATATATCAAGGATGGCTACGTCCATGCTATTAGCTACAAGAAGGCTACTGTGCCGAAATGATGCGATTTATGTCATTTTATAAAGAATTTAGCTTAATTACATGCATAGTTATAATATTTTTAAAAGAAACTTATGTTTTTAAGATACATGATATATCATATATGAATTATCAATAAAATATTAAAGCTAATACGTACTTTATCTATTATATTAAAAAGTCAAAGTTGTAATTAATAATCAGTGTACTCCCTAATTTTCACACTCTTTCCCAACTCTTAAGACTCTGTCTATGTAATGACATTCGAGATATTTTTGCTTAAATCGGCAAGATTCGTGTTATTTATAATTTTTATTGTTATGTTTCTTTTGCTTTGTACAAGCTGAATCTTTAAAAAAATATAGACTTTTTAGGATATAGACGCATTGAGGACTTCTAATTCTTCGGTGCCTTGCGTTTGTAAGCGGCTAAAAAGCCAAATAATTTCTCATTACTTTTTTAGTAAAATACCGTTGCTTTGTGTTTATTGGTACATTCACAACAATCTCATAAAAATGACAGATTAGCTTGCCAAGCAGCATGCGTTATCACTTTTTTCGATAGAAACTTACCCCTTTTATCTTTATTTTTTATTTGATCTTTGAGAATTGAATGTTTAAGCGTATGCTAGGATCATACATTATTTCTTGCCATAAAAAGATGTCTAACCATCGCTAAGAACTTAATGAAGTCTTTTTTGGATGATTCATTACAAGTTGTAAGTAGCTTAACTGTATTATATATCCTTAATAAAATTTGAGGTCTTAATACCCCCTGCAGACCCAGTTATCACTAATGAAAACTCGCAAAAAATGAATTAAAAGTAATTTCAACAAGAAGATTCAATAATTAGGAAGATATTGCGATGTTTTAAAGTAATTGCCTAAAAAGAATGATTTTGTTTGGCTCTAACAAAGACGTTTTTTCAGGACACTCTAAAGCCAAGTTATATGATATAGAACAAAAGCATATAAATAATACACAAAGGCCGAAAGAAGAAGGCGATCTGTAACCTTTGATGTGGTTTTGAACGAAAAATGTCATAAAATTTCTGAAACTCAAATGGTTTTGTAGGGAGTCTGATGTTATAATATTTTGAATGAAACAGTCAAAAAAGGATATCAATATGCCCCTCAATCGCTGCTCGACGCCATGGACCCCTCAAGTACTGTACATTCCTATTTAGTAACTAAATAATCTTAAAGAAGCTTTATAAGTCTACAGACCCTAAAATCAAGATTAATGGAAGCAAATCTGCATCCAAATGCATCAATCTGGGTCTAGAAGGACTCTCCAAGCCTACAAGAACAAGTACATATTATAATATTGAGGGCTAAACTTATTGAGGTCTAAGATCAAAGAATCAACATTATTTCTGATAATAATGTTAAATTATATATACTTAATAGCTTTTAGGCAGGCATGCCTCCAGCTGAAATCGCTAAAAACTATAAGGATTAGGCCAAAGTATTGTAAACTTGTTGGTATTTTAGATTGGAGAATGATGTCAGAAATTTTATTGGTCGTAAGTTGCAGCAGATCTATCGAGTGATGAAGAAGATATAGATTAGTTCTTTACTGAAAATATGGAAGGTTAAGGACTATTAGCTGTTTGCTTATATCAGACAGAGGGAACTTCCTTGCCCTTCATTGGCTCATATTTTGGGTAAAAATAAGTTAAATTAGAGCAAAGTAAGAAGTGGCGAGAGGCAGATACCATCAAAAACTGGAATATCAAAAAGAAGTAACAAATGGAACCATAAAAATAGCTAAAATAATACAATCAGATCATGAAAACCTACGCTAAGATGTTCGAAGGTTATTTTCAAATAAAGAAACATGTGAGAGATCAAAAAAATATGATTCCTAAGCGAAAAAGAAGCTCAAGTGTTGTATTGACCCACTTGGCTGAAGAATTCCGTCGATTTTCTTAAATGCAAGATTATGGGGTAGATCTAAAGGACTATTAGGGTGTTTCGCAGACTCGACCGACTATGGCTTAGCTACAATCAACTTACTAGAGAGAGGATTTATCTGAGGAATCTATCAGCATGAAAGATGTTTTTTAAAGCTATTGCGATGCTAGACCCGACAACTTCGATGATTTTTTTTTCCTCAATTGACTAAAATAAACAAACTTTTTTTTCTTTCTTAACTGATATATAAAACTCGAATATCTTTATAAAATTGTAAAGTACCACTCACAAACATTGCGCCCTTACATCTTAACGATCATCAACTTGTAAATGAGTAAAGCTTTCGAAGCTTTTCTAGGGCAAAGAGACGAGTTATCGAGAGACGACAGGAAGATTTTTATATCGCAATGGAGATCGATGGATGCTTTCTAGCATTGCAGAATTATCAATTAATCCGTCCACAAAGTTCTTCTGGTTCTGACCCACCCAAGCAAACCTACATAATAATAACTATCGTAGATTTTTGCACTACTAAACAAAATCTTATCCTTGCCTTTGGTATTAGCTTAGGTAATGAACACTTAGTACTGCGCTAAATTGGCATATATAAAGTAACTATTTTTATTGAAATAAATCAAACAGAGAACTTTGTAGATGGAAATCAACGTAGTGCTGGAGAGAACCTAACACGAACTTGATAAATATTCCGAACAGGGCGTAAACGATCTAAGGAAATTGTAGGGGTAGTTTAACTAGGAATACTCTTCAGACGAGGGAGATTACTATACCCCTAGACGCAGAAATGATACTCCAACACATGTTCAGACATATTCAAGGCTTTAATCGGAACCTAGACTGAAGATATTTCAATCGAAATATAAAAATGTGGATGAAAAGATACGATAAATGTCAAATTAACTGAACTGGAGTTCTTAGAATTAGACGAAATCACTTGCGAGACAATAACAATAGATTCTGAACGAAATACGAGGAATGCCGTCGCTCAATATTAGATAGAAGAAGTCTTACATTGATAGATGAACATATATAAACTATCTTTATAATAAAAGATATTTTTAGAATAAATAAACGAATTATTTTGTGCTATCATCTCAACTAGAATCATTTTACATTATTTTTAAAATAATTGATCTTAATCTATGATACTAACTATGTAAATACATAACAACATAGAATAATCAAAAAACTCTATCATTTCAATATCCAAAATACAGCTCATTTGCCAACATCCCTACATCCTAAAATTACCCATACCTATGGAATTTAAATCTCCTCTTATTGAACTCCCTTACATCTGCTTCTTTCGCCAACTCCTATAAATATTTTTCAAGCCCAACTAACTAGTTATCTTCCCCAGAATAATAGGGAATTATTGGAATGCCATTTTAAAGTTGAAAAATGTATGAATATGGTGCGTTGTCCACTAATACCATCTAGGAAAGATCTCGATTGATGATTCTTAAATCTTTTGCGAAAATATTCGAGTGTAATTCGATACAATTGTGTCGGTATAGTCGATGTTTGATCAAAACATGCTAAGGATCAATTTAATCCAGAACAACATCAGCATAGGACTGATGTGAAGCCGTATACCCTATGATCTAGTAATGCTTTCCTACCTTTTTGAGAAAACTTATAGCATATGGTCGGATACTTACATACGCAGTCGCCATTCCCCCTTCTTACACAGGCACAGAAACTTCGAAATCAAATGGTTTTTATGAATCTTCATGGCAATGGAGCAGAGTTTCATCGATATCGATCAGAAGAGTCTTTTTTCCTTTGTCTTATTGTCTTCTTACGATGTTTATTTTTCGTTACTAGAGATCTCCGAAAGTGGGCGAGTCGATTCTATGGGCGTTTTTGAGGATTTTATGAGATAGGGTGAAGTGGTCTAGCATTTTGGGGTTGTGGCCTTGGAGGGCGGGTGCTAGTTGTGACAAGTAGTAGCTTTTGTTTTTATTGTAGGACTATGGCAGGCTTGGAACTACTCTGATCATGCTGCTAAAGGCAGTCTATTCGTATATAATCGTTCGTTTTTAATCGAATTTTTGAGCCCAGTGAGGTAACTATGGTTCAGCTTATTCTTCTTAGTCTTAGCTAATGATGTTACTATGGGTGTTCAACTGTTTTTTAGCTTTATTAATCTTTTTTTCCAATCGCGAGAGAGTAGATTTCAAACTTACTAGCGAGCCTTTCTCTTTGCCAGTCTCCTAGACCACAAAGTCCCTAAGGAACCTATCTGACATATCGATGTCAATTGATGTTTTGAACCTCATCGTCCCAAGGCTCTATCTATAAAGACCAGTCGAGAGGATGGTTCGGCTCGGGTCGGAGGTGAGTGTTGAGAGTGATTGCCTATAGAGGCTGGGGATCTATCTGGGTGCATTGCGCATGATGAATATTATGGTTTTTTATATTTTGTTTTTCGTCGAGGTCATAACATATACCACTAGCAGCAAAACTAAAGCAGATAGCTAATATCAATAAGAAAATTTATTCTACAAATGATAAATAAAGATTAAAATACGATAATTAAATGAGATGATCATAAAATAAAATTTAATAATAATCAGCCTGCCATTTTAAAGACTAATTCTGATTCAAAATTTACAGGGAATTTTACCCTTTAATCCACTCCGTCACATCATTCCGACTCTTGTATCTCCCCTATATTACTCTTCCCTCTATCTTTTTCTCCGTTACTTTAATGCCCGTCTTTTTTATAACTAATCCTTTCATAATATATACAATGCGACACGAAGCTTCGTCCTTTTCTCTGTCAGAATACACCTAACTCAAACGTAGTTTTGAAATCCCTCTCAAGATACGACTCTACCTCTCCAATTTCGAAGCAGTCTTCGAGAACAAGCATTGTCTCGATGCCACCAAACGCAAAATGGTCGAACCGATGTTAATTGATATTTTCGGTAAACAAACTGAAAGATAAATGATCGCGTACATGGATAGTTTGATCAAAGGAATCAAACTTCATTTTGATACGCATAACTAACATGGAATTTAGAACACTAATAGGGGTATTGCGCATGTTGAGACTTCAGCTCAGATGTAGACTTTTTATTTCGGATGGCCACGGTGGTCGACTGTTAGATTCAAGTTGTAGAAATCGAAGAAACAGTGTATCGTGACTAGTAAAAAAAAGATCGTGGTGATGAATCTGCAGCATTATTTTATGCGTAAGTCCAAAAAACACAAATACTCAATGGTATTCTAAGCAATCAGTAAGGACGTCAGCTAGTAGTTCAAACGCGTCTGTCTTTGTTTCTAGGAAAACGTATACGATCGCATATACTCATAAGTCATCTCGAGTGTGTATTAGATAAGAATCGAATAGGTCCTCAAACTCGCCAAACTAGACAGCGATTAATCATAGCAATAAGACCCAGGAGAGTCTCAAAATGCTATTTTGACTTCGGTGCAGATAACTTCCTACCTGAAATATAAGCAAAATATCATCTCGTCTATCAATACAAACCATCTTAATTTCAAAAGGATATGGTATGTGGCGTAATCTGATGTGGAGATATGTCGCAGTGGCAAGCAAGATAAATTGTTTAGAGTCTAATTTTTCTCAGAAATGTCGGTAGATAAATTCAAACCTGTTTTTCTATAGTGTCTTAATAGATTTAAATACAGGGTTGAGAGTGGTCAGCTTTAAGATTTTTCAAAAAAGTACAAAGCTGTTTTCGATTCATATCTTATAAGCGGACATCGATACGAGCAGATAAGTATCAAATAGTAATGCGTGGACGGAGAGATAATTCATTTCAGCCAGGGTGTGGAGACAGTCATGACTAGTCTTCATATTGAGTTCATGATGGTACGTGCCAGACCGACTATGTAATAGAAAACCCGAGTATAGCTATTTTGTAACATAAAAACCGACACTATTTTGACCTAACGAGTCATAATAAACTTCCTGATGTAATATGCATAAATGACCTCGAAGCATCTATAGACCTAAGGAAACTTATAAGACTAATAATTCTTCTCAATTCTTGCTTAAAACAATGGAATTCTTGTATAATTCCAATAATCTGACTAATAATACAATCACTAATACGATGAGATGCTGTTGAATAAGCAAAATACTAAAAATAGTTTGAAATAGTCGTATCTTAGTTGTAGATATGCGATACAACCTATACAGATGGAGGAGAGTTAGTTGAGGTTAAGGATTATTAAGGAACATTTTTTGGTAAAGGAGTTCGCGAGGTGTAAAAATGGAGGATTGATGTGTATTAGGGCTAATTTAGCAGAGTAGAGGAAAAAATTGAGGAAAGTGGCGGCGAGTATTGGATCTAATTTGTTCAAGTTGACCAAAAATGGTGTGATGAATATCTCACTACCCGTGCTCATTTTCAAAAAATAGTAAGTTTGCATTGATTTAGATCGCATCTTCAGATCGTGGCTAACAACTATTCATACGCTCCTATTCTATTCGATAGATTTAAATAGAGTCAGGACTATCTCTAGCGCTTTAAAGCCTGCATATTATTCACCATTTCAGTCATCAACTTGGGAATAGCAAGTTAGAAGCCATTTAATCCGATTCTAGGCTAGACCATGCAGGGTTTCATAGGTGGTTGTCCTATATATGTCTAGCAGATCAGTCATCATCCACCCATCTCTGCTTTCTATTTCAAAGGAAGACATTTTGTGATCCATGGCACTATCTAAGCTAAAGTTGGGTTCTATAGTTTAAATAGTGCAAAGTGTTGGAGCTAGAAACCTACGGTTATCGAGTTTGATGATGGAACTGTCGTATATTTGAGCAATCCAAAGATGATCATCAAGGGGTTGATATTCGGAGATAGGGAATTTCATTACTAAGACAAAAGTAAGTATCATTTTAAACAGATTATGTATACGATACAAAGAATCACTATTTCGCTGAGTTGAACTTCGGCCCCAAAAAGAAAGGCTTCTACTATCGATCAGCATAACCCTAAGATTACGTCCACGGTAAAATATACCGCACAACAACAGCCTATCTATCAAAATTCAAGTAAAAAATGCCACCAATTTTCCCCACAAAGTAAGACATAGCAGTCTAGCTATGCAACATCTAAGGCATATGGAACCAAGGCATATCATTCGATGGAAAATAATTGTTCAATTTTAGTGTGGATTTGCCTTATAAATTATAGTACTAGTAGAATCCTCTGCCTTCGCATAGTTTGTTTAGAAAAGATTTGAAGTATTATATTGATGGGGATAATGATAAGGCGCAGGAACATAAGGAGTTGATGGAGCAGATGCAGAGGAGGGATAGGAAGTTGAGGGAGCAGGGGGTGGAGAGTAAAAAGTGATAGGGATTTAGTATTAATTATTGAAAAATACATTAAAATATTGATATAAGACTCAAAGGTATCTATTATTATCATTCATTTCAATAAAGCTCTTTTGCTGTACGCGATTGCCCCGATACCTAACAGCGCCAGACCTGATACGACTCCTATAAAAACTTTTTTGACCCTATTCGACTAATTTTTCAACTTCTATATATATTCCTTAGAATATCCTTGCTAGCTATATAACAAAAACCTTACAATTTTTCGAAAATATTCAGCAAATATCCCAACAATCTCTATATATTGTCGTGACGTGCTTCAATAGGAAACACCTGCAGATTGAGTTTGGGCAGTTGATAGAGATCTATATCTTTTTAAGCAATCTATCGAGTTATTTATTTTGTCATCACGTGCTGGCAAAGTAACGGTTTGACTCTTTGCATTAGCGCTCGCTAAGAAGAATAGTATACTATTAGATCGATTCTAAGTATATGAAGGTGTACCTTTTGCTCAGCTCATTTTATTTTATGAACTCGTGCAAGTGTCTCTATCTGATCTTGAACATTATGAGGATCTTACTGTTTTATTTTCCTGAAAAAATGGCGACGTTTCTCGTTAGATGCTACTTAACAACGGCTTCTCTGAAAAGTTAACCCAAGGGAAATTATTAATTATCAACAAAAAGTATGCAAAAATTGTTCCTTTATTTGATTTTTAATAGATCTGAGTATGTTTTTTTAGGTTTTGTGATAGTGAAGCAAGAATCTACTTTTTGATCATAGCCGATGTAAAGCAAAGCTTTGTAGCATTATCTATAATCGATTAGTGTGAACATATGCCACAGATAAATAAATCTTTACAGCTATACTTCTGCCTCTTTGAACTACTACAAAGGTATGTAAGGAGCTGCCTAGAATAGCTTTTCCATCGTACTCTGCCCCTACTATTTTTTAACCTGAGCAAATCTATAAACCCTATTGAGAAAATCAACCACATCTGGACTCAATTATAGAGAATATCCTTACTCGAAAGACACGAATAAAGTGTCATCGACGTTTCTGATTTGCAGTTAGTTATCGTAATCGAAATGTCTGAGAATACTCCAGCATATTTGTATTTTTAACATCTATATACATTTCTTTTGGAATGCTATGAAACCGTTTACGCTTATATTGCTGCTCTGCTATTCTTCGTTTTATTTACTAATAATATTTTTGATTGCTCGGATATCTTAAGGGCTGATCTATGTCTGAAAAACTCTCTATTGAAGGTTACCCAGATCCGTATCCGATAATGAACCACTAAGTTATGTATCTAATATTCTAAAAATTCTTAAAAGTGCTTTTCTGAAATGAGGGGTGATTTATTTTTTATTGAGATCGTATAAAGGAGGCAGGGGATATAGTACTGCTCTTTGGGCTGAATTCAATACTTTGTTTATGTTGCGATCGTAATATGCAGAGCACTAGATACCCATTTGCACTTGTTTGAATGATTTTACAAGTTAACGGAGGACCTAGCGGATGGGGGTGTATTATTTTTATTGATTTACTGGGAGTTAGACGAGATCGTATTTGTTTCCCACAAGAACTACAGGCAACTTTATATATTTGCATTTACTTATCTGTTGTGCTAGCTGACTATTCTCATCCAGTGCGTCTCCAACCTGATCACAGATTAAGGATCACTAACATCATACACCAATAATGCCAAATTACATGTCTTCAATGCTTGAGCAAGCTACCCTAGAGGTGTCTAACTTGATGTATCAACAATTTCAGTGAAAATGTCTTTAGAATATGCGCACATATCGGGAGGCAAGACTACTTTTTTATGAGTTTTGGGGAGATTGGTGCTCAAATCGGATATTATTGCGCATACTAGGGATGTTTTGCCGACCCCTTCTAAGTGCTGGATTGGTTACAGTCGCCCAGAACTACGATTCGCATCGTGTTGCCTTTCATGACACAAATATTATAAATAAAGTAAATCCAAAGAAAAAACAATATTTATACAGTTTCTTCGAAAATATGGTCTTTTTAATAATTTTTTTTGATTGTGATGATTGATAGATTAAATCAATCAAATATGCTATATGTCGTATTAATAATAATAATGAGTCAGTCCTTTCCTTGCCAAGGCCTAGACTCCACCCTCTAAGTCCGGTACACTTCCACTCATCTAGCAACCTTTTTCCTCTCCTGGGTGCTTAAAAAACAACTCTAATAACTATCGGTTCAGTTGCTATGCTCGTGTCGATCCTTAACATCCTGGCATGGGTGACCGTAAAACCTCTAAGATAGCCCCCAGGCGACATACTTCTAGTCATAACAATCTTTTCTATTCTAAAATTATGGGTAGTATTCATAACGATGAGTATGCTTGAACCTATATAGTCTATGACGATGTGAATCCTTTTAGTTAGCAACTTCCATCAAACTATGGAGTTTTTTGTACTATAACAGGATTCCTCGATATCGCTTGTGAGCTATCGGAGAGCATTTACGTGCTTTCTTTCAGTATTTATTACATCAAAAGGATCAGAAATCCACTCAAAGGTACATCAAGAGTCATACAGGTAAACTAATCACAATATAGCTTGGAAAAGTCGTAGCCGATAAATGCATGTTCTCTGCGCATCTCTGGTCCTTCTTGCAGCATTTGTAGCATTTTTCAGTGGCGGAATAGGACCATCAGTATTCGGCTACTGCAGTTTGGTCCTCGGCTAAGTAAGCAACTACCTCGAAGCCGTCCTTAACATAGCATATGTAGTCTTCGTAATAATATTTTCAATCATTTTCCTTGGCTACATACGCAAGATATCTCTCTAACATTCGACTATTAAGTAATTTTTCAAATACTACACGATCTTCATTTTTATTTTTTGTTTAAAATGTGCCATAGTTGCAACTTGTTACACCATCATGGCAGTTGCATGCTCGCTACAAAGAAACAAGCAAATTTTTATGATAAGTAGAATCATCGCGCATAGTTTTGTATCTTTTACCCCGATTTTGGTATTTTTGGTCATTTTGAGCAACCCGCAGTTCAGAAGAATTTTCTTGTATAGGACTGTTTCTAGCCTATATTAGAGGTATAAGAAATGGATGGAGAAAAAGCTAAGTGTATAGGATCTACGACCAAGTTTTTATGACGAACTCATGACTACTAATCGAAAAACAGTTTTGATTGAACTGGCCAATCTAGCTCAGCTTTAGAACGGATATCTGGCAGACATGAAAGATCAGACTCGAAAATGCTTACTATCTACTCTCTTAGGATGTCTTTCAATCTTTCTGCTTGAGCTTTAAAACACTACATAAGGCACAAACGAGCTAATACGTTCATCTATCGTAGCTGAAGACAAATAAAATCTTTTTTCCTGGAACTACACCTAAGTATACAGCTTCACCCTCGCAAACTAGATCGTCCAATACTACAAAAACTTATTTCCAGGACAGTTTCCCACAATAGCTATAAAATTTATAGTATACGCACCAAATGTTATGAAAGTATTTAGAAATAGCCTAAAAAGCTAAGAATTAAGTTAGGAGATATCACCTGTTAGAAATTAGAAAGAGATTTAGATGATAAATTAGATGTATGGAGATGGGGGTCGGTCTGGTCAATTATTCTTCTTCAATCATGATCGATCGTTGATACTAAAAAGTATGAGTAGTAAATAAAAAACAGTGTATTTGGCTCGCTTATAGAAATTTCACAAGCACTACTAGAAACATCCTCATAGTATAATTGTTAAATTTTATTCAGTTTTTACTGCTGTAAATGCTGATACAAAATAGTAGCTGCATTTTATGTTGATGGGTAACGTTACGAATAGTATTCCTAAAAAATATGTGCTAAAAGTTTATGATCTGAAGGGTTCCCAACTGAATCGAAGAGTTTTGAGTGATAAAGACGAAGAAGATGAGTAAAGTTAGTAGAGTAAAAGGACGCTGAAGGATGTTGATTTTGAGAGGCTTTAAGAGAAGATATGGATAGATAAAGATCAGGGTTTGTTTGTCAGGCAGGCTATTGCCTAGGACGTGTCTTTTTTGAGCAGGAATGGATTGATTGACTATTCTTTATTAGTCATTAAGCTAGACTATGTGGGTCTGAAACGTTAAGAATAATAGTATAATAAGATGTTGAGGGGTGTGAGATACTTTCGAAGTATAAGATAATAAGGTGTAGTGTATATTTTTGGCATAATAGATTATCTTTAGACGTGGAATATAATAAAAAAGGGATAGAAATGGTATAAAAGCCTGTTTAATAACTAAAAATAGATTTCTTCTCAAGATCCTACTTACTATTGTTAGAGATTCATGCAGTTTGTGGATAGTATTTTAAAAATTTGATCTTTTTTTGATTTGATTATTTTTTAACAATTTACATATAAAATGTGAAAATTGAAAAATTAGAAATAGAAAAATTAATATTATTAAAAGTTTAAAGATTTTGAGAAAAAAACAGAGAGCTATAAGAAAACTTGGAATTTTAAAAACAAAGAAACAGAGATATATATGAGCAACTGGCTCAACTTCGAGAAAATACAGTAAAATAAATAACTAAAAAGATTAATTGGGATTTGACGATTTAACATGCTAAATGGTTTAAGGTATAAAAAACTAAAATCATAAAATTCAAAACTGATGATAAATCATGCCGATTAACTAGTTTATTATGTATTCCAAGCGCAAAAATAATGATTTTTACTTACAGTAATTTTAAATACGCAGGCAAGCATTCTATCATATTCGGTATCATCACTAAATCTAGGAAATTTAGACAAACAAGTGGTACTAATGGTGATGACTAGTCTATTGCCTTTAGGACTGATCCTTGCTCCAAAATAGCGGGTATCTACATAGATGGCAAATACGAATAAAAATGGCCTCAAACAAAAACTTAAGCAGGGTTCGTTAAATAGGGCGAAAAAGTTCAAATGAAAATCGATTTAAAGAAGCGTCAACTCACGTTTATCAAGTTAGCTTATAGCGAATAACAAATTTGTTTAATCGAAACAGAAAAACGCGAAATAATATTAAACTAAATTTACGTGTAGAATCCTATTTATTTGTTTGTAGGACTTCGACCTTAAGGTGCAAGCGTCTAGGTATAGCTAACAGAATAAATTTAGTCAAGTTAATGTATTCCCCTTCTTTAGGCAGAGGAAACCTAAATAATTAGGACTGAAAAGAAAACTAATATAAATACTTTGAATTAAACAAGGCTGAATTTAAAAAATACATAAGAACGTAAGGATTTCAATAATACAATCGTAGAATTCAAACATATCGACTAACTGTGATTTTTCTCATGGCTTTATCAATAAATTCATTAATCAACTAGATAAATCAAATTGATAGAATTTTTCAGCATAAATTGATTTATTTTTATTTAATCTCATCATTTCTTGCTTGCTTAGTTCTTTAATGGTTTTACCCAAGCTTTGATATTACAGTTTTCTTCCCAATAAAGCAAAGCCTATATTTTGTGATTCATTTTGACTCTCATCATTCGAGTCAAACTCGACTGTCCCTATGTTCCTATGAGTTTGATTCGTCTGTATCTGCCCATAATCTTGCTGCCCTGAGGTACTTTTTCGCATATTTGTCCTTCTACGATCACAAATATATCATCTTTTGCTTCGTAATACTAAATTATTTTGACTTGTTCGATCTGTTTAAAGTGATAGACTGCATCTAGACCCATAAAATGTACCACCATTTATAATAGTGTTTTGCGGCCATTAGTCTGAATAGTTCCATTTATCTTCTTTCTGCCACTTTCTTACAACTAAAGATAAAGAAGCGGTCCTTGATATGTAGGCTATGAGTTTTATTTGCTCAAATTATACGAAACATCTTAGATTTGTATTTTGTTTGGTTTTTGTTCTTTTTTTGATGTCAATCGTGTATTTGTGTTATCTTCAAGTTAAAAATATCCATCGTTGCTGCTTTCGATAGGATTGAACATTCTTTCGAAATTAGTATGATTAACAGTCAATTTTTCGTAATATTTTTGGTAGTATTCCGCAAAGTACATTTTCAAGCTTTTTTTTCTAAGAACATGTCCCCACATTTAATGAAAAAGTCCTATCTAAATACAAAATTACCATCTTGAACGAGTAGATCGCCCACTTAAGACATGCTTTCCGGGTACATTTTATCTAAATTTATATGTTATTTGAGAAGATTATTGAGATTGGCATTTATGGTATGCAAGGACGCAGAGTAGTCAATAAGCTGTAGCTTTTCTAGGATGTGTTTAACTTATGATTAAGGACTGCTTTAAGAAGAGCTTAGGTTTATAGAAGATGCGTTAAAGATGCTACTTTCGTTGTGATTGTGCATGGCAATTTGATTAATATAGTCTATTATGATATCAATACTTAGAATAAGAGTTTTAATAATAAAATCATCAATACAATCACTAGTTTTAACAATTATTCATAAAAGATGATCCAAAAGACTTTCCTGCACTATCTGCAAAACCTGACTAAAAATAAACAGCCCCAAGAAAACCTTAAAATATGCAAATCGAATAGCAAATCTCTTCCAAGCCAGAAAAATCCCATAAATAAGCAACGACCCGCTTCTGATCATAGGTATGACCATCCAGCTCTACCCGTATTCCTTACTTTGCCCTGGACTCACTAAATACTTTAAAATTTACATATACTCATAACTAGAATGATAGCACTGCTGATAGTGATCTTAGTGAACATCCCTTGGATGAAAATACTGATGAAGTCGTAGTCATTGCTTCCACCTGATACTTTGATGAAGTAGCTGGCAGTCGGGTATCCCAGGATGAGTGCAAGGATGATTCCTGTTATGTTTTGATTTTATGGTAGAAGAAGTGAAAGATATGCTGTGGCGTGAGAAAGGACGAACATGCATGACAAAACTAGAATAAAAATAAGATAGTCCATGAAAATACGTGGCCGACCTGTGATAGAAGTCGACAGAAAGAGCGGATAGAACACACATTTTATAATTTTTTGCAGACAATTTTATTCTTGAGGCTGCTATGGCTACTACTCGACAAAGGAATCAGTAGTAAAAGTTTTCCTGAATATCATACTCGAAGCTGACTAATCAAAAGTATTGCCTCGGACCATACTTTAATCTTACTACCCCTCACCACCTACCTCACGAAACCCTCCTGCTGATTTCTACCAGTTTTATTGGTAATCTTTTAGAACTTTTTTGTATTTTTTATCTTAATAGATCTAGTAAGCTGCTTTTATGGGTATGAAAAGTCGACCTAGATTGACCAAAATGTTTAGTTATTAGTTGGATCTTTTCAATTTGGCTGCAATTCTTTTGAAATCATCAAGTTCTTACTAAATATTAGTCTGATGTGTCGTTATGATGTCTTTGATTTAAAGAAAGTTAGGCGGATGCACTTTTTATGTAAGCAAAAAATCAGCCCTGTATATGTTGTGTTATCTGACTCCCAAAGCCAATAAAACACAGTTTTCGAGTTAATTAGTGAAAGATTGAAGAATGAGTGCAAATAGAAAGATAGGTAGTGCGATTATTGCGGTTTGTGAGTCCATTTCGCCTGTCAGATATAGATTTAAAAGAGCTAGATTGAAAGCTATGGCCAAAAGAAGGTCTTTAAGGAAAGGGCAGCCTCGAATCGGTGTCTGGCGGGATTAGTCAAGATAGCAGATGTATCCAGAGACGACTAAGATCAGAAATTAGTCGATTTTTAGGGATACTTACAAAGGAAGAAGGGACTCATTGATAGTTATTCCAACTAGACCGTATACAATAAGTGGTAGATTGAGCAAAAACAAATATGTTTGTACTCTTTTTATGACTCCCCACGACTTCGTAAGCCCATAAAGATTCTCCAAAATGCGATTGTATCCGTACTAGAACAACGCAGTAAACGCTAATCCACCCAAAAGCACAGCTGTATATACCGATACATACTGACAATAGGATAGATAGCTTATGGAAATCCGAACACCATCGGAAAGATGTTGCTTCCGGTCATCGCGTATATTATATTTTTAAATCATCCATAAGTAGCATGAACAATATACTTGAAGACATCACGCCTAGCAATGGTGGAGTATCGTCGCATAAGGTGGTGTATTTGTAGAGATAAAAAGAGAGATTGGAAATAGCGGTCACATAGTTGTTGCAGAAAAATAGTATTTTACGCAGAATTACAGAAGAACTTGGCAAATAATCATAAAGAGACCTCACATAGCACTATTTTTAGCTAATACGTTAGAACGAAAAAAGTTATGCTCGTATCTTGAGCTAAAATTAGTAGCTTTCTTCTGCGCTTTTGCTTCATAATCAGATCTGCGAATAAAATCAGCTGTAGTTTCAGACTGTTCTGAAGACTTATGAGGATAAGATAATATAACTAAGGAGGTCGATTCAGCAAAAATAGACTTCGATTCAGACTCTGTAGTCACGTCTCAGTGTCGATGACACCATATTAACCCCTTTAAATAACGTTACTATTCTGTTTTTCGGAGAAATTGAGGAACTCAAAAAGACAATCAATCAGCTAACCCTTAAGAATAGACAGCTCTAGTCATAAAATAAAAATTTCAAATAAAAGTACGAAAAAATATCAAAAAAAATGTAGATGATCGATGTGATGACTAAAACAAAAATATTTTTCACTTAATTCAAAGACATCTTATAATAAAAAAGAGTTAGATCGACGCCCCGAAGGTAAGTATCTGTGCCTTTTGAGCGAAACAACAAAGAAAGTAGGGTAAAACTAAATGAAGCATACACTAGATCGACCCGATAGATCTCTCAAGAATACACTGAACCAACTGACAGCTCGCTCAAAATGTTAGTCTACAAGAGCACTCTTTAGACATCGAAACTGAAACAACTTCTCAAGTAGACCAGAAATAACTTAAAAAATGCATAAAATACAAATTCAATGCTTGTTCGTTCATATAATAACTAACAAAAACGTCTTGCAGGAATCTTCAACGAGCTAAACTATTACAAAAAATCAACTCAGGATTTAGTCAAAGTGATAGGATGTAGAAGATAGTACGTTAGGGGACACAGTTAGGACAGGCAAAGGGTCTAAGGTGTGCTATCTCAAATAAAAATGCCCCAGTAGATTACCTATATAACTGATCGTAAAAAATTCTGGAAAGATATGCAAAATGGCATCAAATTAGACCGACAAAGAGTAATTCGTATAAAAAAGAAATATTTGGGTCGTATGCGCAGTCTGAGTTGCCTTCTAGACTATAGAATTTTTCCAACAGACGAAGTAGATCGATATCTAAATCGTAAGACACCTATGCAAAGCAATAATAAAGTCAAAAAGATGTAGTAGCCTGTGGAAAAGATAAGCGATTTTAGTGCGATTATGAGTGAAGAAATGGGTGCTTTTGATTTTTCAGTAGTGCATTCTTCAGGTGGTGGAAAAAAGACCTATTCATAATGGAAGAGGCAGTCGAAAGGTAAGGCTACTAATCTGACAGTCATATAGGAAAACATACTATGATAAATGTTTGACTTTATCTTTTGATTTTTATCTAAATTTAAAACAATCTATAGTATTTTTTAAAAATGCATATGATGATAATGACATGATTGAGTTATGTACCATCATCACCACGAATTGGTAAAGTATTTATCGAGCATCCAATACGCTGAAACAGGTTGATCCGCAGGCAATAAATGTCCAGCATTCCTCACCACACAAAAAATCAAATTCCTATGATTCTTATACCATCCAATATTCTTACCCCCGTATTCCTTCCAGATCTTCTTAGGCGTATCCCTCCATTGTTGCGCACTGACCCATTCCAATGTATTGAGATAGGCGAGTACTCCTGGAGTGTTGACGATGTAGTCGTTTTGACCGTTGTAGATGAGGGTGCGAATGTTGAGATTGAGGAGTTTTTAGAGTTGTCGTTTGTAGCTTGAGGACAGATCGGCGGAGAAATCGATGTACATTTTTTCGTTGTTGTCGACGTATTTCACCTAGGAAGGTACGCCTAATGAGGCTTTGTTGGCCTACAGGAAGTACCAATAATCAGGATTGATGTTTCCTTGGTCGTATTGTTTGTAATTTAGGACGTTCATGTTGTTGTAGTACTTGTTGGCTACATTGTCATCGGCAATAATCCAGTTTATGAACCCAGCTGCGTCATAGAGATCACCGTTCATGATACGGGTGGCTGCTTGAACTTGCTGGTAAGCAATCGTGTCTCTAGCTTAAAGCGATGCGACTCCTACGGAAGAAAGGAAACTATCATAGTTGTTGATTTGCTGGATGGGGTCAACCCAGCCATCTCCGATCAGAACTCCTTGTAAATTAATATTAAGAGATCTACTTTATCAAAAAATTACTTATTGGTTGCCAGTCTTTAAGCAAAAGATGAGATGTAATGTCCAGCATAGCTCTCTCCAGCAATATACAAAGGATTTCCACTTAGACCCAAAGCCTGGTTATTGGCATAGAAATTATACATAAAATTCTCAAAATGATTGGTAGCGTCTCTAGTATTGTCAACTTTTTTGGTATTGTTGTTGTAGCTGAATCCGACTCCTAGAGGTTGATCGATGCATAGTAAATGGCCGAACGAGTTCCATCCCCAAGGATTTTAGATGGGTTTCAGGTTATCTTTGCTGCCTTTAATGAAGAGAGGACCGAGCTAGTTGAAGCAGCCGAACTGACTTGGACCACCTGGACCACCTTGAAGCCAGATGATGATAGGAACGCTTTTATCACTGAAGGGGAGATTAAATCCTTGCCAGAGAGAGTAGTAGATAGCAGCCGATCCTTTGGGAAAATACCAGTTCACATCTTCAAAGCCAGAGTATGACTTGTAGTAAAGTTAAGTCCCAGCTTTCTGGTTGTAAAATGCTGTAGTCTCGGTGATTGATGCTAAGGTGGGGGTGATGGTCAACAACACCACGACCAATACAAATAGATATTTCATTTAATATATATATATATATCAAATCATAATGGGTAAGTATTTGTAACTGAGCTGGGTTATATATGAGTGAGGAAATAGAAATGGGGCATAGTTTTGTACCGGGATCGATATATCGAGAACTATCAGTCAGGGAAGAATCAGTAGCTGGATTCAATATGAAAGATAGCAAAGAAGATGCTATAGTATTTCTAAGCAAATACTAAAGTATTGACCCTGAGTTCCCTTTATCGACTCTTCTTAATTCTGACAAACTGAAAGCAAAACTATACAAGACATCAACATATTACGGTTAGTTCTAGAACGGTAAAAAAAGTGGTCTTGGTATCATGCTCTATCACAACGACAGAATCTACTAAGGCGAATGGCAAAATGATCGTAAAAAAGGACAGGGGAGTTAAA
>Ga0169931_10003473_pt1 | contig 24951 bp, 28 predicted proteins | sample Kivu_15m_20L_FD_129675 | JGI IMG/M metagenome (GOLD analysis project Ga0169931, IMG submission 129675) | Freshwater microbial communities from Lake Kivu, Western Province, Rwanda to study Microbial Dark Matter (Phase II) - Kivu_15m_20L... | ecosystem: Environmental > Aquatic > Freshwater > Lake...
ATCAAACTCTCCGTTTTGAATTGTTTGCTTTAGCTCTTTTGACTGCTCTTTTTTAACTTCAGTCTAGTTATTTTATGCTTGACTTGAAGCGGAGTTTCGCTGTATTATCGCTTTCAAACTATAGTATTTTCAAGGTTCGGTTTCCCCTCGGACTGCGCTCTCTCGCGCTCGTCTCTCAGGTACTTATCCAATATAACGAACCTACATTTTTTTGTCAACACTTTTTTCAAACTTTTTTGAAACTTTTTTTTCGTGACCCTGAAACTCCCCACAGTGCTAGGTTGTAGTCCACAATGGTGTATGAACTTTGCTGATTCAGGGAGGGTAGAGTGTGAATTTTCAGTCGGTGATTAGTTTATTGCATCAGTTTTGGGAGGAGAAGGGCTGTTTAATTGCCCAGCCCTACGATATTGAGAAGGGCGCGGGTACGAAAAACCCCCATACATTTTTAAGAGCATTGGGTCCGGAACCCTGGGCTGTTGCCTATGTTGAACCCTGTCGTCGTCCTACTGATGGACGCTATGGCGAAAATCCTAATCGCTTTCAATACTATTATCAGTACCAAGTCCTGATTAAGCCGTCACCAGATAATATTCAAGAAATTTATCTTGATTCTTTGAGGGTTTTGGGTGTTCATCCTGAAGACCATGATATTCGCTTTGTGGAAGATAACTGGGAAGATGCGACGGTTGGCGCTTGGGGTACTGGTTGGGAGGTTTGGTTAGATGGGATGGAAATTACTCAATTTACCTACTTCCAACAGTGTGGGGGAATTGATTGCCGTCCGGTATCTATTGAAATTACTTACGGTTTAGAGCGTTTGGTAATGTACCTCCAGCAAGTGGAAGCAATTACTAAGATTGACTGGACAGATAATATTACTTATGGTGATGTTTTCTTGCAAAGTGAGATTGAGCAATGTACTTACAACTTTGAAGCCTCGAATCCTGAGTTACTGCTGACATTGTTTAATTTATATGAGCAGGAGGCCAGTCAGTTGACCGACCGGGGTTTGGTTGTACCCAGCCTTGATTATGTGATGAAGTGTTCTCACACTTTTAATTTGCTGGATGCTAGGGGTGTTATTTCGGTGACGGAAAGGACTCGTTACATTGCCAGGATTCGTCATTTGGCTCGCAAGGTTGCTCATTTATATGTTGAGCAAAGAGAAAAATTAGGTTTTCCCTTGCTGAAGAAAACAGCAGTTTGAGTCTAAAAATCCCTGATTAGCGGGCAATATGCCCGCTACATGATGAAATTTAGCTTACATTTACTCGACTTATGGTTCAGACAAGTGGTGTATTTATCTGTCTAGGCTTTATTTTAGGATTATTGTTTACCGCAGTACCTTGGGGGGGGTTGTGGATTTTAGGTTTGGGTGTTGTGGGAGCGGTTCTGTTCAACCAGGGCGGATTAAGGCAATTGGTTCAGAAACGCAAAAATACTGGCAGTACTAATGTTTGGCAAAATATGCCCCGGTCTAGAATATGGCTAGTTGCGGGTTTGGTGGGGCTGTTGGCAACTGTTTATTTTCAGTGGCGAGTACCACAACCGGATGAACAAGATATCAGTAAATTTGTTGCACCAGAAAATAATGTTAGTCCACAAGAAATAGTGATTGTTCGGGGCGAAGTGCTGAGTAGTCCCCGTTTGACTCGCAGCCAAAAAGGACAATTTTTATTAGCAGCTACTCAGCTTGATGAGGTGAAGAATCAAACGAGTCCTGTGGGGGTGAGTAAAGGTGTGACAGGGAAATTATATGTCACAGTGCCAATACTTCAAGTTACTGGGTTATTTCCTGGTCAGCAAGTTGCTGTTACCGGAGTTTTATATCAGCCGAGAACTGCATCTCATCCCGGTGGTTTGGATTTTAAAAGGTTTCTCAACCAACAAGGAATCTTCGCCGGGTTGGCTGGAAGACAAGTTAATATTTTGGATCAAAATGAGCAACGTAGGTGGGGATGGTGGCAAATTAGACAACGAATTGTGCGATCGCATGTGCGTTGGTTAGGTGTTCCAGCCGGTCCCTTGGTTAGTGCTATGGTTTTGGGTAGTAAGGCGGTGGATTTACCCTATGATATGCGTGATTTCTTTGTTAAGGGTGGATTAGCTCATACTTTGGCAGCTTCAGGATTTCATACTTCTTTGGTGTTGGGTTTAATTCTCCAGTTGACTAGGGCTAGCTCTGGGAAAACACAGTTTACCTGCGGCTGTTTGGGGTTAATTATTTTCCTCAGTTTAACAGGGTTCCAACCTTCGGTACTGCGCGCCGTAATCATGGGTTTTGCGGCTTTAGTTGGTTTGTTATTAAAAAGAAGCGTGAAACAATTTGGATCACTGTTATTAGCTGCAACTATATTATTACTGATTAACCCGTTGTGGATTTGGGATTTAGGCTTTCAATTGAGTTTTTTAGCAACATTAGGGTTAATTGTCACTGTGCCAACACTTGTCAAAGGTTTAAATTGGTTACCTGTGGCGATCGCCTCTTTAATTGCGGTTCCTTTGGCTGCTACAATTTGGACTTTACCCCTACAACTTTTTATGTTTGGGGTTGTGCCTGCTTATGCTTTGTTACTTAATATTATCAGTACGCCTTTGGTGGCTGCAATTAGTATAGGTGGAATTCTCAGCGCCATAGCAGCATTAGTTTGGCCTGCTGGTGGTAGTGCCTTAGCTGGGGTATTATACTACCCTACCCATGGACTAATTAAATTAGTAGAATTGTTTAGTAAATTTCCGGGTAATTCTATCCGTCTCGGTAGCATATCTACTGGGCAGTTAGTGGCCATATACGCACTGGTGATTTTAGTGTGGTTATGGCATTGGTGGCGGAAGCGCTGGTGGTTTGCTGGTTTAATGGCCATTGGTTTGGTGGTAATTCCATTTTGGTATTCTGGAAATACATTATTTAAAATCACAGTGTTAGCAGCAGGAACAGAACCGATTGTAGTGATTCAAGAACGAGGAACAGTTACACTGATTAATAGTGGAGAACAAGGCACTGGACGCTTTACGATTCTACCGTTTCTACAGCACCAGGGGGTCAGTCAAATAGATTGGGCGATCGCCACTAACTTTAAATATCAAAATAGCACTGCTTGGTTAGAAGTGCTGCAAGGTTTACCGATTAAAAACTTTTATGAATATTCACCTAATCTGAAAACTAGCATTGTTACTCAAGCTATCCTACAGGAACTACAACAACAACAAGCAATTTACCAAGCCTTAGCACCGGGTCAAATAGTCAATACTGGGTCAGTGGTAGCCCAATTCGTTAGTGACCAGTTGCCTGTTTTACAATTACAAGTCCAAGGGCAGAATTGGCTACTACTCGGTAATGTCAAAGCTCCAGAAGTGGAACAGCTAGTCAAAGACGGAAAGTTGCAACGCCCCCAAGTGCTATGGTGTAGCCCTCAGTCTTTGGCCAATCTAGTGAAGATGTTCCAACCACAGGTGGCGATGGCCTCTTATACCGACCTAGACTCAACAACCTTATCGCAACTGAGTAAAAACCAGACACAACTATTTTTTACCAAAGAGAATGGAGCTATTCAATGGACACCCAATGGTCTTTTTGAGGCATTCATTCAACCAGATGAAAACAAATCCGTTGTTTTTTGATGGTTTGACCGCCATTTGTCATGGGGGAATCATACCAAAACAGCTTGATTAAAATGTTTAAATATTTTTACAATCATCTGGTGCAATCCAATTATTTTGTGCTATAGTTAGTCATAGTGTTGACAACCAAGCTAAAAACATATATATAGTATTTAGTGGTTGTCAAACAACTTAACTTAAGTCCATATACCCCATGCGGGCGTAGTTTAGTGGTAAAACTATAGCCTTCCAAGCTATTAATGCGGGTTCGATTCCCGCCGCCCGCTTCTGGAAAGCCTTTTAAGGCTTTTTTACCGTGAATTGACCAACCTATTATACATAGAAAAGAGCAATTGAGACTAGCGATCGCTCAACTCTGCACAAGTGTAGCAATACAAGAATTTTGCTAAGAAAAACAATGACTACCCTCATTAAATCCATTCCCTGAGAGGAATTTCTGGAACTCCCCGAAACCAAACCCGCCTCCGAATATATCAAGGGAGAAATTAGACAAAAACCCATGCCCCAAGGAGAACATAGTCGGCTTCAAGGTAAACTGGTTGCTACTATCAATCAAGTGGGGGAAACTCAAAAAACAGCCCTAGCCTTTCCTGAATTGCGTTGTGTTTTTGGGGGCGCTGTCATAGTTCCTGACATTGCTGTATTTCGTTGGGAACGCATTCCCCGTGAAGTATCTGGCAGAATTGCCAACCGCTTTGAAACTTACCCCGACTGGGCTATAGAAATCCTTTCTCCACAGGAAAGCCAGGCCAAAGTTCTCCGCAAGCTGCTGCACTGTTGCCAAAATGGTACAGAATTAGGCTGGTTAATTTTTCCAGAGGAAGAGAGTATTTTAATTATCCTCCCTGGTCAACGAGTGGAAATGCTCACCGATGCAGACCTAGTACCCATGCTCAGTAGTATAGATTCATCCCTAACAGTTGAGCAAGTTTTTAGTTGGCTGAGGCTTGGCTACCCCTCTCCGCTACCGGAAAGGGGTTAGGGTGAGTTGAGCAAAATAGCAAAATTATTACTACTGCTGAAACACAAGACTAGTTAATAAGCATCTTGCAACTCGTAGAAATCAGGAGAGATGTAGTCCTTACGCAAAGGCCAGCCCATCCAATCTTCCGGCATTAAAATCCGTTTCAAGTTGGGATGCCCTTCATAGATAATGCCGAACATATCATAGGTTTCGCGCTCTTGCCAGTCTGCGGTTTTCCAAATCCAGTAGACTGAGGGAACCCTGGGATTTTCACGAGGTAAAAACACCTTGATCCGGATTTCTTCAGGTTTATCAGCATTATCACCCACCTTAATAAGGTGATACACACTCACCAAGTCTTCCCCAGGACCTAGGTCAATACCAGATTGAAACTGAAGATAATTAAACCCGTAAGCATAAAGGGCTGTAGAAATAGGCAGTAAAAAATCTGCCTCCACCTTAATAATTTCTACCCCTATCTTATCAGGTTCGAGAGACTCATGATCAAAACCATTTTCCGTCAACCACTGGGAAATCGGACCAGCTTTAACCAGAGAGTCTTCTGCTGCTACTACTTGAGAGTCTTCTTCAGCCACGGTTTTGCTCCTTTTCTTGTGTCTTTGCTGTCAGTAGTGCTGGTGGAACTGGCAGACCTATTGCTTCTGTCAATTCCTGGGGTGGTGTATAGCGAGTTTCTGACTGCAAATATTTACCAGTTAAAATTTGCTCAGTGGGTTTGAGGTTGTGAGTTGTGCTGTAGAAGCGGTGGGTTTGCTTAATTTGACCCCGTTCCTGCATAGAATCATTGGCTATTTTCTTGCGCAATTTAATAATTGCGTCAATAATCGCCTCTGGACGAGGGGGACAACCGGGCAAGTAAACATCTACAGGAATGAGTTTATCAACTCCACGGACAGCAGTGGGAGAATCGATGCTGAACATTCCACCAGTAATTGTACAAGCACCCATAGCGATTACATACTTGGGTTCGGGCATTTGTTCATAAAGACGTACTAATTGGGGTGCCATCTTCATGGTAATTGTCCCTGCTGTAATAATTAAATCTGCTTGCCGGGGGCTAGAACGGGGAATGAGACCGAAACGGTCAAAATCGAACCGAGAGCCGATTAAAGCGGCAAACTCAATGAAGCAGCAAGCTGTACCAAACAACAAAGGCCAGAGGCTCGATAGCCTAGCCCAATTATAAAGATCATCAACTGTAGTCAGGATGACGTTTTCTGACAAATCCTGAGTAATAGTGGGACGTTCAATAGGGTTGATGATTTTTTCTTTCTCTTGGGTTGTTAAATTTGAATTCAAGACCATTCCAACGCTCCTTTACGCCATGCGTAGACTAGGGCAACTACAAGAATTGCAATAAAAATTAAAGCTTCAATGAATGCCAGAAGCCCAAGACGGTGAAAGGCAACCGCCCAAGGATACAAAAATACGGTTTCTACGTCAAAGACAACAAAAACCAGAGCAAACATGTAGTAGCGAATATTGAACTGAATCCAAGCCCCTCCAATGGGTTCCATCCCAGATTCGTATGTAGTGCGCCGTTCCAGGCTGTTACCACTGGGTCGCAGAAGCTTGGAAGCTGAAAGTGCAAGGGCAGGCACTAGGCTACAAATGATCAAGAAGCCTAGAAGGTATTCGTAACCGGTGAGGACAAACACAATGAATATCTACCGCTAATGGTGTAAGTAAGGCTGTTACTTTCTTTTACATTATATCTTTTTACTTTTTCTGAACTCTGGGAAACAGACTGATTTCCGGTATTTATCGTTTGGGCAGATGATGGAAAAGTTTCATAGTTATGTCATAATTTTTAACGTATATTTAAGATTTGTCCTCTGTGAGGTTTTAGCCATGAGCGAACAAGCTAAGGAAGCTCAAGTGGAAAATCCGGCGTTAGACCGTTATGAATGCCGTGCCTGTGGTTATGTTTATGAACCAGAAAAGGGAGACGACAGCCATGATGTTGACCCAGGAACCCCCTTTGCTGAACTGTCCATAACTTGGCGTTGTCCGGTATGTACTGCTAAAAAGGCCGCTTTCGTCAATATTGGACCTGCTGGTACAGCATCGGGTTTTCAACAAAATCTCGGTTATGGGTTGGGTGTTAACGGGCTGACACCAGGGCAAAAAAATATCCTGATTTTTGGGGCGCTGGGTCTAGGTTTCTTGTTTTTTATCAGTCTCTACGGCTTACAATAAGACCCGTTATCTTTTTTAGCAAGTTGAGAAGGCTGCCATTGCCATTAAGGTGAAAAATTTAGAAAAAAGTACAAAATACTGATGCTTTCAATGGGTATTATGAAAAATTGGCAAAGGTTATTTGCCTTGTTGATGGTGGTTTTCTTGTGTATAGGTTGTAGCCAAGTACCCTCTACTAGCTATAACCCCTGGGCGGTCATTTCCGTCCCTACCAATTCTAAGCTGTTAGATATTGCCTTTACTGGTGACCCTAAGCATGGTTTTGTGGTGGGTGGTAATGCGACGATTTTGGAAACCCGTGATGGTGGTGATACTTGGGAACCACTGTCATTGTCGGTGGATGATCCTAAAGCCCGCTTTGACTCGGTGAGTTTTTTCGGTCAAGAAGGTTGGATTTTGGGTGAACCCTCTTTACTGTTGCATACCACTGATGAAGGTACTTCTTGGTCGCGCATTACTCTGAGCGCTAAACTACCTGGTAATCCCATTGCTATTTATGCACTGGGAGAAAATACGGCAGAAATGGCCACAGACCTAGGAGCCATATATAAAACTGTAGACGGGGGTAAAAACTGGAAAGGCCAAGTTGAGGGCGCAGTTGGTGTGGTGCGGAATATGGAACGCTCCCGGGACGGTAAATATGTTGCTGTTTCTGCTAAGGGTAGTTTTTACTCTACTTGGGAACCGGGACAAAGTGCCTGGACACCCCATAACCGTAATAATTCTCGACGCTTAGAAAATATGGGTTTTGGTGAGAATGGGCAATTGTGGCTATTAGCACGAGGGGGTCAGGTGCAGTTTAGTGAGCCTGATAATCTTGAAAATTGGCAAGAAGCAAAAAATCCTGAGTTATCTACCAGCTGGGGTTTACTAGATTTGGCTTATCGTACTGCTGATGAACTTTGGATAGGAGGCGGTAGCGGTAACTTGCTGCGAAGTGCAGACGGGGGTAAAACTTGGGAGAAAGACCGGGATGTGGAAGCAGTAGCGGCTAATTTGTACAAAATCGTTTTCTTCAATCCAGATCAGGGATTTGTTATGGGCGATCGCGGTGTTTTGCTAAAATATCAACCAAACATTGCCCAAAACTCCTCGTCAGAGGCTGCTTAGTGGCTTGATTAGCTACGATATGGCCCAAGATTTCTGAGAAGCTTATTGCAAGTTGTAACTCTTTCTAAACTTTGTAGGATAATAGACAATAACAATCGTTGTGAAGGTAGGAATTTAAATGTCAGGTACCACTGGAGAACGTCCATTTGGGGACATCATTACCAGCGTTCGTTACTGGGTGATTCACAGTATCACTATTCCAGCATTGTTTATTGCCGGATGGCTATTTGTCAGCACTGGACTGGCCTATGACGCGTTCGGCACACCCCGCCCTAACGAGTACTACACACAAACACGGCAGGAATTGCCAATTGTGAATGATCGTTTTGGCGCTAAACAACAAGTAGAACAATTTATCGACAAGTAGTTTGAGATTATGACTAGCGGAAATAACATCAATCAACCAGTTTCCTACCCCATTTTTACAGTTAGATGGCTGGCTGTTCACACTTTAGGTGTACCCTCTGTTTTCTTTTTAGGGGCGATCGCCGCAATGCAGTTTATTCAACGCTAGGAGAAAACTATGGAAAGAACACCAAACCCAAATAATCAACCAGTTGAACTCAACCGGACTTCTCTATTCCTGGGACTACTTCTAGTTTTTGTTTTAGGGATTCTGTTCTCCAGTTACTTCTTTAACTAAGAGAGAATAGTTTTTGTCAATTTTCGTTTATTGAATCAGTGTTGATTTGTTATTAAAATAGGAGAAAAAACTGTGTCTGCTCAAAGTGGAAGAATTCCCCTGTGGGTTGTAGCTACAATCGCGGGTTTAGGTGTAATTACAGTGTTAGGCATTTTCTTTTATGGAGCCTACGCTGGAGTCGGTTCTTCAATATAAAAATCACTGGAACCGAAGACAATTTAGTCACAATCTTTTGGCAATTGTTTAAAAATTCACATTAAAAAGCCGCTTGTTTCTAGCTTGTTTCTAAGAAACAAGCGGCTTATGGTTTGAGATCAAAAACTCACACCAAGAAGACGTGGGCAAATTTAATCAACTAATTAGCCGAGATCATCGCGTTCAATGTACAACATCAAAAACGCCATGGCAACTGCTGGAAAAACTAGACCAGTCAGAGGAACCAAGATAGAGGGCAAAAATGAGGCAGCCATAGTTAACTTTCCTAGTAATTTAAAGAATCCTCGACAATGAGCTTACTGCAAATTTCACCTGATTTTTTAAATTCTCAAAATTTTTAACACAAGCCCAACAATTCATCTAGCTGTAGATTGGGCAAGTCTGGAGGAATCACAGTCCGCACCACCGAAACTTTACGACTTTCTTGTTCAGTAAGTTGATTAAAGGCGATGGCCTCTAAGCGAACCTCCAAGCAACCGAAGGGAATATTTAACTGAGTCATGACTTCCACATTTCCCAGGGGGTTGGGGCGCAGGTTGGTCAGTACATGGGGGCTGTCTAGCAACCAGCGAGTTTGACAATCTTCCATCCATAACTTGATCACTACTTGGGGGGATACCGCAGGCAATTCTACCCTGACGGTCACATAAGTACCAGCGATGAGTTCACCACCAGGCAGATGTAGTTGGGGAATTGGCAGAGGCTCAACAATCTCCTGTTGCACAGGTAAAATATTCGATACATCTGAGGTTGGTTGTTGCGGTTGAGAAGAATCACTGTCTATTAAATCTTCGGTTGATTGAGGGTATATATCTTCTACAACAAATTCCTGCGTCCACCAAGGTGAGGATGTAATTAATTCATCAGTGAGGGGTGACTGTGAGTCTAGACAAGGTAAACCAATTTCTGCTGATCTATCAGTTTCTATCTGCTCGACTTCCGTGATGGTGGTAGCATTAGCCGTTGATGTATCATTGTCAGTTTCTAGCAAGGTTTCAACATCAGCAATTTCTTGGGTATCTACAACCTCAATCATAGATTCAGGTAGGGAATATCCTTGTCTTTGCATCCACTTTTTAATCAGGGGGGATGACTGGAGATGAGCCTCTACATTTGATTCCACATTTGGTGTCACAGATAATTCTGCCACTGAGTTATTCAGGGACTGTGCATCACTAACCAGTAATTCCGGTGTATGTTCATACTCTGATACAGTTGTATCTTGGCGCGGGGAATCTTCAGCATTTTGGAGTGACAAGGGATCTGCTGTGTTCTCAGGTACAACTGTTAGAGGTTTCAAGTAAGGAAAAGTATTTTTGAACATTCGCACAGGATGATTTTTAATCACCAGTTGCTCTAAATTAATGGTTGCTTTAGTCTTGTTCTGTTCTAAGGACGGTTCATTTCTGGAAGATTCTGTAATGTCGGTATTTTCTTTGGCGGGTAGCTTTGGCAGTTTGGGTAAACGAGAATTAGCTGATTTATTGGTCTTAGACCCTTGTATCGGTGCTGCTGTTGGTTGTTTGCGGTTCAATGGGGAAGTTTGAATTAACTGAGCAGAATTTCTTGGTGCAGTTTTAGCTAGGTTGAACAGTTCTAAGTCAATGTTAAGAGGTGGTTGTGGTGGTGTTGGTGGTGCTGTGGGTTGGTCTAATAAATCTTGTTGAGTTAATCTAGGTGAAGCTGTGACTGCCAGCAATTCCGTGACATCTGCTGTAATTGTAAAAGAGTTACTGGCTAAAAGTGCCACTTCACCCAATTGACTGAATGCGCCATATAAATTGATATCTGCCAAAATAAGCTTGGATTCACAATCAACGGGAATATCAACTGTAGCCTTGATTGTCATAGGCAGAGAGGCGTTTGGTAAAGGACGGCTAACTTGCGTTAAAATTTCTGACCTTAAAGGCGATCGCAGTTCAATTACCAGTTCTAAAGCATACAAATTTTCTGCACTTGTCTGTTCTTGTAGCTTCACTTGCCCATGAATAACAGTCTTTTCTCCCCAACGAGCAATGTGGGTTTCCTTGTCCAGAATCAACGATAGCGGCAGCCGTGGTGTTATAACTACATCATCTTCGACTTTGCTATCATCCAAAAAAGTTGAGGAGTTAGGTACAGCTAAATCCATTAAATTTTCTAAAATCTCTTTAGCCGTTTCACTTTTAGGCGCAGCCATGCTAACAGGCTGATAAGTAACTGTGCTGTTTGTTGCTGTATCACTGGTTATGTTGAGATTAGGCTGAGTTTCCAGTGCAGTAATTGGTTTTAGATTACCATCAAAAACAGGATCTAGGCCGTGGGGTGAATTTGCTCCTAAATTTGCTCCTAAATTTGCTCCTAAATTTGCTCCTATATGCTCCCCAGTATGCCATTGTTCCCATACCCTAGCAGATTTCTCTGGTGTGACCTGTAAACGGATACCGTATTCCCATGATTGACAAACCAAATGAGATATCAAATCCCCACAGCATTGCAGTTCCCAAACCCCTGGTTTGAGGTAGGTAAAAGGAATTACCGCCAATAAACCTTCTCCATTAGTTTCCCCGCAACGCTTTTGAATTCTTCGCTTAGGGGGAGTTTCTTGGGTTGAGTAATATATTACTCGTATTTCCACATCGGTGTTAGGTAGGTGAGAACGAGCCAAAACTCTGTACCGACCTTCCGAAATTTCTAAGTTTGGCGATTCTAGGTTATGCCAAGAGCGATCGCCTTGTTTCTGTATTAGAAATTGCCACTGTTCCATTATGAGTCATGCCCGTAGCGAGGATCAACAGAATCAGGTTTTTTGTGATCTTGCCTGCAAGTTTACCAAAAAAAATCGGTTAGAGCTTTGTATTTGCAGGAAGGCTTTACATCCGTTTTTATTTATTTAAACCACAGGCTGATCCCTTGATTCGACCTATCCCCTCCTCTCTGGGCGACGGTCGTACCATGCCGGCTCTGTACCATAAATCTATTGATTGTAACGGTGGCGATAGTAAGCCAAAATCTCCTTTACCCGCTCCTGACTTTCGGTAGCTAAATTCGGCGTGATGGAAATCTCAATACCACCAATTTGACTTTGATTGTAATCAAAATCACAAGATGATTGGGGGATTAAGCTAACTGCTATTCCTTCCACTTGACGCAAATGGGCGGCTATTTCTCGATAAACCGCCAAAGATAAACCAGCGAATTCGATTTTTTCTTGACTTTCCATTTTATGAAGCTTCAACATTTGGATCTGATGCTGCCGAATTGACAGGCTCTTCGCCTACCATTCTGGCAACTTCTATACCATATTGTTCCAGAATAACGATGGGATTGGAACCTTCATTCATTTCAATACGTTTAACTAACAGATCATCACTTAGTCTTTGTCCGGCCTGTACATAGCGGCTTGTGACCTCCGAGGGTACTTTAATAATTGCCTGGGGTTGTTGACCAACTAGCACTACACCAGTGACTATCACTCCCCTAGCCAAATCAGGTTCTGGTGGAGGTGGTAGCACGGATTCTAAACTAGGAACAGGAACCACTGGGGGCATGACTTTTGGTAAAACAGGGGTTAGAGGAGCGGGAGGCTTAGATTTTTTGGGGGTGTTAATGGGTACTTTAGAGGTGGGTAAAGGAGGCATTGCGGGAACTGTTTTGGGGCTGTTAATAGTAGTAATGGGTACTTTAGAAGTGGGTAAAGGAGGTATTGCGGGAACTGTTTTGGGGGTTATAGTTATAGGTACTGCAGAAGTCTTCAGATCAATTATTTGGGCAAATGGGTCATTTCGTCCTTTTAACGCTATCTGCTCGCGCTGTGTTGGATTAGTTGATTGAATTAAGTTGGGATTTCCAAAAGCATTAACTGAAGTTTGTTTGTTAGACACTACAGGATTATTAAAGGATTGAGCCTTGGGTGGTGACTGCACTGCTGGCGTTTCAGTGGGCGTAGGAGCAGTAGCGTCTGGTGTACTTTCCGAGGTACATCCAGTCATTGCCACTATTACAATAGCTACACATACAATTGGGAAATTACTGTCCATTAGCTCCTCTCTCAAATTGACGAAAATTAACAATGCCTGTTTAGTATTTAAGGCAAAGTATGTTTTATTTATAACCTAATTTTGGGTTGTAAACTTTTGTTTTAATGATGGAAAATTCCCATATAGTTAATCTTCTGTTACTCCCATGAGGTTTTTTAACAACCCCAGCCCTTTTTTGACTCTGCGGGAAACTGTCACAACACTAATTCCCAGAAGTTCTGCTACTTGTTTTTGAGTTAAGTCCTGCAAAAACACACCCTCTAAAACTTCACGAGTACATTTCTCTAACTGAAATAGCGCTTGTTGCAGGCGAATTCGATCTTCTTGGGCTAGTTGAAAGCTGCGATAACGGGGATCAGGAACTAATTCACCTAAACAAGTTGTTCCTTCTTCACCGTCCAATACTGGAACATCCAGACTTAGAGGAGCGCGGTTTACCCACGCTAACTTGATTTCTTGCCATTGCTCCACGGAAATTGCCAGTGCGGCGGCTAATTCCGTATCGGTGGGCTGGCGGTTATGTTTTTCCTGAAAGCAACGAGTTACTCGTACGGACTGCTCTTGTAATGCTAAATAACGCCGAGGAATTCGCACTGTAACACCTTTATCTCGCAGATAGTGTTGAATTTCACCACGAATATAGGGAATAGCAAAAGAACTGAAGGCGTTTCCCTTGGAGAGTTGAAATTTTTCAATAGCCCGAATTAAACCCAAAGAACCAACTTGGAGCAAATCATCATAATTTTCACGACACTGATTCATCCAATAATGTGCTTCTTTTCTCACAAGCCCAAAATTCAATTTCACCAGTTCATTGCGAATAGTTTCTGAGCGAGATTGCTCATACTCTCGTAATAACTGGCAAATTTCATGCTTCAATTCTTCGCTGGTTGTAGTAGGCATAGCACCGGATTTATTTATCAAATAAACTGTTAATACCAGCTTAAAAAAATCTGCAATTGCCAAGTCTTGCCACAGATTCACTATGTGATCTTTGCTGTAAAACAAACACGGCGTAAATCACACATTTTTTAACCTGACAATTGAGCAAAAGTTCAGATAAGCGCAATTGGTATTTTTGTTTGCATTTGAATTTGTTATTTTCTGTAGTTTGTGTATCTACAAAAACATAAGATATAAATTTTTTACTGCATTTATAAACCGAAATTGTACTTAATTTTATTATTTAGTTTATTTGTAATGGAGCTTATTTACATAACCTAACTAAGTAGATAAGATATGTATTCCAGTAAAAATACTGTCTTCATACTCTGCAAGTTCATTAATTTGAGCCATGAGTTATACTTATTCAGTAAATACTCTATTTAATTACTACATAGACTATACATCATGCGATCAATTTTGCTATTCTACTAAACTTATTCTCAGAAAAAACACGTATATAAGCCATAGACTTTTCAACTTATCTCAACTTAATCTTTGATAAAAAACCCATTTGCTTCAATATAAAAAGAAACAAATGGGTAAACTATGGGTTAGAAGTTAATGATTACTTAACACATCTTGCTGGAAAATTTAAGCGCGGTTTGGTTGAACGCGGGCATAAAACACACCTCGTATTTTAACTTCTTTGGGTTCACCAGCACCTAAATCAGTGTCAGATGGCTGTTCGCTCTCGAAAGTACCAGCAACTTCACCAGTTGTGCTATCTACTTTAGCTACTTGTAAAGAAATTTTGCCATCAAGAGTTTCAACACGCTTAACATTAGCGCGGGTCAGTTCTTCACTATCGGCTTGAGCGGGAAGCGCCACCGCATTGTCATAGCCACTGACGATACCACGTCCTTTAGGATCTAAGAAGGAAGCACCACGATAGGAAGGAACCTTAAAACTACCTTCAAAGTCTGTAGAGGTGTTGATATTGGTCAAACCAGTTTGTGTTGTAGCTACTAGGTTTTTAACGGTGAAAAGAAAAGGTACTGATTCACCACCAGGAAGTTTTACAGTTATGGCCTGGAAGTCGAGACCATCAGCTTCTACAAAGGTTAAGCTGTTATCTGGATTAACTTTCAAGTCTCCTTGTACTTGGTCAATGGTAGAAGTGTATCTGGTCAACAATTTACCGGGTACAAATTCTGCCACTTGCCGTTTATTAGCGGGTTCCTCTTTGACGAAGAAACTAGTTGGTTCTAAACAAAGTTCTTTGATGGTATAAGACTGGCTAGAGTCAATGGGAATGGAACCACGGCTGATTTCTGACAATTGGGGGCATTTGTTGGCCAAGCCTGTGCCGCGAATTTGTTCGTAGGTGAGTACGTCCCTGCTGTTGGAAGTGGTGGGAGCATCACTGCAAGCGGTTAATAGCCCTAGGCATACAGCCAAGAATGCAATAATTAAAGCGCGATACCTCATGGTCAACCTCAATTTCAAAAATTAATATCTAAGTTGTAAAACTAATGCCTACGGCATTTTTCTTGTTGCTTTAATGGTTCTGTATTGTGTTATGTGTTGCCACTGGATACAGATGTCCATTGCTTTATCAGCAAATTAGCCAGATCATACGATTTTTTTTAACTCAAGATCAAAGCTATTTGATCTGATCCCAAAATCCTTCGTTGTATTTGAGTCCCTCAGAAGCTCTGCCAAAGGTGATTATCTATTGATTTATGCCTTGGAAAATTCTTACTCACGAATAAAAACCCAGAATCTCCTGTAAATTTGAGTAAGCCTCATTTATGGGAAAATAGTTGCATGAGTAACCAGAAAAGCTCGGAATCAGTGAATTTGTCCGAACAACTGCAAGCGATCGCCACAGCAGTGTACGATATGGCCAACCTTTATCAAGGAAACCCCATCGCTCTTTTGGCTTTGTTGCGGCATTTAGAACAGTTACATCGAGATATCCGGGATAGTGCTTTTCAAGAGAGCTTGCCTGATAATCGCCAAAAACTTTACTCTCTACTCAAAGACATTGAATCCCAAGGAGGCTGGCCTTATATTGAGCGCATGAGATTGCAAACCTTTTTAGCGACTTTGCCACCAGCAGCAATGGAAAACTATGGTGTTCAGGAACACACTGACGACCTGTTACAAAGCGATCGCTCTTTTCTTAACTCATAAACCTCAAATTTAGCCTTAATGGAAAACTATGGTGTTCAGGAACACACTGACGACCTGTTACAAAGCGATCGCTCTTTTCTTAACTCATAAACCTCAAATTTAGCCTTTGGGGCTTATTCCATTAACAACGTCCCACCCGGTCATTACCAACTCCCTGTTCTCACACTCGTCTTAGTCTGTAATTTTTGTCTAAATTTTACCATTTAATCATAGCTACCACGTACCAATAAAGGTTAAATTCGGTTTAAACTAAAAATTACCAACTTTAATAAAAAAAATTCCCAGCTTTTTAGTACTTAAATACTAGCTTAGTGGGTGCATCGGCGGGAAAAATCATGAAAAAAAGGTTGATATATTATACTAATTGGTTAATTAATCAATATCAAAGTTCTGAGAGGAAGCAATAATCAACCAGAGGTTTAAATGGCTGGCATAGTATCAGTTTCGCAAAAGAATCTAGAGGATCGACGTAAAAAAATACGTCGGCGACAACAGATAAAAATCATTCAGGCTATTTGGCGCAGTCTTGCCATTGGTGGTTTAACTGGTGGTTTGCTATGGGTGGCACTACAACCAATATGGGTACTAAATGATCCGAAGCAAATTGTGATGAAATCTAGTAATGAGTTACTATCGCCAACAACTATCAGATCATTGCTGGTGATATCTTATCCTCAGTCTATATGGCGGATTGAACCCAACGCCATCGCCAATTCTTTACAGCAACAACCAACCATAGCACAAGCAAGAGTCAGTCGTCGCCTTTTTCCTCCTGGATTAAACATAGAGGTACAGGAAAGAGTACCTGTGGCAGTATTTGAGAACGGGAAAAAACAATCCCCTGTCCAGCTATTAGATGCCACTGGAGTTTTGATACCCTTAGAAAAATACACCTTACTCAACCCCAAATTCAAACAACCCAGTCTCAAAGTTGTTGGTTCACCAGAACAATATCGCTCATATTGGAGTCAACTGTACCCATCATTAAGTCAAAGTTACGTGAAAATAATGGAGGTAGATTGGCAGGATACGACCAATATAATTTTGAAAACAGAACTGGGAAGTGTACATCTAGGTACTCTAAGTCCACAGTTAAACCAACAAATCAAGGTACTCGCCCAAATGCGATATCTATCAGCAAAGGTAGATTTTAGTCAAATTAAGTACATTGATTTAAAAAATCCGGCATCTCCTTTAGTACATCTGAATCAAACAGACCAAAGGCTTAAGTCCCAAAAACTTTAGAAAAGTTGGCTCAATTCCAGCTAAAAAGAGAAATAGTGGAGAAAATTATGTGCTAAATCGACAACATAGTAGTAAAAATATTAATATTTTATTGAAGTTATACAAATCAACATACAGTAAATGTAGGTATACTTCTTTGGAATTAGCCGTTATGGGGTTTTCTGCCAATGGATCTGATACCATAACCAACTTTCCCACTAACAATGTTGTTAAGGTTGGGAGTCGCGATCACAATAAAGAACAGTGCCATAGATTTTGGCAGTGTCAAACCATAGTTGACTGTTAGGTGAATAACACCTGAAAAAGTCCTTTATCTACCTTTATGAATGCAATGACACTTGATAACAACCAAGGGCTTACCTATAAAAACCCCCAATCTATGGGACAGCAAGGGTTTCCTTTACCAGTTAACTCAACCAACCCCTTTAATAGCTCTGGGTTGAACTTGGGACCTAACCATGATAGTAAAAAGATGTCTACTGAAAATAGCCGTATTGGTGAGATAGTTCCGGGTCGAGTTGCTAACATCAAAGTAATTGGTGTTGGTGGTGGTGGTGGGAATGCGGTTAACCGCATGATTGAGTCTGATGTCTCAGGAGTGGAATTTTGGTCAATCAACACAGACGCTCAAGCCTTGACTTTGGCAGGTGCGCCTAGTCGATTGCAAATCGGACAGAAACTAACACGAGGTTTAGGCGCTGGTGGTAATCCTGCCATTGGTCAAAAGGCGGCTGAGGAATCACGAGACGAAATTGCTACGGCTTTAGAAGGTGCTGACCTCGTGTTTATCACCGCTGGGATGGGAGGCGGTACTGGCACCGGTGCAGCCCCCATAGTGGCTGAAGTAGCAAAAGAAATGGGAGCGCTGACGGTTGGTGTTGTCACCCGTCCATTTGTTTTTGAAGGTCGCCGCCGCACTAGTCAAGCAGAGCAAGGCATTGAAGCCCTAAAAAGCCGGGTAGATACGCTGATTATTATTCCCAATAATAAATTACTTGAGGTAATACCAGAGCAAACCCCTGTACAGGAAGCTTTTCGCTACGCAGATGATGTGTTGCGTCAAGGGGTACAAGGTATTTCTGACATTATTACCATTCCCGGATTAGTAAACGTTGACTTTGCCGATGTCAGAGCTGTAATGGCAGATGCGGGATCAGCACTGATGGGCATAGGTGTGAGTTCTGGGAAGTCAAGAGCAAGAGAAGCAGCGATCGCGGCTATTTCTTCCCCCTTATTAGAATGTTCTATTGAAGGAGCTAGAGGAGTCGTCTTTAATATCACAGGTGGTAGTGATCTAACTTTACATGAAGTGAATGCTGCCGCAGAAGCAATATATGAAGTAGTTGATCCCAATGCCAATATTATTTTTGGGGCGGTGATTGATGACAGGCTACAAGGTGAGGTGAGAATTACTGTAATTGCTACTGGATTTACTGGTGAAGTACAAGCTGCACAAACCCAAAATGTGGCTACTACTCCCAGGGTGGTGTCCACTCCCAAACGCTCAACCCCACAGCAACCCACAGTTAATCCCCCTAAGCCTGTGGTGGAACCTAAAGAAAAAACAGGATTGGATATTCCTGATTTTCTCCGCAATCGGCGTACACCAAGGAATTAATGGAGTGATCAAACCAGCCTGAAAGATGCGATCGCATATTGTGTAAATCAACTCAAATCAGGCAAATTATTTTAGTTTTTTAGAGTGTGGGAAATCCATGAAATTACTTGCTCACCCAGGCGAGTAACTTCTAGTCGGTCAATTTCCCGAATTCCCGTAGGACTAGTAACGTTAACTTCAGTCAGATAACCGCCAATAACATCAATCCCCACAAAAACTAAACCATCTTGACGTAAAGTTGCCCCTATTTCGGCACAGATTTCATGCTCTCTAGGGGTAATTTTTGTTTGAGCAACAGTACCACCAGCAGCCATGTTATTACGAAAGTCGATCCCACTAGCAAGCCGATTGAGGGCACCAATTGGTTCTCCATTGAGGAGGATAATTCGCTTGTCTCCTTCTTTCGCCGCCGGTAGATAAGTTTGTACCATTACTGGCAAGCGACCACGCATTGTACTGAGTTCAACAATGGAATTAAAATTGCGATCGCTTGGTTGTAAGAATAAAATCCCTTCTCCAGCTTTGTTACCCAAGGGTTTGATAATTGCTGCCCCCTTAGCCTCCACAAATTCCCAGATTAACTGCTTGTCTGCACTGACAATAGTTTCTGGAATGGCATTAGTAAATTGCAGGGCATACATTTTTTCATTTGCGCCACGGATACCACTGGGACGGTTAACCACCAATGTTTTTTGTGGATCGATGTAGTCTAGAACGTAAGTGGCGTAGAGGTAAGAATCATTAATTGGTGGATCTGTCCGCATGAACACAGCGTCCATCGCTTCTAAGGATGTAAAGCAGGGATCACTCAATCTATACCAAGGATTCACCGCTATCCAGCCTTTCTCCACTAACAGCACTGGAATTAATTCTATTTGCCGTAACATCCCCCAAGCTTTGCTATCTATAACGCTCAACATACTTGCCTCAGTTACCCAAATTTCATGTCCTAAGATTTGTGCCGCTTCCATCAAAGCCACACTAGTATCATGACATGGGTCAAGCTGATGGATGGGATCAGTAATAAAAGCCAGTTTCACCTTGTTTGCCTCAATCGCCAGAAATTTTTTAGATTACTCAATCTAGATGATTTGCTTTGTTAAACCTACCCAAAGCCGCTGAAGTCTAGACTTAGCTGGACAACAGTAGCTTTGGTGTCAATCTATGCACCATTGCCAGCAGCTAGTAACTCATCCAGCTTGCCGTTGCTTTCCAAAGCGTAGATATCATCACAACCACCAACATGGTAATCATTAATAAAAATTTGGGGCACTGAGCGTCTCTTGTTAGCTCTTTGAGCCATTTTTGCCCGTGCAGTTTCATCTCCATCAATGCAATATTCAATAAAATCAATACCCTTGCTACTCAAGAGGCTTTTAGCACGTATACAAAACGGGCAAGTCCTCCAAGTATAAATTTCAACTTTAGCAGCCATAACGTCCTCAATCAAATTTAAAGTTTCTTAATTTTAAAACTTTTTGACACTCCCCACGTCTAAAGCCAGGGGATTCCAGCGTCACTATTGACCAAGGTTTCCACCTGCATAGGTCCGACATTAGACTAGAGATTTTTTTTTCAATCCTCTCAATCCAGCTAAAGCAAACAACCCAAGGGCAGCAGCTGTAGCAGGTTCAGGTACAGATTGTACTTTGGGCATTTCTGGAGCGGTTGCGTAACTAGCCTTAAATAAAGAAGCGTGGGAGATATCTTGAGCTTTTCCCTTTTTGTTGGTGGCAACGCCAATGGTATTGAATATTCCTTCTAAACCTGTAACCGAGAAATCAATGTCTTGAAAAAGGTATACACTATGATTTTTACCTGACTTCAGACTAATTGCAAACGTACTCAGACCGCTATCTACTATTGCCTGACTCAGACTCCATGTACCAGTGGAACCCTGAGATGTTGTAATATCAAGGGACTTGTCGTCTGAACTCCCGATTAGATCCCAGGTAACATTGGCACCAATGCTAAATAAGCCGTTATTTAGATCAGTCAGGAGAGAACTGTTTTCTCCCTTGTCATTGCCGGTAAAATATCCTTGACAATCATTAGCTTTAAAACCACCAAGGCTAATGTTAGAAACATCACAACTGGCAGCTAAAGCCGAGGGACTAAAGCTAAAAGCATTAATGCCAATTGCAGATGTAATTGATAACCCAAGCAACAATTTGGAAACAATTTTTGACATCATTTTGACCTTTTTTGGAATTTCACAAGTTAATTCAATGGTTTATGGTACTTCTTGATACTTAACCAACTGTCTACATTATCTTATAAAAAATTAGACAGGGCTAAATAGATCACAAAATTTCTTGATATCTTTAATTAGTTTTGAATAACTGTGTTTGATTTTTAATAAAATGTCAGTTTTACGTGTTTATCCTGAGAAAAACTTGAGATTTTTCTTGAGGAACTTATATTTATAGGGTCATATTATGTAATGGTGACTAAAAAACAAAGCACTAATACGATACTTAAATAATTCTACTGAGAAGTTATTTAATTTTTTTTAATCTCATGTTTTTGCCTAAGTATATTTTGTTAAATGGCCATAAAATAAATTCCGTTTAAACGGACTTTGAAAACAGCTGACTTGCGGTGAACCGCCAAGAATCACCGACCTTCTGGGTCGGTGAGTATGTCAAACGCCAACGGTAAGATTATGGCGTATCAACAGCATATTCAATGAGTTGGCTGAGACGTTGGCGCAGGGTTTCTAATCCCAACCGCTGACTAGCTGAAATAAACACAGCCAGGGGAAACTCTTCTCTGGCTAAAGCCAGGGTTGCACTGTCTGCCTGGTCAATTTTGTTAAAAACCAACACTGCTGGGCCAGGAGTGACGGGCATTTGTCCTAAAATTTCCCTAACTGAGCGAATATGGCTCAACCAAGCAGGATGAGATAAATCAACTAAGTGCAGTAGAGCGTCAGCTTCTGTAACTTCTTCTAAGGTGGCGCGAAAAGCATCCATTAAGGAAGCTGGTAGCTCGTGTATAAAACCTACGGTGTCTGTGAGGAGGATTTCTTGAGTTTCCCCGGTTTCGCCTTGAGAAATTACTAATCGCCGGGTGGTGGGGTCAAGGGTAGCAAACAACTGATCGGCAGTGTAAACTTCAGCGTTAGTCAGGGCATTAAGCAAAGTAGATTTACCAGCGTTGGTATAGCCAACCAAAGCCACAGAGGGAACTTCCCGATGTTGTCGTCTTTGGCGTAATCGTGAACGGTGAGCCTGTAATTGGTTTACTTCCTGTTGTAATCGGGAAATCCGTTTTTGAATCGCCCGGCGTTCTGTTTCCAGTTTAGTTTCACCAGGTCCGCGAGTACCGATACCCCCACCTAATCGGGACATATCCAAACCTCTACCACTTAGTCGCGGCATCATATATCCCAACTGTGCCAGTTCTACTTGCAATTTACCAGCACGGGATTGGGCGCGTTGGGCAAAGATATCTAAAATTACTTCTGTGCGGTCAACTACCCGGACACCAATTTTTCTTTCTAAGTTACGAACCTGGGCTGGTGAGAGATCCCGGTCAAAAACGACGAGATTAGCTCCCAGGGTTTGGGCGGTTAGGGCGATTTCCTGCACCTTACCCTCACCCACTACTGTCTGAGGGTGAACACGCGATCGCTTTTGTTGTAATGTTTGTAATACCTCTCCGCCTGCTGTGTCTACTAACCTAGCTAATTCCAAGATGGTGTCTTGAAATTCTTGGGGAGGGGTAGTGTCGGTCATCAGTCCCACAATTACCACCCGATCATGCTCAGTAGTTACTTCTTGGGCTACAAATTCCCGTTGTAGTTCTGCTTCTATACTTTCCACCAGATCCATAAAATCCTGCTCTGACAGCATATCTAAGCTCATAGGCGGTGATATGCTCGACTGGATTGCTAAATGTTGAGCCTGAGAATTTCCCTGAGAGGAAGATTCCCTTAACAACTTGTCGTTCATTCCTGGTTGGGAAGTTGACACTAGATGTTTAGTGTTTAATGCTAAGTGAGCTAAATAAGTTTCTTTGACGTACCCAGTAGATCCGCCCCCACGCCTGGTAAATCCTGTACTAGTGATATTTAGTACTACTAAAACATCTAACCGTTGTAAAGCCATGGCTGTCAATGCCGATTCATTCGGCGGTTCTGCCTTAAGACTGGTGGCAATACAACGAATACCACTGAGACGTTCCGCACCGTAACGGGGCAATTCCAGGGGTGGGATTTGCGTTTGACGCGGTGTCCCCACCCCCACGCGAATCACTTGTCCGCGACGGTTGAGATAGGTACACACGGGCTGATTGATTTCTGTGCTGATGGCTGCCAAACGCTGGGAAAATTCCGGCGTGGTCATGCGATCGCCTGGTATGCGCTGGTGGTACAGTCGCTGTAGTTGCTTTAGCTGACTGGATTTTAGACCTTGGAGATTTCCAAAAATAGTTTCTATAGGCGTTTCTGACCAGTGAATGGCCCCCCAAATCCTTACTAATGTCTATTTTACAACAGGGTTTTGTCTCCAAACTCTATCTTTTGAGGGTTGGAATCTATCTTGTTTGAGAAATCTTCTCTAGCAGTAAAACTTCCATGTGCGATCGCCTTTATTGAAAATTACTAAAAGTATCGCTATATCAGTTTCTGTTCGTGTTTCACCAGATGTAACCACTGCTGCTACAACATCATCACCATCTAACCACAATACAAGTAATACAAGTATGGGGCGCTTTTTCCAACCGCCACCACTCATAAATGTAACATTTGCTACTGCAAACTCACCTGGTTGGATAGTCGCCATAAAGTCCTTCATCTCGCCAATGTTTCACAGCCGTTTTTAAATCATGTGTTAGCCAATGATCAAACTGGGGATATATAGGCAAACGTGGCGCTAACTTCCACCCCCCCGGCTGTAAGATTTCTTTTAAAGTCTGTTCTTGGATATGAGGATAATCAGGATTTACCTCATCCCTGGGGCTAATTCCACCCAAATCTCTAGCCCCAGCTTGTATACAAGCCAGTAACCATTGGTCATCGTTAACTAAATTCGGGGGAATTTGGATTGTAATATCCGGGGGTAGAATTTGACGGGCTTTGGCAATAACTTCTGGTAGTTGCTCAGGGTCAAAAGCTGGTGCATTAAAGCTTTGCTGATGTCCAGGGCTGTGGGGTTGCAATATCACTTCTTGAATGTGATGGTAACGCTTATGTAAGTCAGATATGGCGTTTAATGTTTCCCAACAATCATCTTGAGTTTCCCCAATTCCTAAAAGTAAACCAGTGGTGAAGGGAATTTGCAACTCTCCCGCCCATATTAATTGTTGTAACCTAACTTCTGGTAACTTACTCGGTGCGTGGCGATGAACAGTATTTAACAATTTTGGGGTTAACTGTTCCAGCATCAAACCCATAGAAACATTGACCTTTTTTAGCTGTCGCATTTCGGCTAAACTCAGTATTCCCGCATTAGTGTGTGGTAAAAAGCCCATGGCTAAAGCTAACTCACACAGATCATAAATCCTTTGGAACCATGCCTGACGCTTGGGTGAACGGGGATGTACTTCACCACTCAGGATGAGGATTTCACATACTTTCTGCTTTTTTAGTTGTTGCAAAATCTTGTTAACTGCTGATAAAGTCATCCAAGGGCTTTCACCTGGTGCTGTGCGGAAGTTGCAATATGTACAGCGATTAAAGCACTCGTAAGTTGGAACAATAGTATAAGCCGGGCTGTAGCTAACGGTGTCAGAATCAGAAATTGCCATAAGACACTATATATATGGAGGTTGATTCTTGCGTTTTTTCAATTAACCCTTGCAGGATAAGGGTTTGGCGGTTTAGACAAAATTATTATAAAAATTTTTCTGAAAACCCTTTACAAACTGAAATAAATAATTTAGTATATCTACAACAGGTAAAAAGACCTACCTGATTCCTAAAACCAAAGCAATCATAAAAAGATGACCACAACCTTACAACAGCGTCAAAGCGCTAACGTATGGGATCGCTTTTGCGATTGGATCACCAGCACCAACAACCGTATTTACATCGGTTGGTTCGGCGTACTAATGATCCCAACCCTACTAGCTGCTGCTACCTGCTTTATCATCGCCTTCATCGCAGCACCTCCCGTTGACATCGACGGTATCCGTGAACCCGTTGCTGGTTCCTTAATCTACGGAAACAACATCATCTCTGGTGCAGTTGTACCTTCCTCCAACGCTA
>Ga0169931_10003474_pt1 | contig 24947 bp, 26 predicted proteins | sample Kivu_15m_20L_FD_129675 | JGI IMG/M metagenome (GOLD analysis project Ga0169931, IMG submission 129675) | Freshwater microbial communities from Lake Kivu, Western Province, Rwanda to study Microbial Dark Matter (Phase II) - Kivu_15m_20L... | ecosystem: Environmental > Aquatic > Freshwater > Lake...
AATCGTCTCAAAGGTGCGCTCGGTGATGCCTTGCACGTCCTCTCGTGCGCCGCTGGCTACAACTTGCGCTGGCTCCTGCGCTGGATCGCCGTTTTTTGGGCCTCGATTTTGCGGCTCTTCACACGAATCTTTGGTCTGCCGAACCGAGAGATCGGGATGCGGGCAGCGTGAAAACGAAATGTTCAGGAACGACTATTTATTTATCAAGTCGGTATAAGCCGGTTTCTACAATGGTCAGTTAGATATCTGACTTTGAGTAATGCAAGGCGGTTCTTGTTGCAAAGGGGCACCCGTGCCAGAACGCGTTTTGCAGTTGAGACTCCAGTTGGTATCATCCCAGCCAGCCCTATCGATTGCAGGACGAGCGCTGATTGAGAGAGAGCACCGAGGCGCGGCGAGCGCTCGGAATCGCAAAGCCAAAGTTGACCGTTCGTCAGTAGGAAATTAAGTCGACGTCCGAGGCCAGAGTAGCTGCAAGGTGGATCCTATTCGTATCGTCATCGCCGGAACGGGAATGCCAGACGTCATCCAGACGGTTGCGGCCATTCAAGCCAGAGGGGATGCGTCGCTGGAAGTTCTCGGTTTCCTCGACGATAATCCGACGAATGCCTCTCGTAATTTAGGCAAGTACCGAATTTTAGGCGGATTTTCTTGGATAAACGACAACAGGAATGTTGCCGTCTTCAACGCTATCATGCGGAGCACCACGTTGCGCCGGGCCACTACCGAGAAGCTGCGCGGCTTGGGTGCAAAGTTCTTTAGCCTTGTTCACCCAACGGCGTCGGTGGAGTATGCCCGCGTCGGCGAGGGGTGCTACGTGGGAAAGAACGTACACCTTGAGTTCGGATCCTCCATCGGCGATGGCACGGTGGTTTTGGCTAACTCGACCATTGCTCATGATAGCCAAGTGGGGCGGCATTGCTTTCTCGGTTCGGGCGTGCATATCCAAGGGCACGCTACCATCGAGGATGAAGTCTTCATCGGCGCTGGAACTGTGATCCATCCGAACGTGACTGTTCGTATGGGCGTTAGCATAGATACCAACGGCGTGATCTCGGCCGACACGAAGGTCGGTGGCGCCTATTTCAATAGCCGGATGCGGTACATCGGATGAGCGATCACGATTCCCTTAGCATTTACGATCAAGCACTCAATACCCTTTCAGAGCTTGCTCCGCAGGCGATTCCGCCTAACCCCGCGCAGCTCATCATTTACGGGCACGGCGGCACGTTGGAAAGCCTAGTTGTAGTCAACCTGATTCTTGCGCTTGAGGAAGAATTATCGTCGCGCCAGAATCTGAAGATAGATTTAGTCAAGTTTCTCGCCCAGCTTAGCCAACCGGTTACTCTTGGGCAGTTCGCTCGCGAAGTTGAGGCACGGATTGCAAAAGCATGAAGCGCGCCGATTCAAAGCCCGTACTCCTATACGGGGACTGGTACCTTGACTCTCTGAAGCTTTATTTTAACAAGACTTTCGTCGAGGCATGGGGTCTGGAAATAATCTCGCACGAATTCTCTACCTTTGAGAGCATTATCCATAATCTTGAAACCACTGAGGGTCGATCGGCTGTTATCTACGTAGATCTTTCTTTGGGCTCCCTTACGTCAACTGGGAACGACACTCTCGAGCAAGATCAAATCGGAGAGCGGGTTCGTACTCTTTTCGACACGGCCGCTTCGCGCTGCGACCTCTTCGTTTTGTCCCTGCCGACGCTGGTCGATGCCAGTGGCTTGCTGTCCGAAAACTATGTCTGTGCGTCGAACACTAATGAGCTCAGCGCTCAATCGCGTGTTTACGAAGAGGTCGTGCAAGCCGTTAAAGTCCACAAGAACGCTGTGGCCGTAAACGCGCAAATCAAGATTGCAGACTCAAACCTTAAGCAATGGGTTGTACAAAAGTCGCGCTACTCTACCTCTGAACTTAAAACTCAAGCACGCGTGCTTGAGCGTCTCATCGAGCGCGCCTTCGGTAAGCCGGTTAAACTGCTTATCTGCGACCTCGACAATACCTTGTGGGGTGGCGTCATCGGCGATGACGGCCCGCAGAACCTGCGGCTCGGAGGGCACGACCCCATCGGCGAGGCCTATCGGCTCATTCAGGTGAAGTTGCGGTCCTTGAAAGACAAAGGGCTCTTGCTTGCCGTCTCTTCGAAGAACGACCTGGCGACGGTGGAAGATTTCATTCTTAACTCGCCGGAGATGATCCTGCGCAAGGACGACTTCATCTCTATGAAGTGCAACTGGAATTCCAAAGCCGAGAACATAGTCGAAATGGCAAGGGAGTTGAATCTTTCTATTGACGACTTCGCTTTTCTCGACGACAGCCCCGCCGAGCGCGCGGCGCTTGCCGCCCAGTTCCCGTCGATGCGCGTTCTGGAGAACGACGGCACGCCCTACTCCATCTTTGAAAGTATATCCGCTTGCCCGAGCCTACACACTCTGGCGGTCACGAGCGAAGACAAGCTGCGATCGGGCTTTTACTTGGACGAGGCCAAACGCCTCGGACTAAAATCCGTTGCCCCTGATTCTTCGGAGTGGGTCAAGAGTCTGGGCATTCGCGCGACCATTAGCCAGGACTTCGACGAAGATTCCTCGCGCGTCGTCCAACTTCTCAACAAGACCAACCAGTTCAACGCCCTGACGCGCCGCCTAACGCCCGCGGAAATGAGCGACTGGATGAAGACCGCCAAGGCGACGTGCATCACCGTGCGCGCCCAAGACCGCTATGGTGATTACGGTCTCATAGGCTTTGCGACGTTTTTCGTCGAGAACAAGGTCCTCGCCCTAGTTGATTTTGTGTTCAGCTGCCGCGCCATGAGCCGTAATCTCGAAGAATGCCTTTTGCTACAGGTGTGTACAGCGGGGCTGGCTAGGGGCGATGCTTTAGGGATCAAGGCAGAGTTCGCCGAAACCGCGAAAAATAAGCCAGCCAAGGTTTTTTATGAAAAGTACGGTCTTCTTGGCTCATCGGAGCGAGCGAGCGACGTTAAGACTTTGCAGTGCCGGCTGCAGGTAATGTGCAAGCATATCAATGTTATCGGTGCATGACGTGACTAAAAATCTGTTGCGAACGTTCCCCAACGAGGCGCTCCCGCCCTACATCGAAAAGATGGACGGCATGTACTTTTGGACCAAGGACGGCGGTCGCTATCTGGATCTGACCGGCGGGTATACGGCTCATTGCATCGTCGGCTGGAATCACGAGCACGTCAAAAAGGCGGTGATTGAGCAGCTGTCAAAGTACACGCATGCCGACTACAAGATGTTCTCCGATCCTAACCGGGATGAGCTCGCGCGGCTAATAGCAAGTCAGAGCGCCTCAGGCTTGGACCGAGTTTTCTTCTGCGGCGGCGCGGGAGCTGAGGCCTGTGAGTCGGCGATCCATCTCAGCTACCAGACCCACTTTGAGTTGGGGAAGAAGCAGAAGTTCTGGTACATCTCCCGTGAGCAGTCGTATCACGGAGCGACATCCGACGCGATGTCGCTGGGCGACCGGCCGAACTTGCGCTTCTACGCGCCATTTTTCTCCAAGCATCGCGCCAAAATTCCCGAGCACAACAAGTACCGCGCCAAGGCGCTGGGAGAGAGCGACCACGATTACTGTCTGCGTTCGGTGGCGGATCTCGAGCGGAAAATTCTTGAGATCGGCCCGGAAAACGTGGGCGGCTTCGTCGCCGAGACGATCATGGGTGGACTGGTCGGCGATGTCCCTCCGGTGGACGGGTATTGGCGCATGATCCGAGACGTCTGCACGCGCTATGACATTCACCTCATTGCCGATGAGGTGTGGTGTGGCACCGGCACCAGCGGCAAGTGGTTCTGCATCGATCACGATCAGGTCAAGCCGGACTTCGTCTTCATTGGCAAAACGCTTGCCAGCGGCTACGCGCCCTTGAGCGCCGTGGTGACGACGTCCGAGATCGAGGATGTTATCCGTGCGCACTCCGGCCGCGTCGAAAATTCAGCTACTTTCCAGGGGCACTCCCTGTCCATCGCAGCGGCGCTCGCGGTTCAGCGGATCGTGACCGGTCCGGGTTTTCTCGATGACGTTGCCAGCAAGGGACAGGCGTTAAGAGACCGCGCAATGAAACACCTGCAAGGCTCCGCTCGGTTCTTCAGCAACGTCAGGGGTAGAGGGCTGCGTAACAGCATTGAGTATAAATGCGACTCTCCCCAGCTCTTCGGCCTGGAACTATCAACCCGCATGCTGAAGCGCCACGGGATCGTCGTTAACGGCAAGTGGCACAGGATTTGCCTCTCGCCGGCGCTTGTTGTTGATCGCGCGCAACTTTTGGACGGCGTCGATACGCTATGTTCCGAGTTTCTTAACTTGGAATCAGAATGGCCGAGCATGGACAAGGCCAAGATCCAGCAAAAGAACTTCTTCTAAGGCAGGAACTCAGGATGTTTGAAGGGAAAGACCATCTCATTAAGAGTTTCAGCGATACAGCCTCTGTGGATCTCTGCCGCGCCATCGTGGACCGGCATTTTCCCATGGCCGAAGAGGAACGCTTCAACAGGATGAGCCTAGAGGAGTTCCACGAATGCGTATACACCGCCCAGCGGGAGATAAATTCCGAGAACATCCAGGACCGCATCTACCAGCATGAGAAGGCCTTATTCGACCGCGAGATTGGCCCGAGCTTAATGCGGGAAAGTATCTGCTTCCTGCGGGCCGTCCGGCCGAGCAAAAAGGACACGGGTAAGGGCGAGGCCGTCGGCCTTCATCGCGAAACGATGTACTCGGATGCGCCGCACGAAATTTCGCACTGCGTGAACATGTGGTTCCCAATCCGCGGTGTGAACCAGAGTTCCTCTCTTAAATATATACCGAACTCGCACCTAGTCCCGGACGCGGATCTGCAAATCGAGATCGACGACGAGGGCCCAAGGGTCAAGAAGCATTCGACCGGCCACAAACTTGGCTTCCTCTATGCGCCCAAGAGAATTGTCGGGGGCGTCGACGTCAATAACCTGCAGACGTTCAAACTGAGTTACGGTGAGTATGTGCTTTTCTCCGCCATGCTTGTCCACGGCGCAGCAGCAAATCACGGCAACGAGATCCGCTTCTCACTTTCGATGGCCATCGTGCCGCAGGACAAAGTCGTAGTGAACAAGTCGTATTTTGCCGCTGGCGGGAAAAGTCATTACGAGAAATTCGGCAGTTCTGCGTCAAAAACAAAATAATGCTGCAAATTTCCCGGGACCTCATCGATTCATATTCCGAGTACACGGGGGATCGCAACGGTCTTCATGTGAACGACGCCTACGCGCGCCACTATCTCAACGGGCGGCGCGTCTGTCACGGCACGCTCCTGACCTCACTCGCACTGTCCGATCTTCCTGAACTGTGTGCTGGCGCGACCGTACATGAGCTGAAAGTCGATTTCGAAGGACCGGTTTGTATCGGGGATACAGTAAATATCAAAGTCCTCAAGGACGCCTGCAATATCCACGTTGACCTGCAAAATCAGCATGGCGCCAGATGCCTCAAACTCGATCTAAAAATCGGCGGGCCCGCACGGGGAGACGTGGGGGTGGCCCGGGCCGGGGAAGATGGGGACGAGGGTCGGCTAGCCCATCCCACGAAAAAGACCTTCGCCGAGTTGTCTCCGGATCTCGGACAGCAGCGCGTACTCGCCTACTCCGATGCCGAAGCGGGTATACCGCAGATCGCAGTCCTGCAGTCCGGGCAGCCGGGCTTGATGCGCCTCCTCGCCAGGCTCACCTTTGCCGTCGGCATGGTAAGCCCAGGTGCACAGAGCCTATTCGCAGGCTTTCGCCTGAATCGGGGCGCGGGATATGAGCCCCGATTTACCTACTCGCTCGTCAGTGCGCGGGAAAATCTTCGTCTGTGCAACTACAAGGGTCGTTACTTGGGCTTCGAGTTCACCTATAGCGCCTTTGTGCGGACCGACCATGAGTCCTATGCACTGGATAGGGGCGTGATTCCGATTTCCGACGAGTACCGAGACGTAAGGGCCATAGTAATCGGCGGAAGCGGCGGCCTCGGTGCCCGCGTAGCCAAAGAGATCGTACGTTTGGGCGGGTCCGCGCTTGTCACAGGTCGCGAACTCGGAGACGAGGCCGGCCCGCGGTTGTCAGTCGCACGACTAGACGTATCGGACGGGCTGTCCGTCGAGGCTTTTGCGGCGCGGGCTGATGAATTTGCCCCGACACACCTTTTCTACATGGCCACCCCGCGAATTTTCGAAAAGGGCAATCCGGGTTTCTCGTTTCCCCGATTGGAGAAGTTTTTGGATTTATACGTGATGGGTCTGACCAGACTGCTCGGCGCCAGCAAGCGCCTGGCGGGAATCCCGGTTTTCTGGCCCTCCTCAATGCTTCTTGATTCGCAAGTTGGCGGGAACGCTGAATATCTGATCTCCAAGGCAGTGGGCGAACGCATGCTGGAAATGCTGATCGACCAGAGGGGAATGAGGGTATTTGCGCCGCGCTTGGGGGAATTCAGTACGGGCCAGACGTCCTCGTTGATCGGGAAGCCCCAGGCAGACGAGTTTCCCCGTCTGAAGCCTGTTATCGACAAATTTCTCCGGGGCTAAAAATGCACACAAAACGTACGAGCTGTAGACTTTGCGGTAGCGGGTCCATTGAGCGCGTCATTGATATGGCGCCCATTCCGATATCCGAACACTACCTTGAGAGACAGCTGTCGACAGATGCCGAGCGCTATCCGATCGACATCTACCAATGCATCGCATGTAGCGGCGTGCAAACGCAGGATGATATCGATCCGAAATTCCTGTGGCAGGACTACACCTACTACTCCGGCCAAACACAAGCGATTGTTCGCCACTTCAACGATGTCGCGGAGGATGTCGGACACCTTGTCGGCGGCCTGACCGGTAAGGCAGTTTTCGATATCGGAAGCAATGACGGCACGTTACTTGACTCTTTCCAGCAGCGCGGCGCACGCGTCTGGGGTGTGGATCCTGCCGACTCCGTCATAGGTGTGGCAAGAGCGAGGGGCATCAAAACGTACCATGGGCTCTTCGATGAACGGATCGTCGGGACGTTTGATTCCGAGGACCGTGCCGCCGACGTCATCTCCGCGTTCAACGTTTTTGCTCATTCGGCCGACATGCCCGGAATGTGTTGCGGCGTGGCGAAGATTCTCAAGGAAGACGGCATCTTCCTTTTCGAGGTTCAATATCTTGGCGACATTTCAAATCGCAAGATCCTTGGAACTTTCTTTCACGAACACATGATTCATTATTCGGGTATCGCGGCGGACAATTTCTTGCGATCCCACGGCTTGAAGATCTTCGACTATCTGAAAAACAATATTCAAATGGGTTCCATCATTTTCTGCGCGGCCCACGAGAAAAATATCAAAAGAACGAGAAGCCGGCGTTTCGAGGACCTCTTGAGACAAGAGAAGACCCTCGGGCTCGACTCGCCCGAGTGGGCGCATGCGTTCAATGCCTACATTCTGAGGAATCGCAAATTCGCCCAGGCTTTCGCCGCACAGGCTGAGACGGACGGCCACAAGGTAGCCGCTTATGGGGGCGCGAGGTCCGGTCCGTCGCTGCTCATTCAGTTTGGAATCGATCAGCTTGTTGACGTCATCTTCGATGATCATAAGGACAAAGTGGGCAAGTACAGCCCCTTTCGCGGACTTCATGTTTTGCCGACGGCCAAGCTGTCCGCGCATGATCACAGGTACTGCATCGTGACCGCCTACATTCACATCAAGCCCATCCTGCAGAGATTGGAGGGCTACATGGCCGCCGGCGGGCGGGTGGTTGCACTTTGGCCGCAGTTCACCGTCATCTCTCTGGAAAATCGAGCTCAATTCCTTTTCGAGCTGGAAGCATCGATGAATGACCATTAGGCTTGGTTTCATCGGTGCAGGCTTCATCGCGCAGGTTGCGCATATACCGGCGTTTTGCAGATCGGGATACTTTTCTTGCGTCGCCATCGCCGATCCAAGATCGGACGTCAGGGACGCCGTAGCCAGAAGCTACGGAATCGAATCCCAGTTCGATAGTCATTCGGACCTCTTGCGGAGCGGCACGGTCGATGCCGTGGTTGTCACGCTGCCGCGGCGCCTGACGGCCCGCGTGGTGGAGGACTGCCTGACCCACGAGACGTGGGTGTTTGCGGAAAAGCCGTTGTTGCTCAACAGCGCGTCGGCGCCGAAGATTTTAGCCAAGGTTGGCAGTAAAGGCGTCTGCGTGGGCTTGATGAAGCGTTGCGACCCCGGCGTTCTTCAAGCCAAAGCCTTGGTGCGGGGGTACGCGGCAACTCTAGGCCAGCTCCAATCCGTCAGCGCGATATGCCATGCCGGCGATTCCTACTTTGGCATTGGCGGCGACATCAAGAGCGCACAAGGGAGATCTGTTGTCTCGAAAGAGGAGGACATGCCATCTTCCATCGCCCGCAATCTTCATCAATCATACGAGCAGTTCCTGAACGTCTATTCACATACGCTAAATTTGTCGGAGTTTCTGTCCGGCTTGCATGTGGTGCTCGAAACAAGTGTCCATGCGCCGACCGGCGCCGGCCATTTCATCGGGCACTTGGGCGCCGCGCCCTATGTACTCACCGTCTCACGCGGTAAGGACCATCCTTGGACAGAATCGGTCGCGTTGCGGTTTGAAAGAGCCATCATCACCGTACGGCTGCCGGCAGCTTTTGACAAAAAGGGCAGCGCAACGGTCGAACTTTGCGCCACGCCGGACCTACCCCTCGGCCCACGGGCACCTTCCGCCGGTCCATGGGCCTTCGAGGCCCAGCCGAGCCGCTTCCGCTCTCTCATTGACGGCGAGCTTAGTCCTATTGAGGACGTCTTATCAGCTTGGCGCTACGCTGAGAATAGCGAGCGACTCTTTGCCTCTCAACCTGCCGCGCAGCCGTGACGGACAAGATCCTTATTCTGGGATCCTCGGGCCCCATCAGCTCGGGACTGGCGGCGCGCTATGCCGGCCATTCCGTCGTCATTGGCCGGGGCCCGTCAACAGATCGTCACTTCGATCTGGAGGATTCACGCACATTCGGTGTGCTTGCGGACATAAAAGCACGCCACGCGGTCTTCCTCAGCGCTTTCACCGGGTTCAAGCCTTGCGAGGATGACCCGCACCGCGCGTTCAGGACAAATGTCAGACAGACGTCCGAAGTCGTCGCCATCCTCAACGCCAGGGGCATTCCGGTAACCTTTCTGTCCTCTTCGGCCGTCTTCGGCAAATGCGATATGGAGAAGGGCGAGAAGGCTTCGCCGCACCCTGAAAGCGTATATGGGACCACGAAGAGACTGGCGGAGCGGGAAATCCTGGGCGCGCCAGGCGCATTCAATTCAGTGGTCAGGCTGACCAAGTTGTGCGACAAGAATCTGCCTATATTCAGACAATGGCGCGAGAGTGTGCAGAAGGAAAACAAGTTGGCAGCACGCAGGACTCTGCGTCTGGCGCCGCTGCCGCTCTCGATCGTTCTCGACCATCTGCAGAGAATAATCGAACAACGAACAACGGGCGTGACTCACCTGACATCGGATAAGGATCTCAGTTACTTCGACTTGGGGTGCTCCCTATTCCCCGATGCGCAAGTCGTGGCGCAGGATGAAGAGACGGCGGCTGCGGGCACGCCAGGAGAAGCGGTGCTTGCGGTCGGCCGACCCGAAAGCCGAGCATTTGACTTGCAGCTGTGCATTAACCACATTGAGGCCGAGATAGCCGACTAAGGAATGGTGCCCCCATGACAGGACAGTTCCACAACCCCGATGTTCGTCAGAGCGTCAATCAGAAACTACTTACCTATTACGACTTCAGGATTGCCCCGAATTCGTTCGACTTCGTGAATTATCTCGCCGTTGCTCAGCAGATACTCCATCTGTCCCAAACTGAAAAAATGGATTTAGAGCTCGTCTGCCCGCTCATGAGGAATGCTACGCACATTGAGAGAAATTATGAGGCGGGCTATAACGAAAGAAAATTATATAACGTTATCATTCATGCTCTTTCGTTGTGTCCGTTTGTGGACTCCTACGTCTTGAATCGATCGGGCGAAGGGATGCTTGATCCGAAAACGTATAAGTACTCCTTCCCGGCGTCGTATACGCCTCAGATGTATCCCCCGGACTTTTCCTCCGGCATGACGCTCCTACCCACCAACGAGAGGATACTGACCCGACTTTACAACATGAGCAAGAAGCCGCCCCGAGTTCTGCTTTGCACGGAGAAAGCCAAACAGCTAGTGCGAAGCTCATTGGGTGACCGGGAATTCGTCACGCTCACTCTGCGTCGTTCGCCGCACAACCCTTCGCGCAATTTCCCCGAGGAGTTCGATCTTCTCGTGGTACGCACGATTGCAAGTTTGACCGATAAGCGCGTTGTCGTCATTCCGGATCAGGATGCTGTGTTCATGAACGCGTTAGACTACCTGACGCGGGAGAAAGCGGCAGAGACAAGCATCGGAATGCTAGGCAGCATGGATCTTGATCTGCGGCTGGCGCTTTATACTTTGTCCTACTCGAACGTAGTATTCGCCACGGGGCCTTCCAGCGTTGTCGACTATTCCGAAAACCCCTATCTGTTGATGGGTGTACTTGACGAAAGCGTCCACGAGCTGAGCAGCCAGATTCATGCGCGCAAGGGATACGACATTGGCACTCAGAGACCGTGGGCCAAGAGCAATCAAGTGGTGAACTGGACGCCGAAAGCTGCGCTTCTGGATACTCGTACCATCCAGTCCATCCTCGCGCAGTACTTCTCGAACTTTTCAGCCGGATAAATGCACGCCATGCAAGATTTTGACCCTTTCTCGAACGTCATCCTTACGCTCGGTAATACCAATGCGAACGACGGGGTTCTTCAAACTCGCGTTCTAAAGGGCCGCGAAGCCTATTCGACATATCATCTTGCATATTACGTCTCAGAGGTCATGAAGAAGCGAAAACTCCAACAGGCAGCGCGCAATGTCGCGCTTGGCGATCTGCCGCGTCTCGATCGCGATCTTGCGCTCTACACGTTACTTGTCGGCGACCGCCCAACTCTTCTCGGCGGTCACCGCGGAACGACGGTGATCGAATTTGGCGGCTCGTTGATGGAACTGATAGACGGCCTGGATCTCATGGCCGCACATTTCGGCGAGGAACTCGTTTCCAAGTCGATAGACTACGTTTCCATCGAAGACGACACGACTTTTAACTTCGTTGCAGGTGCCCTGCACCCCATGCACAACATAGCGTTCATTGACGACTACACAGCTTGGGTGAGGGCGCCCAAGGTCACGGCGGGTCCGAAAATATTGTACGATCGGGCCGTCAGCTGCTACGCGATCCCCGATTCGTCAGGCTTGATCGCTTTTATCGAAACATTCGATGTTTGCCTGATGCAACTCTATATTTCCATGGGCAATGACTTCGACTATGTCGGGCCAGAGGGTTCGAATTTCCACTACTTTGATATGGAAATGCTGCGCTCACATTTCAGCCAACGCATGATTCATCTCTACGGCAAGCGGCGTCCGTCGATGGTCAATGACGCCTTTCTGAACCAACAATCGGTAATTGAGGGCTATTTCCTCTTCGCCAAGAGTGAGGCCTTGTGCAGCCAAGTCGTCAAGGCGCTGTTGACATCGCGCTACAGTGCGCCGTTCTACTCAGGAAAAGTCACTGCGTCAAACTGTGTAGACTTTGCGAGAGTCCAACGCCTTATTGCTGCGAATTAGAGTCCCAACAATTCGCGTGCCCTTCTTGCTGCTGCCATTCGTCGAGCCGGAATTTGCAGTCATCGCTACGCCGTGAAGTGTTTCGAATGGGAACACAAACGTGTCGCCTGGCCTGCCAAAGTCGTCGAGGCAGACTTTCCCTTGCTCGGTTTCGACAATCAGGCCGCCGGAGACATCCGGCGGCCCCTTCCGAAACAGAGTGAGCATCTGCAACGGACAGGGCTGGTCAAAATCCTTGTGACTGGTGAGAAATCCCTCCGGACACTCGTACTCGTGGAATACCGCTCTGTCGTACTCGCCATCGCTCGGCTTGTGATAGGTGAGAGGTCCGGAAACATCTAGTCCTAAGTAGGCCAGCTGAACCTTGAACATCGGTTCCATGATGTTGATCACCGCGCGGTTGGCCAACTGCCAAGCCGAATAACTGTACGCAGTGGAGCGCTTGTAAATCCGCGAATCCTTCCGACCGGAATCCGAGACCCAGTACACCTCAAGGCTGTCTTCCATCGCCGCCCAGCACTCCGGGGTCGCCGACCGGGTAGCGGCAAGCTTCCCGAGGACGATCCGTACAGAATCGGCTGACAGCGCGTTTCGGACAATTCCAAGACAGGGACCCGCTTTTCTGGCGTAGTTGTTTGCCAGCAGGTCATAGAGTCTCTGGGCGTCTTGCCGGGGCGCCTCCAGCACGCTTTGATTAATCGCTGCAACTTCCATGTCAATACATCGAATAGATGAAGTTATCCTGTGCGCCTGCTTTCTGGTTCGCCGTCTTCGGGCGCCTGAAGAAGATGGGCAATGCGAAGCGCAGGAACCGCAGGAGCGGTGACAGATTACTTTGGTACTGACGAGTCTTCATAAAAATTTATCCAAATCAGGGCGCGTCACCCAGCGTCCTCTTGATGGCGGCATAATACTCAGCCGCAACTACTTCGTTGCCGGCCGGTAATAAGTGACAGATATCGGCAAAATGATCAATTTCCGGGCTGAGCTCGGCGAAAATCTCGTGGAAATTCACGAAAAGCCCGGGCTTGTCGGGGAAAAGCTCGCCATAGAGGTAATCCACGTACATCTCCGGCACATTCGCGTAGATGTGCTTGTAGTAGGGCCGGTAGGTCATGAAGGACCGCTGTTCGTTCGCGCTCCAATCCTTCTTGGCCGTAATCCATGGCTGAAAACCATTAATAAAGGTTGCGCCCGACGCGCCGACAAGCTGGCAAAACTGCCGAACCCGGTAATGATACGCTTTTAGGATTGCGTACTTGCTTGTGCGCACCCGTGCAGGCGAGAAGTCGTCTCGCTTTGGGTCGACATGCAAGTAGTCGATATCGATATGCTCGGCGCTATGGAGCTTGCGAGCCCACGTCTCAAGAATGTCGCAGTAATTGAAGTTGTATTTCGAGACTAGTTTGGGATCGTTGTTTTGGCTGGTGGCGAAATCGTTTACGGGGTTGTGGCAAATTACAAAACGCGGCTCCAGCTGCGCACCGAATAGGATATGATTAAAAACTTGATTGAGCAGCATATTGCCGGGCTGGCCAAGGTTTACGACCCTGAACGGCTTCTTGGCGACCGAGCGAAGCGCATTGTCGGCGTTCAGCTTCTTTTGGAGCAGAGCGCAGAATGTCGATTCCTCCGGTACCATAATGTCGAACGCAGTACTTCCGCCATATACGTTGATTATCACATAGTTGGCTCGGTTCTCGCGCAGGTCTGTCCAGTCTTGATTGATCCGGAAACCTAGTTCGTTAATGCCGCCCCACTTCACATGGCGAAAAAAGTAGCCGTACGGCGAGTAATAGAACCCGTAGTCGGATGTCTCGGACAGTTTGTTGAAGATGTGCTCGTTCGCATAAGCGGCGAAATCAAAGACCGTCTCCATGGTGCCCGCCATCTCCTTGACGGCATCGCCCAACAGCTCGTCACGCGTCAGCTTTTTAGTTTTCACGAGTGGCGTTCCAGGACAGCTTTAGATTTGGTAAGGACAAATCCATCCAAGTACAATACGTCCAAGCCGGACCAACTAAATGTCAAAAGGGAATCCTGCGGAGAGGCGACCATCGGCTCGCCGCGGCGGTTAAACGACGTGTTAAGCAGGACGTGAACACCAGTTATCTCGCCAAAAGCCGTGATGAGCTTGTGCAGCATTGGATTGGTCCCGGGATTCACGATTTGAGCGCGCGCGGTTGAGTTAGCGTGTGTCGTTGCACCTAGTCTCGCGCGCCACTCCTCTTTCACGGTCGTCACACCGAGCATGTACTCGTAAATCGAGCAGTTTAACTCCTTGTCCGACAAGTCGAAGTAGACCGCTGCGTGCTCGCGCGTGGTAACCGGCGCAAAAGGGCGAAACAGCTCGCGGTATTTCACACTCTCGTTGACGCGCGTTTTCATCGCCTTGCTGCGCGGGTCAGCGATGATGCTGCGGTTTCCCAAGGCGCGCGGACCAAATTCGAAACGCCCCTGATGAAAGCCCAGAACGAGTTCTTCGGAGAGGTAAAGCGCGAGCAGTTTGGCGGCCTCATCTGGATCGGGTAAGAACCTCCATGGAAAACCGGAATCGATGACCAGCTTGCGCGTGGTGTTCGTATCGTACGCCATGCCCAGGTACGGCGTATGCAACTTACTGGACCTACCGCCCACGTGGATCTGCGCCGCGCCGATTGCCGATCCCGAGTCGCCGCATCCAGGGAAGATGAACATGTTGTCGATGCTCTCAGACCTCAGGATCTGGGTGTTGGCGACACAGTTATACGCGACGCCGCCGCCATACACCAAATGGCCGACCTTACTCTGGCCCACAGAATACCTGGCCATTGAGACGATCTGGTCCTGGACAACGGCTTGTAAGGAAGCGGCGACGTCGGCGTAGTATTCCGAGCGCGTCAATACGTCTCGGTCAAAGGCGCCGGTTGTCTTGGCTGATGAGAGCTCCTCGGCGAAGCTGGCAAGAAAGAAGGGCTCCTCCTTTTTGCGCGGTTCACCAAACAGCGCCAGAAACTTTTGAGTGATATTGGTGCGCGAAGAATAATGGAAAGAGAAGTAATCCATGTCCAGCTCGTAATGCGAACGGGTCCGTTGGACGAAAAGCTTCTCGACCTTGTCGACGTATTTGGGCGATCCGTACGAACTCATGCCCATGACCTTGTACTCGCCCTCGTTCACCTCAAAGCCGAGAAACTCAGTGAAGGCGGAATACAAAAGGCCGAGTGAAGTCGGGAAACAGGTCCGGTGTTGAACCACGGCACTGCCGGGCGACATCGATCCGATGATTCCGGTGTCGAATTCGCCAACACCATCCAGTGTCAGTGCCGCAGCGGACGGGAAGCCTGAATTGAAGAATGCGGCGCCGACGTGGGCGTAGTGGTGATCAGTAAAGTAGACTTTTTTGGCATCGATGCCGCAGTTGGCGACGTGTCGGTCGATCCAGAGCTTATCGGTATTCCAAGAGGACAGGATTTTCCGCAAGTTTGGATAGATACGTATCGGGTTTTCGCGGATTTGCTTAAGGATACGGCCGATTTTTTTGTTGGGGTCCTCAAAGTAGACCACGGCATCAATGTCGCCCGCCGTGAGCCCACCGAACTTCAGGCAGGCCGCGATCGACCGGGTCGGAAATCCGTTGTCGTGTTTGATGCGTGAAAATCGCTCTTCCTCGAAGGCACAAACTAGATTCCCGTCCGTGATCAACGCCGCAGCGGAGTCGTGGAAAAAACAAGAAATACCAATGACGTTGGAAGTCATCTTAGTGCTGTCCGCAGATTAACCGATACGCACGATCTGAACGATATCGGTATGTAGAAATCATTAGAACTTCGGTGTTTTCGACGGATGCGCCCGATGGGGCAATTGGCCGGTTGAGCCGCAAGTGTAAAACGCCCGCTCACCTTCATAATAACAGAGATTTCGGACGGCGAGGTGATCTGAATAGCCTTGGTGAAGAAATCGCTGCCCACACGCGAGCCATCGCCGGCAATAGCAGGATGTGATCGCTTGGCTAACAAACCGACCTTGCTTACTCGAAGAAAATAAATGAGTGGTCGCCCCTGTACCCCGCCTGCAAGAAGATCCATTCCCACTCCGCCGGTGCATGAAACGCCCGGCAAGTCATCTGCCAATACAAGAGGTTCATCTTTTCGCGCTCGTTGCGATAGGACTCGACGTTGACGTGCGAGGGGCCCTCACGCACTCGCTCTATTTCCTTGAGCGCGGCGTGGAGGTCGTAGTTGTAAAGATTGTGCAACGTCGTGATTGAAACGACAAAGTCGAAGCTCTTGTCCGCAAAGGGCAGCGACTTGGCGTGACCGATCTGTAAAAACGGCTTCACTTCCTCCTTAGCATTTTCCACGGCGTACGCGGATATATCCAGGCCCACTACTTCGCACGCCGGCAGAACTTGCGTGAATTCGTACAACAAGAAGCCCTTGCCGCAACCCACATCAAGGATGCGCGCGTTATTGGGCAGCTTGTAATGCGCGGCCATCGCTTCGGCCACCTTGCGCCAGCGCCCGTCATAGCGGTAGCCGCCATAGCCGTATTGGCGCTCGCCATCCCAATAATCCTTATCGAAGCGGATCGCCACTTCCGACACCGCGGCCTTGTCGAAGTCGTTCACGCGCTTCAGATAGTCGCGTTTGGTAGAGGAGTGGACACTCTGGATGAAGTCAACGTAGGCCATTTGTTGATGAGTCCTCGGCGGTGATGAGACGTGGCGGAATGTTAGGGGGAACCTGCTGAGACTTCCGAAAAACTCGCGAGGATGCCGCGCGCTTTCTGAAGTTGCAGCACGCGCTGGCGCTCGCGCTGCTCACCATCGGCGGCAAAGGCTCGTCGGTCCCCACCCACCGGCAGGAACTCGTTGAGGACAATGCAGCACCACTTCAGTCTGTGCAGCGGCAAGAGGAGCCGTGCGCGGGCCTGCACACGCTCAGGCGCGGCGAAATCGCTGGCAACCGCGGCCACGGCGGGTTCGAAAAACGCCATCGGCACGGGAACCTCGGGCTGGCCGAACAGATCGGCGATGGTCTTGGCAGGGTCGTCCCATCCCGCGTACTCGAAGTCGAAAAGCCTAATCGCCCCCGCGTCGGAACACAGCGCATTGTGAAAGCCGATATCGGAAACCGAAAGCCAGCGTTCGGACTGCGCCAGCGGAGCCGCCCAGTCTTGCCCTTCAGCGCCGCGAATCAAGGCGTCCTTTGCGTCGCTACAGGCAGGCGCCAGATGCTGGTACACGATCTGCAGCGCATCCTTCTCTAGCGGGTCGCCGGCATGAATTGCCGCCAAGCGCCCAAGCCGGCGATCGAGGCAGGCTATGTTATCGGCCACGGAAAAGCAGGAATCCGAGGCCGGAGGCAGACTTTGCGCGCCGGGCTCGTCGCGGTAACGATTGAGCGCGCGATGAAAGGCAATGATCTCCCTTACGGCGGGTGCGTCGACTTCGGTGGACGCGAGCCTGCGGCCAGCAACGAACTCGAAAAGGCCGGCTCCAAGCACCGCATCGAACGCCAGCGGCTGGGGCAAGCCGCGCAGGCCCTTCGACCATGCGAACGTGGCAAAATCGAATTCGGTTCGCAGTCGGTCGCGCGGGTCCGCCGCGTGCCGGAAATACATCTTCAGGCAAAACGAGCGTCCGCCCACGTCCAGCCTGAAAACCTTGTTGTTGCTCCCGCCCGCAAGGCGCTCAATCGTCGGTGCCCCTGCGATCCCGATCTGGGACAGCAATGCCCGGGCCGTGGCCTGAAGGTCGGAATCGCTCATTTCGTTTTGGACGGAACCAAGGAGGCCGCCGCCGCCCATGACAGTAGGCGCGGAAAATCGCTGACCGCGCCGTGAACGTCCTCGGGATCGAACAATATGCGCTGAAGGCCATCGGGCCAGCCGGGCTCGCGCAGGAACTCAGGCAAGTCGTCAATGAAGTGCGTGCAGCCGAGTGCGCCTATGCGGGCAATTTTTTCCTGCTTCGTCAATTCAAAGAAAACGGCTTCCTTCTCAAGGCCGATGCCGTGCGCATCGAAAAATCCCTGCTGTGCCAGCCAGTCCCAAGCCGATTGGTGCAAGTCGTAATTCGGACCTCGAAAGGGATGGCGCGTCTTGTGGCTGACAATGGAAACCGGCATGCTCAAAGCGCGGCACTGCTTGAGGAACTCGACGAGCCCGGGGTAAGGCGTCGCATAGTGCATGGCGGCGCCGTAAACGTACCCCTGAAGATGGATCCATTCCTCCTCCATGCCGCGCTCGCGCAAGGTATCGCGAACAAGCTGTTTGCCGCGCGGCTTTGCAACGGGCGCCAACCAGCCCTTTTCAACCGCGGCGCGGCAAAAGACCTGATCGTAGCAAACTATGGTGTTGTCGAAGTCGATTCCGATGCGCACAGGCGTGTGGCTTACTGCGCCGCCGCGGCGGTTTGGCCTAGCGCCCGGCGCACAGAGGCGACGATGCCTTCGACATCTAAACCGTGATGTTGGCGCGCGTATTCGGTATGAGCGTTCTCATGCATAAAGTGGTCTTGAGTGCCGACTCGGCCGAAACGCGCACGACGCGGCGGACCGTCGCTCAGCCACTCGGCGATAGCGCCGCCCGCCCCGCCGATGCGGCTGTGTTCTTCAACCGTGAGCACGGCTGCGTAGCGCTCGAACGCTTGGTCCAACATGGCGGTGTCGAGCGGTTTGATCGAATAGAGGCTCACGACCTGGGTTGAAATACCGCTTCCTGCCAGGCGCTCGGCCGCTTCGATGCAGGAGGGCAGCATGACGCCGACGCTCAGCAGACAGGCGTCGCGGCCCTCGCGCACGGTGATCGATCCGCCGGGCTTCATCTCAGGCGTCGCGGTATGAATTTTCTTTTCGCCCTTCTTGCCTAGGCGCATGTACAGCGGACCATCATGGGCCATCGCCAAGCGCAGCGCGCCGCGCACTTCGAAAGGGTCGGCCGGCGCGAGCACGGTCATATTCGGCAGCGCGCGCAAGAAAGCGATGTCTTCGCAGGACTGATGTGTGGCGCCGAGGCTGGCATAGGACAAGCCCGAGCCGACGCCGACGATGGTAACGGGAACGTTGTGATAGCAGACATCGACCCTGATCTGCTCGAGGCAGCGCGTGGTGACGAATGGCGTGATCGTGTAGGCAACAGGCTTCAGTCCCGCGAGCGCCATACCGCCAGCCATACTCATCATGTTGGCCTCGGCGATGCCGCAGTTGATGAAGCGCTCCGGCGCCTTAGCTTTGAAGTCGTCGAAGAGGCGGTTGCCAATATCGCCTGACAGCATCACTAGGCGACGATCTTCTACGGCGAGCTTCGTCACCTCATCGGCAAATGCGTTTCTCATGACAGCCCGAGTTCCTTGAAGGCCTCATCCAGAGATTTTTCATCGCAAATCTTGTAGTGCCAGTTGTTGTCGTCCTCCATGAACGACACTCCCCTACCCTTGACGGTGTGTGCAACGATCGCCGTGGGGCGCCCGTCTCCGCGCGTGCCGACCGCGCTCAAAGCTTTTTGTAAGGCATCGATGTCGTGGCCGTCGAGTTCTTGGGCGTGCCAGCCGAAGACCGACCACTTTTGGACAAGCGGCTCCAAGGCGGTTACGTCCTGACTGCGGTCGGTCGCCTGCCACTTGTTATAGTCAACGATGACACACAAGTTCTCGAGCTTGCGCGCGGGCGCGATCAGCGCCGCTTCCCAAACCGAGCCCTCGTTGCATTCGCCGTCGCCGACCAATACGAATACGCGGTTCCCGGTGCCCTGAATGTGCGCCGCCTCGGCTAAGCCCAGGCCGACTGAAAGTCCGTGACCTAGCGATCCGGTCGCGAGCTCGACTCCCGGCGCGCTGTAGGGGCCCGGATGCTCCAAGAGCGTGCTGCCGTTTTGGTTGAAGGTGGCTAGCACATTCCAGGAAATGGCGCCGCGATGGGCGAGCGCCGAATACAGCGCCGCGGCGGCATGGCCCTTAGAGAAGATGAACCGGTCACGGAGTGGGTCCAAAGGCTGCTTCGGATCGAAGCGCAGCACGCCCCAGTAGATCGCCGTCAGCACATCGACTGTGGACAGTGAGGAGGCAATATGCGGAGCCTCACCTCTGTGCGAAACCTCTATGGTGGTCCCGCGGATGCGCGCGGCGATCGCGCGAAGATCATTGACCGGCGGTGCGTTGGCGAGGCGTAAAGCGGTCATGGGCGAATCACGGGTTGTTGCTGATGCCTTCATCCTGACCTCAACTGATCGACATGTCGATCAGCGGGCGGATGGCCCGCGACGCTTCCAGGTCATCGAGAGCCGCGTTAGTCTGCTCGAGGCTATACCGACTGCCCATCAGAGGCGACAGATCGACCCGTCCGGCTGCGAGCAGGCGGCAGTATGTCGGATAGTCTCGGTCAGGCTGGCTGTCGCCGCCCCAGGTGCCCAAAAGGCGCTTTCCTAAGTTGAGCTGGAAAGGATCGAAGGAGAGTTTCTCGCCATTCTGAGCATTGCCAACTACGATGGCGGTGCCCCCCTGCATGCGCACGACATCGAGCGCTTGGGCCATCACTTGAGTACGACCAGTAAAGTCGATGGCGATATCAAGGCCGCCAGGCACCAGCTTCTTCAGCTCGCTTACGAGGTCGGCGCTGGTCGGATTGATGGTATGGGTCGCGCCGAGGCGCTTGGCGGTACCAAGCTTGGAATCCACGACATCGATTGCCACGATCGGAAAGCAGCCTGCCACCGAAGCTGCCGCGATCGCGCAAAGTCCGACGCCGCCGGTACCAAAAATTCCGATACTCTGACCGGGACGCGCTTCGGCGGCATTAAACACGACGCCAAACCCTGTTGGCACTGCACAGCCAATCAGCGCGGCAAGATCGCGCGGAAAATCCGGGGGCAGGGGCGTCAGGCGATTTTCGCTGACGACCGCATGGCGCTGAAAGGTGGTCACGGCGCCGGCGTTTACCGGCTGGGATCCCCAATCGTATACGGAACCTGCGACGTTGGCACCCGAACCTTTAAGCCAAGACAGAATGACCGAATCCCCGGCCTTGACACGGCTGACACCCGGACCGGTCTCGATGACGGTGCCACTGCCCTCGTGGCCGATGCAGTGCGGCAGGTAAGGGTCCTTGCCGCGGTGTCCGCGCGCCTCGAGCAACTGCGTATGGCACACGCCCGAAAAGGCGATTTCCACGAGTGCCTGACCGGGTTTCAGCGCCGGGATGCTAAGCACGGCGAGTGTCAAGGGTTTGCCAAGTTCGGTCAAAATAGCGGCTTCGGTCTTCATTGTGCGGAAAAACCTTCGTCGGCTTAAATGGAATTTCGATACGAGCGGCTCAGCCGAAGAACGCCTTGATTTTCTGTATCACAAGATCGATCTCGTTTTGCTCCAACTCGGGATAAATCGGCAAGCTCATCATGGTCTGCGCGAGGCGTTCGACCACGGGGAAGCGGCCTTTTTCATAACCCAAATTGTGGGCGGCAGCCTGGATATGGATCGGCACGGGGTAGTGAATAGCCGAGCCGATCCCCGCATCCTTAAGGTAGGTCATCAGGTCATCGCGGCGCGGCGTGGTGATAACGAAGTTATGATAGACGTTAAGTTCCCATGGCTTGTCTTCGGGCACGCAGACGTGGTTTTTCAAACCCGAGCGGTACATGTCAGCTATCGCCCGGCAGCGCACGTTCCACGCATCCAGCTTTGGCAGCTTGATCAAGCCGAAAGCAGCTTGCAGCGAATCGAGGCGCGAGTTGTAACCCCACAACTGGCAATCATCGCGCGTGCGGAGGCCGTGATTACGGAGCAGCCGAAGTTTGCCGGCAAGCGCATCGTCATCGGTGGTGATGAAGCCACCGTCACCGTAGATGCCGAGGTTCTTTAGCGGATGAAGGCTGAAGCCCGCGGCAAGTCCCAGCGATCCTGCAGGACGATCATGATAGCGGGCGCCGATGGCTTGCGCGGCGTCCTCAACGACCGCGACGTCCGCTTTCTCGGCGATGTCGTTTATCTCGCGCATGGCCGCGATGCGCCCGGCGAGATGGACGGGAATGATCGCCCTGGTTCGCGGCGTGATTGCGGCGGCAACCGCCCCGGGGTCGATGTTGAGGTCTTCGTTCACATCCACCAGAACGGGCCTTGCGCCGGCGGCCACGGCCACCCAAGCCGAGGCGATAAAGGAGTTCGCCGCCGTGATGACCTCGTCACCGGGTCCTACGCCGATGGCCTTCAGGACCAGGAACAACGCATCGGAGCCATTAGCGACCGTGATGGCATGACGCACACCGCAGTACCTCGCGAGCGCCGTCTCAAAGGCTTCGACCGGCGGGCCGAGGATATAGGCGCCGCTGCGGCCGACGTCGACAAAAGCCTGCATGAGTTCCTTTTCTAACCCGCGAAACTGGCGCGTCAGGTCGACGAACGGGACTTTGACTTCAGCGGTCATAGAACTTCCGTATGAGGCTGATGACATGGTCTTGCTGCGCGCGCGTGACAAACTCATGCACGGGTAGTGACAGCGTCCGACGCGCAATCGATTCCGCGATTGGGAAGTCTCCAACCGCGTGACCCAGGAAAGCCGCCGCCGGCTGCAGGTGCATCGGAATGGGGTAGTGGATCTTCGCGTCGACATCGCAACCGACGAGGAACTTCTGCAAGCTGTCGCGGCCGTCGCAGAGCACCTGATAAAGGTGGAACACCTCTGTAATCCGACTGTCACGCTGCTGGACCTGTATGCCATTCAGGCCGCGCAGCCCTACGTCGAAATAGCGGGCGTTCGCGATGCGGCTTTGAGTAATGTGATCGATCTTGGCCATGAGATGGCGCGCAACAACCGCCTGAACTGTGTCAAGGCGCGAGTTGTATGCAAAGACCCTGCATTCATCGCGGTTGAAAAGGCCGTGGTTGCGGAGGAGTCGCAGCGTATTGGCGAGCTCACCGGAGTTCGTTGCTACGATGCCGCCGTCGCCCCAAACATTGAGATTCTTCAGGGGATGGAAGCTAAAGCACGCGACCGTTCCAAGCTCGCCGGCTTGGCGTCCACGATAAGTCGCCTTAATCGCGTGGCAAGCGTCGGAAACGACAGCGATGTCGTGGGCAGCCGCAACCCCTTCAATCTCTTCCATCGCGCAGGGGCGCCCGGCCCAGTGGACCGGCATAATGGCCTTAGTTTTCTTCGTAATTTTAGCAGCGATGCAGCCAGGGTCGATGTTGTAGTCATCGCGTACGTCGACAAACACCGGTTTGGCTCCTGCGGTCACGATGGCGCCGATTGTTGCGTAGAAAGTGAACGGCGTGGTGATGACTTCATCGCCCTCGCGCACCCCCAGCGCCTTGAGGCTAAGAAACAGCGCATCGGTGCCACTGCCGACGCTTACGGCGTGGCGCGCATTGCAAAGGGCAGCGAACTCAGTCTCCAGCTTGTCGACTTCCTCGCCAAGCGTGAAGTCGCCTCGAATGACGACCTCTCGGATCTTGGCGAGGATGACGTCATGATCAGCGAACTGCTCCGCAAGATAGTTATGGTTGATCGCGAGCTTATTGGTCGTCCGGTATTGATCGGGAAGGAAATTGATGACCTCGGAGCCGGGTTTGCCCATATCAGACCTTATGGATGTAGTGGAGGGGCAGATTTTTGATCTCCCCAAGGTTGGCGGTGATCCAGTCTACCGTTTTGGCAATGCCGCCGGGGAGTCCAACCTGCGGAGTCCACCCCAACGCCCTATGGGCCTTCGATGAATCCATCAGGTATGCCTGATCCTTACTCGGTCGGTCCGGCACCATCTCGACCAGCGTACCGAAATCGACGTTCATATACTCCGCAATGGCGGCTACGACATCACGAATGGTGTAGAAGTCGCCGGGCGAGAAGTGATACGTCTCCCCAGGGACGCCGTGAATTATGCTGCGTACGATCGCATTCGCGACATCGGAGCCATAAATGAACGCGCGAACCGATCTGCCGCCGCCCTGCAGCTGCAGTTTACGGTTTAAAAGCGCGTAAATGATTGTGCGAGGGATGATGCGGTATAGTTGTTGGCCCGGTCCGTAGAAGTTAGCAAAGCGCGTGAAGACGACGGGAAAGCCATAGCGCTGGTGAAACGTGCGGAGGCTCATATCTATCGCCGCATGGGACACCGCATATGGAGTGCTGGGATTGAACTGCCAGGTCTCGCTCAGCAGACTTTCGTGGCTACCGTAGACCTCGGGCGTCGATACGCGGATATATCGCCCCAGTCCCTCTAGAGTCCGCAAGACATCATGCAGCCGTACCTTGGCGACAATATTGGTCTCGAACCATTGGTCGGGGTTCTGCCAGCTTTCAGCAACCATACCTCGGCCGGCGAAGTCCGCGACCACGGAAGGCTGAAACGCGCGCAATACCCCCGTAATGGCGTCTAGGTCGCGATTGAGATCAGCTTGGACGAAGCGATACCGTCCAGCGGACGGCGCCCAGCGGTGCTGTAGAAAGATCGGCGAGCCCTCGCCAGAGCGATTGAAACCGACAACGTCCGCGCCGTCGTCAAGCAGCCGCTTGATCAAGGCGGCGCCGGCAAATGAGTTACTACCAAGGACAGCGACCCGTCTATTTTTCAGCTCCAAAGTCATAGATCTCTGCGCGGATGTCATTTTGACTGCGGCCACAATTACCCTAACCCACTGGACGGCGAGCGGACGGTCTGAAATACCATAACTCTACTGCCGCCTTAAGAACTGAGCTGCCTGCGTTTGTTTCGCCCGGCTCACAACAAATACAAGTAAAAGTCTAGAAAATGTATATGTCACACGCCGGCCCGACAGACTCTCGTTAGGCACGAGGCCGTCCATGCGCAAACAGCCACTGCATCAACATGTGCCCAACCACGAGTTGCAGATCCTCGCTGATCTGCATGTCATCGACAGCGACATGGATCGGAACATCTGCCAAGGCTTTGGCCTTACCGCCCGAATAGCCAAGGACGGCGAAGCTCTGCACCCCTAGCCCTTTGCAACGCTCCAACGCACGCACGATATTCGGTGAATTGCCGCTGCCACTGAAGGCCAAGGCAATGTCTCCAGGCTCCGCGAGCACGGCGAGTTGATGGGCAAAGATATGCTCATAACCCTCGTCATTCGCAAGGCACGTCAACACAGCGCTATTGGCCGGCAACGCATGCACGCGCAAAGCATGTCCCGCGACCCGAGAAATGCCGTACAGAAAGTCGTTGGCGAGGTGGACGGCGTTTCCTGCCGAGCCGCCATTGCCAAAGATAAAGAGCTGCCGACGCGCTTTCCAGCAGTCAAGCATCGCGTTGGCGAGCTGCTCAACG
>Ga0169931_10003475_pt1 | contig 24945 bp, 18 predicted proteins | sample Kivu_15m_20L_FD_129675 | JGI IMG/M metagenome (GOLD analysis project Ga0169931, IMG submission 129675) | Freshwater microbial communities from Lake Kivu, Western Province, Rwanda to study Microbial Dark Matter (Phase II) - Kivu_15m_20L... | ecosystem: Environmental > Aquatic > Freshwater > Lake...
GATTTTTTTTCAACAGATTGAAAGCTCATGACAACCTGCCCACTACTACGAAAATACGGATGGAATGAGTGGGTCTGCCACACCAATTTCAGTTTTCTGATTGGTGCGTCGCACCCAAAAGACCTTCTCCTGCGGGCAATCTCGCATGGGTACCGAAGTCTCGCTGTGACGGACTACGATGGTGTCTATGGTCTGGCCCGCACCTGGCGGAACTTGCGCGAGATTCGGGATGGAGGTATTTTTCGCGACGATAGAGTAGCCGCCGAGGTTCGGGAGACAAGTCTCCGCATGGTCTGCGGTGCAGAGATTCATCTATCTCCGGATCATGATCGTCCCCTGGTCTTTCGTGATACGCTTGTGTTTATCGTGCAGACCCGCAGTGGCTATCGCAATCTCTGCCGTATCGTGACCCGAGCGCATCGTGCGGGTAAGCGCAATGCGATGCTTGCCTTTGATGAACTGGCAGCGATGGATCTCGATGGTCTTGTGGTCGTGCAACCCATGCGGGGGCTCGTTCGTCGAGAGAGAGATCCTGCAAAAATGCGCGCGATTTATGCCGCTCGCCGCGATGCATTCGGTGCAAAGTTTCATATGGGGGTGAGTCGCCATCTCACTCAGGCAGAAGATGTCTGGATCACGCCAACTCTGGCGCTCGCCGAGGATCTGGGTATCGGCACATTGCTGACACAGGATGCGTATTTTCATCATCCAGCACAAAAAGATATCAGCGATCTCGTCCAGGCGATTCGTACGAACCTTACGCTCGAAGAGGCATCTCCTCATTTGTTCCCAAATGGGGAACGTGCGCTGCATTCACTGGAAGGGATCGCTCGCCGCTTCTCAACTCTCCCGATTTATGAAGATGCGCTGCGACGCTCCCGCGAACTTGCTGACGGTATCGAATTTGATATGGGGCAGCTGCGTTATCACTATCCAAAAGAAATGATCCCGGAGGGTCATACGGCCCAAAGCTGGCTTGAGCATCTGGTGTGGAAGGCTGCAGAAAAGATATACGGCGGTGGCGTTGCCGGAGGGCTCAGTTCGAAGATCACTGCGATGCTCTCGCATGAGCTTGCGCTCGTAGCACAGCTGAATTTTGCCGACTATTTTCTCACCGTTTGGGACATCGTGCGCTGGGCGCGCGAACGCGGCATTCTTTGTCAGGGTCGAGGGTCGGCGGCCAATTCCGCAGTTTGCTTTGTGCTCGGCATCACGGCTGTGGATCCTGCACTGAACGATCTCCTGTTTGAACGATTCATCAGTGTTGAGCGCGGAGATCCACCCGACATCGACGTGGACTTTGAGCACGAGCGTCGTGAAGAGGTCATTCAGTACATCTATGAGCGTTATGGTCGAGGACGCGCTGCGATGGTCGCCAACGTCATCACGTTCCGGCGACGTGGATCCGTGCGCGCAGTGGGCAAGGCACTTGGTGTGCCAGATGATTTTCTCGAGCGAGCTGCGGCCATGCTCGCGTCGCGATATTTTCGCAAGACTGCCGCGAGTGAAACCGTCCTGAAACTTCGCGAAGAGACGTCAGCGATGGCGCGCGAAAAGCCCGAGTTGCCCGCGGAAACTTTGAGTGAGAATGAGTTTGGGCAGTCGGGCGTCCAGGAAGACGGAGACGAAGATTCTTCGGAGACGCCGTTTGCCGTTGCAGACAGCAATGCTGCGGAGACTGAACTCAAGGAAGAAGGCGCTGATATTCCCTGGCAACTGTGGGGTGATCTCGCAGAACGTCTGAAAGGATTTCCGCGACATCTCGGTATTCATTCCGGCGGCTTCATGCTGTCGGATCTCCCTCTGGAAGAGGTTGTGGCTCAGGAGCCAGCGACCATGCCCGGTCGTTCGGTCGTGCAGTGGTGCAAGGATGACATCGAAGCTCTCGGATTCTTCAAAATCGATGTGCTGTCGCTGGGCATGCTGACGGCCATCCGTAAGTGTTTTGCCCTTCTTGCTGAGCATCACGGTCGCCCCATGTCGCTTGCCACAGTGCCACAGGATGATGGTCCGACTTATGCCATGATTCAGCGCGCAGATACGGTCGGAACATTTCAGATCGAATCTCGTGCGCAGATGTCGATGCTGCCACGCCTCAGACCGCGGTGTTTCTACGATCTCGTCATCGAAGTTGCGATCATTCGCCCCGGTCCGATTCAAGGGGGGATGATTCATCCGTATCTCAGGCGACGAAATGGTCAGGAGGAGGTGAGCTTTCCGGATGAACGACTGCGTCCGATTCTTGCGCGCACGCTCGGTGTCCCAATCTTTCAGGAACAGGTGATGCGCATTGCCATTGCTGTTGGAGGATTCACGCCCGGAGAAGCGAATGAACTTCGTCGCCACATGGGGGCTTGGAGCATCAAAGGGGATATCGGTCCGTGGCTTGGGCGCCTTGCTGAAGGGATGCGACGCAACGGCATTCGCGAGGAATTTGTGCAGACAATCCTTGCGCAGATGCGGGGCTTCGCGGATTACGGATTTCCGGAATCCCATTCTGCGTCGTTCGCGATCCTTGCCTATGTGTCGTGCTGGCTCAAGTGTCACTATCCAGCTGCGTTCTTCACAGCTCTCGTCAATTCGCAGCCGATGGGTTTTTACACGCCACATGCTCTTTTGCAGGCGGCGTTGCGTTCCAACGTAAAGGTTTTGCCGATTTGTGTGTCCGCCTCGAACTACGATCTCAAACTGGAGAATATCGCGGCTCCTGGGCGACCGGCGGACTATGCGATTCGCCTCGGACTGCGTCTCGTCGCCGGGCTTCGGGAACAAAGTGCACGAAGACTTGTGGAGAATCGTCCCGGGGCCGGTTGGAGCTCGCTCGATGATTTCATGCGCACATCGGGGATTGGTCGCAGTGATCTCGTGGCACTCGCAGCGGCCGGCGCACTTGGTGGATTTGGCATGGAACGCCGGGCAGCGATCTGGCTCGCCGAGGCAGCACCGTTCTGCACGGTGCTTGAGGATGTGGAAGCTCCGGTGAACTTCCCAGAAGAAAGCAGCATGGAGCGTGTGCAGTTGGACTTTGCTGCGACGTCGACTTCACTTGGTGATCATCCGGCTGCGATCGTGCGTCGGGAGCACTGGTGCTTTGCGGTGCCAGTGACGAAGATTCAATCAGCGTCGTCTCTCGCTGGATTGCGCGACGGGCTCCAGGTGTATGTGTTTGGTATGGTGTTGGTCCGTCAGGCGCCGCCCTCTGCCAATGGCATGGTGTTCTTCACCCTTGAAGACGATACCGGTTTCATCAATCTCGCATTCACGCCGCAGGTGTACGAGAAGCACTTTCGCACGACGGATCGCCAGGCATTTTTGTGCGTCAGCGGTAAGTTGCAAAAATATAACGAGGGGCATTCGATCATGGTCCGCGATGTCCACGAAGCGCGCTATGAACGTGCCGAAGTGATCCCGCTCAAGGCACACGCCGATCCGGCGCGCATGCTGCGACCGCTTGGCCATGATGAATTGCAGCCCGCGCGCAACTACATGTGAAGAAGATTTGGTCATTCACACCAAAGATTGACGACGAATCTCCATGTCATTGCGGAATAATCCCCAAAGTTGACATCCAAAGTCCGACCGTCATCCGATTTGGTTTAGTTATGCACAGCAACTGCACACCAAAAAACTCGATTCCCACCCCAGCAGCGCGATAGACTTCCTCCAAATACGCATCGAGAAACCATCGGTCCATGACTGCCTCTTCTGGAGTGCTGGCATGAGCCCATTGCCGCGTTCGTACTCGGACTTTCACTCGCGCAGCGTCGAGTGGATGCAGGCGATCAAAAATACCCTTGGGCGCGGCAAGGTCGCCTTCGGTGCGCTGATGCTTGGGCTCGCCGCGCTTGAGATCGCCTACGTTCTCAATGTCACTGTCCCGAATCCGACAGCAATCCTCCTCGTGGGGGTCACGCTTCTCACCATCATCAGTGGCCGCAGGCAGGGTGCTGTTGGCGTCGTTGTCTGCAGCATCTTTCTGCTCATGTTGTTTACGCACTCCAACTGGGAGCTCGAGCGGGCTGACGGGATACGCTTGCTGTGGTTTCTGGTCACTGCGCCGATCGTCGTCTGGGCAATCGGTACTCTCGAAAATTACACAAAGGGTGTGGAGCAACGTGCTGAGCACTATACGGAAGCATGGCGCAAGGCGAGTGCACGCTACCACAGCATCGTCGAGAATGCGCAGTTCGGCATACTCGTTCTCGATGCAAGCCGATCCATACGATTCGCGAACGCCAAGGCGCAAAAGCTGGTCGGTCTTCACGAAGCGAACGTGACCGGCCGGAATTTTCTGGATTTCGTGGACCCAAATTATCGCGAAACCGCTGCTCAGTGCCTCGCTGCAAACACGGAATCGCCCGCATGTGATCGCCCGATTCTGTTGCGGATCGACGATACTCACGGTGCGTGGGTAATTCTCGACAGCGAAGATGCCAATGATGGGACCGATGAGCTCATCGTCATGATCAATGATGTGTCGCAGAATCGCTCCCTCGAACTCGAGCTTCGTCAAAGCGAGCAGGAACTGCGGTGGACATTCTCCCAGGCCGCCGTTGGCATTGCGCACGTAGCGCCCGACGGACGCTGGTTGCGGCTCAACAATCGTCTCTGCGATATGCTTGGATACTCGCAGACTGAACTCCTGCAGTTGAAGTTTCAGGATGTCACCCATCCTGGCGACCTGAGCCGGGACCTCGAGAACATACGAAAGCTCTCTGCCGACGAAATCACAAGCTACTCTGTCGAGAAGCGCTACATCCGTCGCGATGGCAAGATCCTTTGGGCCAGTCTCACCGTGTCCAAGATCTCGGAAGTTCCCGGTGTGCCCAAGTTTTTCATCTCGGTCGTGCAGGACATCTCGGCACGCAAGATGCTTGAGCAGTCATTGGTTCGCGCCAACGAGCGATTGGAATCCAGAGTGCGGACGCGCACAGCAGAATTGACCAAAGCCAACAAGGTCAAGGGTGAGTTTCTGGCCACCGTCAGTCATGAGATCCGCACTCCGATCAACGGCGTGATCGGCATGTCGAGCCTGCTCATGGACACCAAACTCAATGACGAGCAACGTGAGTTCACGGAAGCGATCCGCTCATCAGCTGACATGTTGTTGTCCGTAATCAACGATGTGCTTGATTTTTCCAAGCTTGAAGCAGGAAAGGTCGAGCTTGAGCGAATTGAGTTTGACGTCTCTGATCTCATGTCGGACGTGCACAACCTGTTTCGCTTTCAGGCGCAACGCAAGGCCATCGACCTGCAACTGCACATCGATGTTCCGGTGGGGCAACGTCGCGCGTTGGGAGACCCGTCGCGCATCAGACAGGTACTCGCCAATCTCGCGAGCAATGCTCTGAAGTTTACTGCGAGTGGCTACGTCAGGATCAGTGTCGCCGAGGATACGCAGATAGACTCAACGCTGGTGCAGTATCGCTTCGTTGTCGAAGATACGGGAACTGGCATTCCATTCGACTCGATCGAGCGAATCTTTGCACCATTTACGCAGGCTGACTCGTCCACGACGAGGAAGTTCGGCGGCACCGGACTTGGTCTATCTATCAGCAAGCAGCTGATTGAAAGAATGGGTGGGCGAATCGGTGTTGATTCCCAGTTTGGGCATGGGTCGAAGTTCTGGTTTACGATCCGAATGCCAATCGTCGTGGCCAAGCTGCCCGTCGCTGCGAGGATTGCACCACGTGTTGTCGGTGACACAATCGATGTGCCCCGAGCGCGCGTGCTTGTCGTAGAGGATAATTTCGTCAACCAGCGCATTGCCACGAAGATCCTCGAGCGCATGGGTCTCGACGTGGTCGCGGCTGTAAACGGCAAAGCAGCTGTCGCGCGGGTCGCGAGCGATCGATTCGATTTGATACTCATGGACTGCCAGATGCCGGAAATGGACGGGTATGATGCAACGCGTGAGATTCGCCGAATGTCGCCCACGATGGCGACTGCTGCAGATGCCTCGAATCGCTCGCCAGGCACAGAAAGCAGCGTCCCGATCATTGCGATGACGGCGAACATTCTTGAGGGCGACCGGGATCGTTGCCTCGCCGCCGGCATGACCGACTACCTGAGCAAGCCGGTCGAACCATCCCGTCTCGCTGATGTCGTCTCACGGTGGCTCAGCGGCTCTGCAGCTCGCTCCTGACGCCTCTCCCAGGCCACTGCACGTCGACCTGGATGCAATTTTTTGCAATTCAGGGTATAAAATTGGGAGCTTATCCCATTCGACAACGAGAATGGCACGTGCGCCGCAGAGTGAGCGGCAAGTGCCTTGGTCAACTGTGCCGCCAATTTCGGTCTCTGCCGTGCCCGCTGGCTCGGTCGAAGATCGATGGGTCGTGAACCTGAGGGGTCACCAGTATGGATATCACCAGTCTAGCGGGTCCAATTGTCGCGATCGTCATGCTTCTCGCCGGTGTGGTTGCGAAGGGTGCGGCGAACCTCATCCCGCAGTTCTTCAACGCATCGGCCTTCCTGATCGTGATCGGCGGGACGTTTGGTTGTCTGATGGTAGCCTATCCGATGAAGGACTATATCCACTGCCTCAAGGCACTCGGCAGTTGGCTCAAGAATTCCCCCGCGGATCCGCAGCAGATTCTGGCCGATATCATGGATCTCGCGCAGACGGCGCGAAAGGAATCCATCCTCGCACTCGAGAAAAAGCGAGAAGGCATCAGCTATGGACCACTGAAAACTGCCGTCAAACTCGCGGTCGACGGTACTGACCCCAACATCATTCGCGACGCCCTTGAGATGGAAGCGCACATCGAGCATGAAGAAGCCGAAGTTGCCGTAAAGTTCTGGGAAGACTTTGGCGCCATCTCACCGACAATCGGTATTCTCGGTGCCGTTATCGGTCTCATGAAGGTCATGACCGTTCTCGATCAACCCGAGAAGATCGGTCCCGGTATCGCCGTCGCATTCGTCGCGACGCTGTACGGTGTGGGCGCGGCCAACATTCTTTGTATTCCGATCGGCAAGAAGCTCAAACGCAAAGCACAGATGGAACATCATGCCCGCACGATGGTCATAATCGGCATCGACGGCATCCTCGGTGGTCTCAACCCGAAATTGATCGAGGAAAAGCTCAAAGTCTTTGTTGGTGGTGGTCACGAGGAAGGTTGACGTTTCTGGGTTATCGCTGAACCTGAACGCAGGAAGAGCTTTCATTGGCCGTCAAGCAGAAATGCCCTGAATTCGAGAACCACGAACGGTGGCTTGTCAGTTTTGCTGACATGATGACGCTGCTGTTTGCTGTGTTCGTGGTGCTATTCGCACTGAAGCAGGGGGGTCAGGACGCCAAGATCGAGCAGGCGTCGATGGCCGTCAACGAGGCTTTCAATCAGGTTCTGGAAGATGTGCCAATCGAACGCAGAATCGGTCCCCAGGAGGCTGGACTCGGGATCTTCGAGCACTTCCGTGGCAATCAGGTGCGACCACCGCTGATCAAGAAGTACCCGGGCCAGGAAGAGAAGATCAAGGTCATCGATCAGGAGTTGAAGGTTCTCAATGTCCAGATCGAAGATCGTCTGTATGGTCCCGAGCGCCGAAGCGAAGTCGGAGACTCTGGGTCAGAGCGGATCGTAAGCGTTCATCGAACTGCGGATGGAATCCATCTCAGGCTGCTCGCGGCACACTTCTACGAACCGGGCACGTGGCGCATCAAGCGCACCGCAGAAGCAGAGCTGGATCGGGTCGCTGAGATTCTTCGTGAACTTGGTCGCACCATCACGATCGAAGGTCACACGGACAACGCGCCCATGCAGGGCGAGATGACCAACTGGGAGCTGTCAGCTCTCCGGGCGTCGGGTGTGGTTCGCTATTTCATTACCAAGCACAATTTTTCCCCGCAGAAGATTCGCGCCGCCGGATACGGGGACAGCAAGCCAATCGCCGACAATCGCACGGCCGCGGGACGAGCCCTGAATAGACGGATTGAGATCAGGATTCACTATGACGATTGAAGTTGTAGACCGTTGCAACGCGCCAGTCCGTCTTGCCCAACGCCGAAGACGGGTCAGCAGTCTCATTTTGTTCCCAGCTTTGCTCAGCGTCTTTCTTTTGTCTGGCTGTGACTGGTGGGCGCAGCGCCAGTGTCAGTGGTATCTGATGCCCGACACAGATCCAAAACGCGATGGCACAACCGAAACGGGTTTCATTCCGGTGTGCGCGCGCAACCTCGACGTCAACAAAGAGTACTGCAAGATTCAGGCGTCGATGGCGTTCACCGAGAAAAACTACGGAAAGAAGTTCCGTTACGTCGATATGGAACTCGATCTCGATTCAGCCTTTCCGCGGAAAGTGAAGGACATCAAATTCTGCGACAAGTGACTTTCGAAGTCGTCGATCATGCAAAACGAAAAGTCTCTGCGTTGCCGCCGGTGCGCGCGTACTCACGTACCCTCAAGTACGCTCCGTGCGCGCGCTTGGCGGAGCCTTGATCCATTTCGTTTTTCACGATCGACGAGTTCAGTCTTCCTCTTCGCGAAGTTTCGCGAGCACCGAAAAATCCTCGAGCGTCGACGTGTCGCCGGACGTTGTCCGACCTGCTGCGATATCGCGCAGGAGTCGGCGCATGATCTTTCCGGAACGAGTCTTCGGCAGGCCCTCGGTGAAGCGAATCTCTTCCGGTCGCGCGAGGGCTCCAATCTGACGCACGACATGCGCGGCCAGTTCTTCCTTGAGTGCAGCCGTCGCCGTGCGTCCCGACTCGAGTGTCACGAAACACGTGATCGCTTCGCCCTTGATGTCGTGCGGTCGACCAACGACAGCTGATTCTGCGACCGCATCGTGACTGACAAGCGCGCTTTCGATTTCCATCGTGCTCAGGCGATGACCGGATACGTTGAGGACATCGTCGATGCGACCCATGACCCAGTAATATCCGCGTTCATCCCGTCTCGCACCGTCCCCGGTGAAGTACGCACCAGGAATCTGACTCCAGTACTGCTCGTGAAATCGCTTCGGGTCGCCGTGAATCCCACGCAGCATGCTCGGCCACGGTTGCTTCAGGACCAAAAACCCTCCGGTGTTGTCCGGAACTGATTTGCCAGCCTTGTCGACCACGTCGGGAACAACGCCGAAAAACGGCAGCGTTGCCGAGCCAGGCGTTGTTGGTGTGCAGCCTGGGAGCGGCGAGATCATGATGGATCCGGTCTCTGTTTGCCACCACGTGTCGACGATGGGACATCGACCCCCACCGATCACGTCGCGATACCACATCCATGCTTCCGGGTTGATCGGTTCACCCACCGATCCGAGGAGTCGCAGCGAAGACAGATCGTGTTTTCCCGGCCACTGTTCACCTGCCTTGATGAACGCTCGAATCGCTGTCGGTGCCGTATACAGGGTATTGATGCGGTGCCGCTCGATCATGGACCAGAATCGTCCGGCATCTGGAAAGGTCGGCGCCCCTTCGTACATGAAGATCGTGGCGCCGTTGCTGAGTGGGCCGTAGACAACGTAGCTGTGGCCCGTGATCCAGCCGACATCGGCTGTACACCAGAAAGTGTCCTCGTCCCGCAGGTCGAATATCCATCGAGTGGAAAGCGTCGTGCCGAGCAAATATCCGCCGGTCGTGTGAACGATACCCTTTGGTTTCCCGGTTGACCCGGACGTGTACAGCAGAAAGAGCGGATGCTCGCTGTCGACCGACTCAGGAGTTGCGGTGCCGCGTTGAAACGCGACGAGTTCATGCCACCAGTGATCTCGACCAGGCTGCATCACAACAGACTCACCGGTCCGCCGCAGAACAATGGTGTGCTTCACCGTTGGGGATTTGGCGAGTGCAGCGTCCACGCTATGCTTGAGGGGTACGGTTGTCCCACGACGCCACCCACCATCCGCAGTAATGATGATCGAGGCTCCTGAATCATTGTTGCGGTCTGCCAGCGCGTCCGCGCTGAAGCCACCAAACACCACGTTGTGTGTCGCGCCGATCCGAGCGCACGCGAGAACGGCGATTGCCAGTTCTGGCACGAGCGGCATGTAGATCGTGATCCTGTCTCCAGACTTCGCACCGAGTTTGCGAAGCCCATTGGCAAGCCTGCATGTTTCGCTGTGCAGTTCCTGATAGGTCAGAGTCCGGGTATCGCCGGGTTCTCCTTCCCAAATGATGGCGGCCTTGTTCTTGCGCCACGTGTCGAGGTGTCGATCCAGACAATTGACGCTGGCATTGAGTTTGGCTCCGACAAACCATTTGGCGTCCGGAAGTTTCCAGTCGAGAACCTTGTCCCACGGTTTGTCCCACTTGAGCAGCTGGAGTGCCTGTGTGTTCCAGAACTCCTGGGGATTGTCCCGTGAAAGCTGCCAGACTTCGCGATACTCCTTGAGCGTGCGGATGCGCGCGGTTTGACAGAACTGCTCTGGCGGCGGGAACAGTCGATGCTCCTGCATGACACTCGTGATCCCGCGATCGCTGCCTTTGTCTTCCATTCGTCGACTCCGATGACCTACTTTTTTGCGTTCGTGGTTGGCAGACCTGCCTCGGTCCAGCCGCGAAATCCACCGTCCATCGATCGAATGTTCGTATAGCCCATTTTTCCAAGGTTGAATGCCGCCAGCGCCGAGCGGTAGCCTCCGCCGCAATACAGAACAATGTCAGCATTGTAGTCTGGAATTCGCGTCTCAATGTCGCGTTCGATCACGCCTTTGCCAACATGAATCGCGCCGGGGATCTGGCCGACCGCGAACTCACTTTCCTCACGCACGTCAATCAGGACAAAGACATCTCCGCGTTTGATTCTTGTCGATACAGCAGAAACGTTCGTCTCCTGAATATGCGGCCGTACCGAATTAACCAGCGCTTCGAATCCAGGTGAGTGCTTTGCTGCCATGTCTGCTAAACTCCCTCGAGCAATCGGTTGCAGCGCCGATCATCGCATGCAAGTGAACGCAGTCAAGCAGTGGATTCCCGTTGGTTTCATGAAAAGGACGACGTGATCTCAACACAACGCTCATTGCCACGCGCCGTCATCTTCGATTTTGACGGAGTCATCTTTCTGTCTGAGCATCTGCATGTGGCGGCATGGGAAGAAGTGGGCCAGAGCATCGGTTGTAGTCTGACGCATGCCGAGCTCGACGGCATGATTGGACTCACCGATGCCGATTGCGCCCGCGACATTTCGAGACTCTGGAAAGGGCGCCTGTCGCCAGACGAGATTCTTGCTGGGAAGCGCGCAGCGTATCGACGACGCATGCGGAGCGAGGCTAGGCCAGTCGCAGGTGTGCTTCATTGGATCAAGACCGTGAGCGCGATGTTGCCTTGTGGTGTTGCGACCAGCTCAACCCCGGGAGATGTCCTGCCGCTGATCGAGCAACATGGCATAAGCGATGCGTTTCGCACGCTGCGAACAGTTGAGGACGTGAAGAAGCCAAAGCCGGATCCAGAGATCTATCGATTGGTCGCCAAAGATCTCGGCGCTGATCCATCCATGTGTGTGGTGTTCGAGGACTCCATTCCAGGAACCACCGCGGCACTAGCGGCCGGGATGTGCGTTGTCGGAGTAACAACGACTTACGGCGTGAGCAAGCTGCCGAAAGTTCATCATGCCATCCCGGACTTCATGAATTTGGAGTTTCTCAGGTCCATCACGGTGGGTTTCTGACCAAGTTTTGGGAGCAAGGCAACACCCGGAAAATCCCTCCCCGCGAGTCAACTGGTTTGGGTTCAAGATCGACCCCCGAAAGAAATGGGGCCCTTTTCTGGCTCGTTCGAATCTTTCCGAGATGCTCTTTATCCTCCGGTAACCATTAACAAATAGGCGATGAATTCCGACTTTATCCGGAGTCTGACTTTCGGGGAGTAAACTAATTCGAACACAAACCGAAGAAGGTTCGACGGTCAAATTCCGTAGATAGACAGCGGCATTTGATTGCAGTGATGAAACCATAGAGGAACCAAGCCATGGTCACCGAAAGACGTTCGACGATTGCGTTTGCACTTTTTGCGTCGCTGGTCGCCGCCTTCTCCTTCTCACACGCTGACGTCATCTACGCCGATGGTCTCGACCTGAGCGCGGCGGAACTCCGCGGCGAATCGAGCAAGAAGCCTGTATCGGTCCTACAGAATCGGTTCTTCCTCAAAACAATGCGACCAGAGTTCGGAATCCTCGCCGGTTCGATGCTCAATGAGGCATACACCGACACGAAAGCATTCGGTGCTCGTGCTGGGTTGTTCGTGACCGAGTGGGTTGGCTTTGAACTCCAGGCGGTTCGCACCAACGTCAGCGACACGGCCGATCGAAAAGCTCTCAATAAATTGAAGTATCGCCCGCTCGATCCGCGGACTGAGGCGGATGCTGTTGCCCGCGGTGAAGAAGTGATCGTCTCGCCAGATCCTGAAGTCAACGCGATCATGGGCATGACGGACGTATCGGTGATTGCGGCACCGTTCTACGGCAAGCTCAACCTGATGAACAAACTCATTGTCTACTCGGACCTTTACCTTACAGCTGGTTTGTCGCGAGTCGAGACGGATCAGGGCGACAAGAACGCAATCACGATCGGTGCGGGACAGCGCTTCTACTTGCTTGAGTCGTGGTCGGTTCGAATTGACTTCCGCAACCGCTCGTACACGGAGCAAAGAGCTGGCGAAAAGACGAGAAAAAATGCGGTCGGGTTCGATGTTGGTGCGAGCTACTTCTTTCTCTGAGAGTTCGGAAGGCAAACGCATAGAGGGGTGACACCCCGAGGAAGCATAGAGAATGTTTGCTGCAATGACTAAACAGGGATTCATCCGGGTTGCGACATGCGCAGTCCTGGTGTCGTCCGTTGCCTTGGGTGACGTCACATTCGCGCAGCGGGCGGAGCGGGACGGAGAAGGTCGGTCTTCCGGTGCGCGATCAGAAGAAGCATCGAACGATTCTAAGTCGAGGAAGACTCGGGACGGTGGCCGTCAACAGTTGACCAAACTGAAGCGTCAGTACCGACTCGGAGAAATCAACGATCGCGCCATGTGGTCAGCCTTGACCGTACTGCACGATGACGGACGCCGGCTGTCACGCAAGGATCGTGCGGAGCTGCTGCAAACACAGGCCAGCATGCTGTTTGACGCAGGCTACCCGATTCTCTCGGCGGTTTATGCTACCCAGGCACTGAAGGTCGCAGACGATCCAATGGATAAGGACGTGCACCGGTCATGGAAAATCGTGGAGTTGGTCTCGAGGCGTCGCCCGGTCCAAAATCTCCTTGAGATCCTCGCCGACGACATCAACTTGAAGGGCAAACCAGCTCCGGAACTCGGTACCGACTGGTACTACTTCGAAGGTAACGCTGCGGCACGTGCTGGAAAGACCGACCGCGCGATTCAGGCATATTCCCGATTGAAGATCGTAGACCGCTACTTCTTCCCGGCCAAATATCAGCACGCGATGATCCATACTGAAAGCGACCGGGTGAAGGAAGCAGAAGCCGCCCTGCGGACAATCTTGTTCCCGACCGCGCAAAGCGCGTCTCCGCTCAAGACGGAAACCCGTGACGAGATGGTCAACTACGCTCGAATCGCCCTCGCCAGGTTGAAGTATGAGAAACGCGAATTTGGTGACGCGATCAAACTGTACCGAGCTGTCGGCCGTGACAGTAAGGAATTCTACGACTCCTTGTTCGAGCAGTCGTGGGCGTTCTTCATGGCCGGCTACCCAAACCATGCGCTTGGTGCCATTCATTCCGTACAGAGCCCGTTCTTCAAGAATGTCTTCAATCCAGAGGCATCGATTCTCAAGTCGATCATCTACTACTGGATGTGTCGCTATGAAGATTCACGGAGCGAGCTTGCCGAGTTCATGGACAAGCACTCCAATGCCGTCGAATCACTCGGTACGTTCCTCGATCGCGAGCGACTGGGTGACGACACTGGCTACCAGCTTTTTGAGAACCTGATCTCTGGGGTTTCCAGTGAGGCGCTGGGAATTCCTCGTGGGGTTCTTCAGACCGCTGCGGAGAAGGACACCATGCTGCAGGTCCGCGATCAGTTCGCTGCTGTTGTGGAGGAGAGAAATCGTCTCGAATCGAAGGGCCTGTTTGGTTCGAAGCGTGACACGGCGAAGCCTGCAGAATATCTCGACCGGTGGCAAGCAGCACTGCGCGCCGACATCGGGAAGAAGTTCGTGGCTGAGCTGAGTGCAATGCGGACCGATTACGAGCGTCTGTACGATCAGGCGCAGTTTCTCTACGTCGAGCTGCTGATGAGTGAGAAAGAGCAGATCCTCGGCAAGGAGTTGCACGCGTCAACGAAGATCTCGCGCGTGAATATGAAACAAAACGTAGCCGGATGGGGTCGCAAGACTCAGTCATGGGCTGCTGACTCGGAAAAGAATGAGTTCTGGTGGGACGAGGTCGGTTTCTACATCTACCGCGTCGAGCCCATGTGTTCAGTAAAGAGATAGTCTTGGATAGGTGAGTCGTTTCGAGAACTGTTTGCGTGAAGTTTTTGGCCCCTGGTCTGACCCTACAACTGGGTCCCTTGGAGGAGAAGAGATGCGAAGGTTCATTAACTACCCGGCAAGCCTGATCGTGTTGCTCGGACTCGGCGTGTTTACCGCGTCTGTAGCGGAATCCGTCACTGATGGCAAGCAGGGCAAGTCCTCGAGGCGAACAGACCAGCTGACCGGTAAGATCGCTGCGCCTTCTGTCGAGGAGCACGCGGACTACTTCGCCCCTTCGCGACGAGACGTATCCCTCGGGGACCAGAAGCGAGCCGACGAGCTTCGTCTCAAGACGATTGCTTCGATTCGTAAACTTCTGGAGGAAAAGAACGAGAAGAGCGGGCGGCACTTCGAGCTGATTCTTCGTCTCGGCGAACTCTACGTTGAGCGTCACGACTACATCCGTGATGTGGAAGCTGACACCTACATGAAGGCGTACACAGCTTGGGAAGCGAAGCCGAAGGACAAGCGCGGCAAGGAACCCGAGCTCACCTACAAGCGTTCCCAGGGCGAGCTTACCAAGGCTGTCAACGCCTTCCGCAAGCTTGTGAATGAATACCCGAAGCACCCGCGCACGGATGCGGCACTGTACTCGCTCGCGAAGACCTTGGGCCGAATGGGTAACGACAATGCTGTTCAGTACTACCGTCAGCTTATCAGCAGCCATCCGCGATCACCGTTGATTCCGGACGCATGGCTCGCTCTCGGTGAGTTCTGGTTCGACAAACACAAGGTCGATGACGCGATTGACGCTTACCGTAACGCGATGAAGTTCAAGGATCACCCGGCGTATCCATACGCCGTGTACAAGCTCGGTTGGGCGCACTTCAACTCTGACGGCAGGAATGAGAAGGAAACCAGCGAGAACATGCGCAAGGCAGTCGCTGCCTTCAAACTCGTGATCAAGCTCTCAGACCGTGAGAAGGACAAGGAAAGAAAGACGAATCTCGATCTTCGCGACGAAGCCATTCGCGACCTGATCATGGTGTGGGCAGAGACGGAAGACGTTGATTCCGCATGGACGTATTTCAGGACGATCGGCGAGCAGGATTCGTTCTACAGCATGCTCGAGCGTCTCGGTTGGATCTACTCCGAGCAAGGAAAAAATGACAAGGCCATCGCTGTCTATCAGCGCCTCTTGCGGGAGTCGCCGAAGCGTCCGGGCAATCCGAAGATCTACGCGAAGCTCGTCGAACTGCAGGACATGACGAACAATACGCAAGACGCTGTGGCCAGCCTCCAGCAGATGCAGAAGCTCTATACTGATTCAAGTGCGTGGACCCTCGCCAATCGAGCTGATGAAAAAGTGGTGAAGGAAGCTTCTGAGCTTGTGGAGTTCAATCTCCACCGCTACGGAACGCTGTTCCACAACCGCGGTCAAAAGGCCAAATCGCGTCCGTTCCTGGCAGCCGCCGCAACTGTCTACACGACATATCTTGGCACCTTCGAGAAGAATTCGAATGCATACGAGATTCGTTTCTATCTCGCAGAAATTCTCTTCGACTTCGAGCGTTACGAGCAGGCATCGAAGCACTACGTGATGGTGGCTAAGAGTCGCCCAAAAGACGGCAAGCATCTGAAGGTCGCCGCAGTCAACTCAGTTTCCGCCATGTCGAAACTCGTGGCAGAGACGAAGTTCGAAAAACTTCCGCCGCCGGGGCAAGCAACACGCGAGATTGAGATTCCGCGGGTGAAGAAGGCTCTGGTTGAGACGATTGATGACTACGTTGCTCTGTTGCCGAAGGAGACGGACGGCCACGGCATGCGTTATACCGCTGCCCAGACGTTCTTCGAACACGGCCACTATACGGAGTCGACCAAGCGTTTCGAAAAGATCATCGAGGAGATTCCGTCGACCAAGCAGGCGCAGGCTTCTGCTCGTCTCCTGATCGCCTTCCACGCTGACAAGGAACAGTGGGACAACGTCATCGAGCGCGGTAAAGCATTCACGAAGAACAAGGCGCTTATGGCGGACGCTGATCTTCGTAAGCACATCGAAGACATCGTTCGAGTGTCGTCCTTCAAACGTGCCATCGCGTTTGAAAAGGACAAACAGCACGAGAAGGCTGCTTCAGCGTTCCTCGCGTTCCAGAAGGACTACCCGAAGGACCAAAACGCAGATCGGGCGCTCTACAATGCTGGCGTCAACTTCCAGAAGGTCGGAAAACTCGAGGACAGCATTGCCGCAAGCAAGACGCTGCTCGAAGTCTATCCGAAGTCCGAACAGCGTCCTGATGTCGTAGCTGCTCTGGCCGAGACGTATGAGACGATCGCCCAGTTTGAAAATGCAGCAAACTACTATCGCATGTTTGCCACGGGCTATCAGCAGGACAAGCGCGCTCCGGGTGCGATGTTCAACGCTGGTGTTCTGTACAAGGGCATCGGTAACGAGGACATGGCCGAGAAGTCGTTTGCTGCATTCGTAACTGCATGGCCTAAGCATCAGCTTGCCGGCGATGCGATGACGGAGATGGCTGGCGTTCAGGAGCGTGACGGCAAGTTCCGTGATGCTGCTGCGACCTGGACTCGGTTTGCGGCAACGCCTGGCCAACCGCGTGATCGGGTTCTCTATGCGCAGGCAAAGGCTGCGGAAATTCGCCTCGTGAACCTTGGCGACAAGACGGCTGGCAAGGAAATGGATCGATTGCGAGTCACGCTTTCGGCGAAAGATTCTCCGCCGGCATTCGAAGCTCGTCAGGTTGTCGCAGGCACGTTGTTCCGGGTAGTGGATCCTGGATTCGGCGAGTACCGCGGCATGGCAGTTTCCAATGCAGCACAGATCGAGGCGCAGATTCGACGCAAGCAGCAGAAACTCGAAGAGCTCGCGGCTGGTTACGAGGGCGTGATTGGTATCGCGAGTGGTGAGTTCACCGTCGCATCGCTTTTCCGTCTTGGCGAGATGCACGAAGATTTCGCGTCGGCGCTGTTCAAGGCTCCCGGACCGCAGGGTGCAACCCAGGCTGATGTGGACAAGTTCAAGAGCCAGCTTGAAAAGCTTGCCTTCCCCCTTCGCGAGGAAGCGTACAAGTTCTACGAAGCTGCCTTCAAGCGCTCGCAGGAAGTTGAGACGTTCACGCCGTGGACCCGCAAGACGTATCAGAAGATGGTGGAACTCCAGCCGCAAAAGCATCCAGAAGTGGATGAGCAGTCGGCTGATCCGCTGTACATGAGCCACAGGCTGAGTGTTTCGGACGCGACCAGCGCAATGGTCGATTGATCGGTTAGTTCTGGGAATCGCCTTGAGTCAGATAAAGTTTGGTCGCGTAGTTGGAGGAAACGAGATGAGAACACAAAATGTGAAACTTGGCATGTTCGCGGCCTGCGCGGCGGGCTTCGCGATGCTGAGCGGATGTAAGACCACGAGCCCAGCTGCCCAAGTTGATCGCACCAAAGGCGAACTCACCTTGGCGTCAACCGGTGACGTGCGGACTGCCCTGCCGGATGCGGCGAAGGATTCGTCAGTTCGTCGGACTGGTTCTGCGCTTGAGCGCCGTATTGCAGAGAAGCCGTCGGACACGCAGGCGATGCTTGATCTCGCCCAGCTTGAGATTGTGAAGGGCGATTTCGATGCGGCAGAAAAACTCGCCAAGCAAGTCCTTCGCACGGACACGAAGAACCGGGAGGCGCGCAAGACGCTTGCTCAGGTCGCCATTCGTCGAGGTCAGATCGATCTCGCCGAGATCTTCCTCAACGCGGTGGGTGGAGCCGACGCGAAAGACTCCAGCGTTCTGAATATGCTGGCGATGATCGAAATGGGTCGCAAGAACAATGCGCGTGCAACCGCGCTGTTCAAGCGCGCTCTTCAGGTCAATCCCAATGATATCGCGGTGCGCATGAACCTCGGCGTCCTCTATCTGAAGTATCGCCAGCTCGGACCAGCCGCGGTGCAGTTTGAGCGTGTACTTAAGGTGTCACCGGATCATCAGGATGCACGTCTTCACCTGGCGATCATCGCCTCAAGTCGAGGCGAGCTCGACAAGGCAGAGGATATGTACGCTGATCTTCTGAAGAGCAAACGCGACAATCCACTGGCCTTGTACAACCTGGCGGTCGTGCAGAAGCGCAAGGGCGAATACGACGACGCACTCGACAACCTGAAGACCTACCTGAAGACGGCCCATGGACGCTCCAGCTCGACCGATGAAGTCTTTGCCCTCATCGATTCAATCAATCGTGAGAAGTCTGCCAAGGGTCAGGATGTTTCGGACGACGAAATCCAGGCGCTTGCGGCAAAGATGGCGAAGGAACCAGAAGTTGCGACTGGAAAGACCGATCGACGTCGCACTGCGGCCGGTGGTGCAGAGCGTTCATCGAAAGGCCGTGGCGAAACGTTTGCGATGCCTGAGTCGGAAGATGAGGAAGAAACCTCAGCGACCACGAAGACTGTGAAGGAAGAAGCACCGACTCGCAAGGCTGCTGGTGGCGACGACATCGAGGATCTTGAGCGGGAACTGAGCAAGTAAACTGGAATTCTCGACTGCCCGCGTCCGGATCTCGAACCGAATGAGCGATAACTGGAGGAAACTATGTTTCGGAACTCTGTGCTGGTTGTCCTGGCCATGTTCGCCTTCAGTGCCGTTGCGCCGAGCGCTCTTGGTCAGGAGAAGGCCAAGAAGAAGGCAAAGGGCGATCATGGCGATGGTTTCGTCGCCGAAGCTTCGACAAGTATCGATTTCTCAGAGACCATGATCGACGGGAAAATGCAGGCTCCCCAGGGGTTTTTCCTCCAGGGGCGTCAGGCTCAGTCCCTGACCCAAATGGTTAAATTGCGACCGAACTTCCGCAGCGAGCTCCGCGACTCCAAGGCGGCAGTTAGATCGTTGGTCAAGTAGTCCTGGTTTTCAGGCTCTCGCAGGTTGCTGAAAAAGGCTCGCTCCCCGGTGTTGGCATCGTCGCTCCGGTCCTCATTTACCGCTAGTAAACTCTGGTCCTCGCTCCTCGCCGCCTTGCGACCAACCCTTTTTCAGCAATCTGCTAATGGTCCGCCCGAATGGAAAGCTGAATCCTCTGCTTGACGCACTTCCGGAATCGATGGAGGTGCGAAAGCACGGTTCCTTCGGGAACGCCGAGCGACCCGGCTATCTCGCGAATCCGCATACCGTCCCGGTAGTGCATTTCCACGACTCTTCTTCGAAACAAGCAAGCCTCGCCTTCGAGTTGCTGTTGTGCGGTATCGAGCCAAGATTCTGGCCACGACTGCATCGGGTCCCGTGACCCCGGAGAACTAACGACTGAACTCGCTTCCAGTAGCGGGCCGGCCTCCGCCCAGAATTTTTCTGACTTGATCTTCTTTCGCCATGAATCGACGAGTGTCCTCAGTACGATTCGGCGAAACCATGGTTCAACCAAATGCGGTGCGCGGAGGCTCGGCAGCCTTGCGAGACATTTCGTCCATGCGTCCTGGACGATGTCGCTGGCTTCTGCGTGAGTGGGGCGATATTGCGCAATCCACCGCTGAGCAGCGGCGTTCAGCTGCCGACATTGACTTCGATCAAGGCGCGGTCCTCCGCCTCCCGTCGTTTCCATCGACCCTCCTTTTTGCACGCGGCGTTGGAATGTGTTGCACACACCGAGTGAGTGACACGACGCAATATGCATGCGAGGGGGGCTCTTTGGAAGTGACGCGAGCGTGACTTGTGCGTGGAGTCGCGAGCTTTTGACCCGAGAGATGCAATGGTCAGTCACATTTGTGACCGCGTTGGGTCAGGAGGAAGTCGCGCTGGCCAGATCCCGGATGGCCTTTTTCGCAGACTTGTCGAGGCGCGCGTCAATGCTTTGTCCGGCGCTCCGGGTGAGAAGGGCACCCCCCGAAATCGTTCCGAGCAAACAGTCGGAGTTTCCGGAATAGATCCATCCAGAGATGCTCTTTTCGATCTTTTGGTGAACAAGCGCGACCGAATCGCTGTCGATGATGGCGGCATCAAATCGCATCCCGACGGCAATGGCCCGACCATCGTCTCGGCCGGTGCGTCCTGAGGTGACCAGGCCGCCCTGGGCGATCGCGTTCAGGAGAACCTCTCCCGCCTCGCCGCTGGTCCAGGCCGCATTACGCCGGCCGGAAGAGAGGCGCTGCAAATAGTCGAGCAGTCGAATCTCCTCGGCTGGATCGAGACAGATATTGCTGTCGGAACCGATGGCGATTTGGCCTCTGGCCGTTCTGAAGTCGGCCAACGGAAAAATTCCATCGGCAAGATTGGCTTCTGTTGTGGGGCAAATCACCGCGACAGATCCGCTGTGTGCCAGTCCGACGATCTCGCTCGGAGTCATGTGTGTTGCATGAATCACGTTGAGCCAGGGGCCACCGCCCATGTTTTCGAGGATCCACTCGATCGGTCTTGCCCCAAGCTTTTCGAGGCACTCCTCCACTTCCTTCGGCTGCTCTGCGGCATGGATGTGGACCGGGAGTTTGTCGCCAAACACACTCATGATCTCGCGGATGGACTCGGTCGGCACTGCACGCAGTGAGTGCAGGGCGATTCCAACATTCACATTCGGGTAGGCTCGAGCTCTTGTAACCGTTGCATCGAGCAGCGTGAGATAGTCTTCAACCGTTCGCGAGACAAACCGCCTTTGTTCCGGGAGCGCTTCTCGACGGATGCCAGCGGTTTGGTAAAGAACGGGCAGTAACGTCAACCCGATCCTGCTCGCCTCTGCCGCGCGCATGATCCGCTCTCCAAGTTCAGCACGGTTGCGATACGAAGCACCGCGTTCGTCATGGTGCAGGTAGTGGAACTCGACTACATGAGTGTAGCCGTTGCGGCGCATTCGGCGATAGCACGCGGCCGCGATGGCTTCGATCTGCGTCGGGGTCGCGCTCAGCGCGAAGCGATACATGAGCTCGCGCCATGTCCAGAAGTCATCCTGGGAGCGATCTTCAGGGCATGATTCCGCGAGTCCGGCCATCGCGTTCTGAAAGGCATGCGAATGTGCATTCACAACACCCGGCACCGCGATTCCACCGATTTTCTGCGTTTTGCCGCCGGATCTCTTGCCGACCGCTTGAATGATTCCTTCCTTGTCGACAGAAACGCTGGCTTTCTCGCGCCATTCAACGCCGTCCCACAGCGCATCAAACACAAATGTTTGTGTAGTTGTGCCAGGTTTTGCGGTTGGTTTTTTCGGTTTTCGCCTCAGAGGCCAGCCTCCACCCGTAACGCCAGACGGTCGATGACTCTGAACAGCATCTCTCGCAGTTCGACAATCTTGGAATCATCCAACATCGGCCGCCCTGCAACTGTGCGCATGTAAACATCTTGCGACATCTCAAGTTGCAGTGCGTGAATCCCGGTCTCGGGCTTGCCAAAGGATCGCGTCATGTAGCCGCCCTTGAACGGATCGTTGTGGGCAATCGACCAGCGCCCGCTTGATTTCAGCTCGTTCAACGCTGTCGTGATCAACTCCGGGTGTGCCGACTTCGCATCCCGACTGCCAAGAATCATATCCGGAAAGGGTCCGGGGCGAATCGATGGCACGAGGCGCGCGATGGAATGGGCATCGAACATCAGGACGTGCCCGAATTGTGCGCGCAGGCTTTCAAGCGCCTTGGTGACGCAGCGATACCAAGGCCAGAAGTACTTTTCGAGCCGATCGTTTATCTGTGCCTTGTCCGGCGGTGCCGAAGGATAAATCGCTTCGCCGCCAAACGTACGCATTGGCACCAGCGCTGTCTCATCGCGACCGTCAGCGTAGAGCGACATTCCCGATGGATCGCGGTTCAGGTCGATGACGTATCTGCTGAGGGGCGCCACGATCATCGTGACTCCCATGTCTTTCGCGAAGCCATAGAGCTCATCGACAAGCCAGTCTGTGTCAGGCGGGTTCGCCGCAAGATGTGAGGCCATGTGCTTTGCGAGATCAGCGGGAATCTTTGTGCCCGAGTGCGGCACGGTGATGACGAGCGGCCGAGCGCGACCGGTTGGTTCGATAACTCGAAATGGTTCAACAGCCGACAAAGCAAAACGCTCCTGATTCCATGGTGAGGAATCAGGAGCGAGTTTAGCAGGCTGGTGGAAAAGGGGCGATCGCAGCTTTACCAGCGTCGCCTTATGGCTCCTTGCCGAAGAATGTTCTCACGTACTCGAAGTGTGAATCGAAGTCCTTGTCACCGGAGATGTCGTAGTACATCACGTCAGCGGGCGTATTCGCGTGGCCGAGCATGAGTCCGTGACCAACTTCATGGGTGAACAGCTTCTTGACGTCGTTCAGTCGTGCGGGATCCGTCGAGGCAGAGCGCGTCTCAATGTAATCCTGATCGAACTCGAGACGCATGGAATAGGTGATGGTGCGGTCGATGCGTTCGCCGGGAACGATGGTGAAGTCCTTGTCGTGCTCCGTTTCGCTGAGCCACTGACCCCAACCGACCTTCCCGTCGCGTTGTTGCAGTCCCTTGGTCACGATGATTGCGCTGTTGGCCTGCTCAGCCGAGTCGACCCAGCGGAGGGCTTCGAAACCGGCATCGCGGTTGTACTCGGCGATGAGTGCGCGGAAGATCTTCGAATGCTCGGCCGTGCCGTTGGTGACGGTGAGGCGGTATTCCTTGATGATTTCGTCGTCGTAGCTCTGGCCGCAAGCACCCAGGCCGGCAGCAACAAAGAGGACGGTCGCGAGTTGGACTATTTTTTTGGAGAAAAATGGACCGATAACGGTCGCAAGGCGAACCATGGCGGCAGCTTCCACAACAACAACAGCTTATGACAACAGCAACAACAACAGTTTGGAGCGGGGCCCCGGACACGAGGCGTCCAGTTCATAAACCACCATATTACAATTTCATTAGAAATGCAATTTATTTTAAAGATTATAATAGAAAAACTGGCGGGTCCGAGGCGTCGGGCTGGTGTGGGGGGGGCTTCAATAGGCGTTCTTGTTGATGAAACCTCTTAATATCGTTAGGAAAATTATCCTGATGTCGAGCCAGAGCGACCAGTTCTGGATGTAGAACAGGTCACACTCGATCCGTCTCTCGATCGACGTGTCGCCTCGCCACCCGTTGACCTGTGCCCAGCCGGTGAGCCCTGCCTTCACCTTGTGGCGCAGCATGTAGCCCGGAACCTTGCGTCGAAACTGATCCACGAAAACAGGTCGTTCAGGGCGCGGGCCGACCAGACTCATTTCGCCAACGAGGATGTTGAAGAGTTGGGGCAGCTCATCGATGCTCGTGCGCCGAATGATCCCACCAATCCAGGTCGGTCGATTGTCATTCGGCTTTGCCCACACAGCGCCGCTCTTTGCCTCGGCGTCGATCGGCATCGAGCGAAACTTCCAGATGCGGAAGGTTCGACCGTCGAGCCCCATGCGTTCCTGCCGGTAGAAGATCGGTCCGCGGGACGTCAGTGGCACAAGTATGGCGATAAGAAGCATCACTGGACCAAACACCATCAGTCCGACGATGGCTCCAAAAACATCAGTCAGGCGCTTGGTCACTGATCCTAAACCTGCCAGCGGACTCTCGTGCACGCTAATGATCGGAGTACCACCGACGATCTCGATGCCAGTCGCGAACTTCGTGAACTTGGTCATGTCCGGAAGCAGTTTGACCTCAGGCACCTGATTCGTGATTTGCTCCAGATGCTGTTCAACGTATCCGAACGCGCGGTACGGCAGCGCGATGAGTACGGACTGAACTGGGTGCTCAGCGAAAAAACTCGCCCAGTCGGCCTGTTCTGGCCAAACACGCACACCCATTCGCTCGCAGATTGCGAGTCCTTCTGCTTGAGCATCGTCGTCGCCAACGAGGATCACGCCCATGACGTCGCCACGGGTGAGTTCAGCGATGCCGCCGAGATTGATCGCACGTTCGAGCATCTGACCACCGCCGATGACGAGTACGACGCGTGGTGGCGTATGTCTTCTGTAAACACGGAGCGCCTTTCGAATCAGACTTCGCCCGGTGATGATGAGCCACGGGTGCAATCCCGCGAACGCCAGCAGCGCGATCCTTGAGTACCGATACTCTTCGTAGAAGTAGGAGAATGCGACGAACGCCACCGTTGCCAACGCGCAGGTCTGGATGACATCGAGCGCTTCGATGAATGCCGATCGATGTTGCCCCGTGCGTCGATAGAATCCAGACGCAGCAAAGACGAAAAACCAGATACCGAGAATGAAGGGCAGAAGCTTGAAGTAGAGGATCGGGTCGGGAATTCCCTTTGGACTCTCGAACACGGTGTTGAATCGAAGGTAATACGCTGCAACCCACGCTCCGCAAACCATCGTCATGTCTGACGCCGCGCGAATCACGAGCAGGAGTTGTTGGCGCCGCGGATTCATCAGCTGAGTCCACCGAGCATGGTTTCGAGTTCCCGTTTGATCTTTCTCTGGAAGGCTTCGCGCGAGAACCCAGCTGCCATCTCGGTCAAGTTGAGCGGGTTGAAGTTTCGTGGTTGAAACCGTTCAAGGACCTGTATGAGCGCCTCTTCGTTAGGTTTGTCGAAGAACAGGCCGGTACGACCCTCTGTTACGTAGTCCAGCGCTCCACCGCCGCGGAACGAAATGACTGGTGTGCCGCAGGCCATGGCCTCGA